>OGYI01000314.1_pt1 | contig 62430 bp, 53 predicted proteins | sample 1576521 | NCBI WGS metagenome assembly OGYI01 (sample SAMEA3541484, study PRJEB24748) | human gut metagenome | biome: human gut; feature: human-associated habitat; material: faeces | place: China | collected 2012
CCTGTAAGGGGCGTATAAACTCGCCGGTCCTTAGGCCGCGTATTTTGCGGCCTTAATACCGCAGCGTGTTTATCCGAGCGAGAGTGTCCCCTTTAAGGATTCCTGCATGGCTGGTGCAGAGGGAAGGAAATCCTAACCGGGGGCAGCCCCAAAAGCAGCGGCCGGAAGGGACAGGGGCATGTGCGAAGTTTGAGTAGTATATATTTTCTGTAGCTATATCTATGAATTAAGCATATTATATATTGTATAATATATGCTGTCAATACATATAAGAAATTCTTAAGCTTCTTAAGGAAAGCTTTGGAAAGCCCGTCATAAAAATGAAAGGCTCGGACATATTCCTGTCCTTCATTTCATAATGTATATAAGACAGTGGCTGCAAAGGATTTTGACAGTCACTTTCCAGGACAAGATAAAGGAGTGGGAATGTGTTTGAGACAAAGAGCATCAGAGAAACATGTGTACAACTGGACAGTGATATAGACAAAGGACTGACAGAAAAGGAAGCCGCGAGGCGTTATGAGGAGAACGGAAAGAATGAACTGAAGGAACCGCGGAAAAAGACGGTGGTGGAATCCTTTCTGGAGCAGCTGAATGATCCGCTGATATATGTGCTTCTTGCCGCAGCTGTTATCTCCCTTCTGCTTCATGAAATCAGCGATGCTGTGATCATTGCGGTGGTGGTGCTTATGAACGCTGTGGTCGGTATGATTCAGGAGGGAAAAGCCCAGAAGGCCCTGGATTCCCTGAAGAAGCTGACAAGCCCTCATGCTTATGTGATCCGGGAGGGTAAGGAAAAGGAGATTCCGGCTTCGCAGCTTGTGGTTGGGGATATTGTATGTCTGGATGCGGGCTGCCAGGTTCCCGCGGACCTTCGTCTTACCAGAACAAGCAGCCTGAAGGTGGAGGAATCGGCGCTGACGGGGGAATCGGTTCCTATTGAAAAGGATGCCTCCTTTATCGCAAAAGGGGCAGGAGGCGGCTTACGCAGAGAGGCTTATGAGGAAAAAGGGCTGGAAGCCGCCGGAAAAAAGGCCGCGGGAAACAGGAAGGATACCCATATTCCTTTAGGGGATCGGTATAATATGGCTTTCATGTCCACCATTGTGACCTATGGCAGAGGGGAAGGGATTGTGACTGCCACAGGTATGGATACGGAGATCGGAAAAATCGCATCCCTTATTAATGAAAGCCATGAAGAGCTCACGCCTTTGCAGAAGAGGCTGGGAGAACTGGGAAAAATATTGAGCCTTCTGTCTCTGCTTCTGTGTGCGGCCCTCTTTATGATAGCGCTGCTCCAGAAACGGAATCTGATTGAAATGCTGATTACCGCCATATCCCTGGCAGTGGCGGCGGTGCCGGAAGGGCTTCCCGCAGTAGTTACCATCTGTCTGGCCCTGAGTGTCACTAAAATGGTAAAGGTACATACGATTGTCAGGAAGCTTCCTTCCGTAGAGACGCTGGGGGCAGTGAGTGTGGTATGCTCCGATAAGACCGGAACTCTGACCCAGAATAAAATGACAGTGGAGAGCTGTTTTACAAACCAGAAGATTTTCGGGAAAAAGGATCTGGGGAAGGAAGAGCATAAGGAATTTTTAAAGGGGATGACCCTGTGCAATGACGGTGTCCTGGAAGGGGGAGAACGCATTGGGGATCCCACGGAGCTGGCTCTGCTTGATTTATCTGCCCGTTTCGGAATGCGCAGGGATGAACTGGAAAAGGAATTTCCGCGTACCAAGGAGCTGGCCTTTGATTCCAACCGGAAAATGATGTCTACCTTTCATCAGAGAGGAAATCAGACAGTTACTTATACAAAGGGGGCACCGGATGAGGTGCTGAAAAAATGCAGCAGCGTTCTGCTCTATGGCAGGACGGTCCCTCTGACGGAGCAGCAGCGAAAACAGATCAGGCAGGCGGTGGAGAGCATGTCTTCCCAGGCATTGAGGACTCTGGCGATCGCCATGCGGGCCGGCGGCAGCGGCCCGGTGGAGGAAGGCCTCACCTTTGTGGGTATGGTGGGGATGAAGGATCCGGCCCGGCCGGAGGCAGCCGGTGCGGTAGCCCGTTTCCGGGATGCGGGGGTATCTACGGTGATGATCACCGGAGATCATGTGGATACTGCCTTTGCCATAGGGAAGCAGCTGGGGATAGTGAGCCGTCCGGAGCAGTGTCTGACCGGGGATGCGGTGGCGCATCTGGATGAGGAACGTTTTCTGCAGAAGCTGGATACCGTGCGGGTGTTCGCAAGAGTTTCTCCGGAACATAAAGTACGCATTGTAAAGGGATTTAAGGCGAAAGGGAATATTGTGGCAATGACGGGGGACGGCGTCAACGACGCCCCGTCCCTGAAGGCGGCGGATATCGGGATCGCAATGGGAATGACGGGAACAGACGTGGCAAAGCAGGCTTCGGACATCATACTGACGGACGATAACTTCGCTACGATAGAAAAAGCCATTGTGGAAGGGCGCGGAGTCTATGAAAACATAAAAAAATCCGTTATTTTTCTCCTTTCTTCCAATTTAGGTGAAATCATGACCATGTTCCTTGCCGTGCTGTGCGGCCTTGCCTCGCCTTTGAAATCCAGCCATATTCTCTGGATTAACCTGATTACCGATTCCCTTCCGGCGCTTGCCCTCGGGGTGGATAACAACGATGCGGACGGACTGATGAGACGGCCTCCCCGTGATCCGAAGGAGAGCCTGTTTGCCGGAGGCGGCCTTGCCTGTACCTGTTTTTACGGCCTGCTGATAGCCGGTATCAGCCTTGCGGCCTTTTTTACCATCCCCTATGCGGTGATACTTGAGAGGCAGATTCCTCTTACCATAAATAATTTTGCAACAGTGCTTCAGCATGAAGCCATACTCAACCGGGCACAGACCTATGCCTTTACGGTTCTGGGCATGTCCCAGCTGTTTCATGCAGTGGGGATGAGGGATGTGAGAAAATCGATATTCAAGATGAAGCATTTTGACAATAAACTGATGATCGCCGCCTGTGTACTGGGATTCCTTCTCCAGTTTGCCGTAACGGAAATACCATTTCTTACAGCAGCCTTCGGGACGGCCCATCTGACCTTAAGAGAGTGGCTGCGCCTCGCATTTCTGGCCTCATTTCCGCTGCTGGCCCATGAACTGATGATCCTGTTTTCCTTCGATTTCGTGCGGAAAGGGAACAGGAAACAGAAGCTGTCGGCAAAAACGGCTTCGGAGTACATGCTGTAAAAAACTTAATCAGAAAAGATATGTGCCGATATTATACAGTGGTCCGAATTTTCTAAAACTGCTCCCGGTCCGGCGATCGGGAGCAGCTGAAGAAATCCGGGATGTTATTTCATTTTTTTAATCCTTTCCAGTAAATCTACAATCAGCCTGGCCTCTTCTTCATCCAGCTGGCGGATATATTGGATTGCCCTTTGCTGTATTGGCGTGGTGTGTTCTGACTCGTTGAAGAATTCCATTGGCGTTACACCCAGATAATCACAAATATAAAGAAATTCCGGCATAGAAGGCAAAGCACGGCCGGAGGCAATACTATGGATATAACTGGTGCTGTGTCCTAATTCTATACTCATTTTTCTTTCCGGAACATCCTTCTGGAGTCGAAGCTCGGTAATTCGGTCACGAATAAATTTTTCATCCATTATCATCGGCCTCCTCCCATGTGATAATCATAATATACGTCAAGCTTATTTTCGAATATTTATAGCGTCTGATATTGTTGAAACATACGCTGATATCGTCTATAATTGTTAAAGAAAGATGCATATAATATACATATGCCATAGGAGAAATTACAATGAACAAAAAGAAGATCTACAAAAAAGTGGCTAAAGAATATGGAGTGAGTGTACAGGAAGTGAAACAGGAGATGCAGACGGCTCTGAAATATGCATACGGGAATACACCTGATGACGGTGTGACAAGAAAGTGGCAGAAGAAGGTCCCCAGCAAAGCGGAAGTACCCACTCCTGACGAACTGCTGCGTTACGCCAGAAGAAATTACAATGAAATATAAAGCATAATCGGTGTGTCTGATTCATTTCATCATTTTTTTGTTTAGTTCCATAAAGATAAGAAGCCTCCACAATTTGTGGAGGCTTCTTATCTTATGAGGGGGGAGATAGTTTTCAACAAAATTTATAAGTTGTTGTTCATCTATCTGTCATTTATGATACCGGAAAAATGTGTCCGAAGTGTGTCATAATTCAAAAAATCCTATAAAGATTATGAAGGAATTCTTTAGATAATCTTAATTGAGTAAAAACACTCCGTTAGGGGAAAATGATATCAGTTATAGTTTGCACGTGCCCTGCGCCTTGTGCCCTCCGCCGGCCGGCTTGCCTTTCCGGTTCGGACTCTCTTCCCGGCGTGCCTGTGTACCCTGCGCAGGCACGCCAGTGAGTGCTTGCACTCGCATTCACTCTGCCAAAAACGCAGCGGTACTAAGATTGCACAGGACGCAATCTAAGGACCGGCGTTTTTAGAAGGCCTTTGCAGGGTACATAGAACCGGCGGGAAGGAAAGCTGCAGCAAAAGGACACCCCGGCCGGCGAAGGGCATGGGGCACAGGATATGGCTGTACTGCAATTGTAAAAGGTCTGTAGGAGAAAAGGAATGAGAGTATGTATGGGAGAGTTTGGAATAATAGAGCAGGGAAAAAAGTGGGAAAATAAAATACAGAGTATATGTTGACATACGACATATGTCGTGCTACGATATAGAAGGATGATATATCGAATGACGACATAACGTAGGGCGATATACTCTTCGGAAAGGAGATGAGATTATGGAGCCAAAGAGGGAACCGCTGACAGAGAGTTATTTTTACATACTCCTGTGTCTGTACAGTCATGCAAACCATGGATACGGAATAATGCAGGAAGCGGGACGGCTGTCAGGGGGACGTGTGAAGATCGGTTCAGGGACGATGTATGGTGCTGTGAGCAATATGATAAAGAAGGGCTGGATCATGGAGTCTGACGAAGAATCGGAGGAACTGCAGAACCGGGGACAGGGAGTGAAGAAAAAGCAGTATGTTCTGACGGGTGAGGGAAGAAGGATTCTGGAGGAAGAAATCCTGCGGCTTACGGAACTGCTGGAAAGTGCGGAAAAGGTGACAGGAAGCAGGCCATTGCATTAATATTTGTATAGAGAGAACGAGAAGGAAAATCTTCTGCCCGCCGGATGGCAATTTTTCTTCGCGAAACATGGAGGATTAAAGGATGAATACCAAAATATCATGCAGGACATATATGGCATGGGATTATGATAAGGAAGAAGAGCATCTGGACGAAATGTCCGAAAAAGGCTGGCAGCTGAAAAAGGGAGGCTGTTTTTTCAGTGTTTATACCAGGCAGCCGGGTGTGGTATACCGCAACAGGATCGATTATAATCCTGACGCGGTCAATTCTCCGGAGGAAAAGAGAAGGTATCTGGAGCTGTTCGAAGAGCAGGGATGGGAATATGTGGGAAATACCTATAACGGCTGGATATATTTTAAGAAGAAATATGTTCCGGGAACACCGGAAGAAGAATATGAAATATATACGGATGCAGAATCCCTGCAAAGCCTTCTTGACAGATGGAAACGTCTGGGTATTTTACTGAGCGTGCTTCTGCTTGTGCTTACCGCAATTTATACGGTCATGGTCTTTGGGGGCAGATATTATAATATTATATTCGTCGCATTTTATGTTGTGCTGTTGGTTTGGATTCAATGGGGAATGCGCCGGATGAGGAAAAAAGTTACCGGCAGCAGGGCATAAAGGGAGGCGGATATATGAACGCGGGTATATGGGAGCTGGATCTTCATGGAAAAAACGTCCTTCAGGCGAAGCAGGAGGTGGACGCCGCCTTGAAAAAGGCGGACAGCAGCGTCTACAGGCTGCGGATAATCCATGGCTTTCACGGCGGCACGGGTATCCGTAGCATGCTTCAGGAAGAGTACAGCTATGGAAGAGAGCCTAAGGTCAAACGCATTCAGGGCGGGGTTAATCCGGGAATTACGGAGCTTGTATTAAGAGATTATTAGTCGGAGATAACATAGTTTAGTAAGAGGAAAGTCCTGATTATTGGACTCTGTATATGCTATTCTTAAACCATCGAAGGGCTCACAGGAGCCTGACAGGAGAAGCGAGTAAACGGTTTAGGTTTAATAATAGCAGAAAGGAGCCGCGGTATGAAAGGATTTTATGTTGGAGAAGGATACATGGGATGTGTAAACGGACAGTACATGCTTTTTGCAGACGAGGCTGATTATATGGATTATGTGGAGGAGCAGGCGTGAGAGCCTGCTCCTCTTTTAAGGACGGTTATTCTGCCAAAGAAGCCAGGATGCTGTTGAATTTTTCATTTTCACTCCACTGGGGGAAATGGCAGGATTTCTCAAACAAGAAGAACTGTTTGTCGGATTCCAGAGTATCGCAGTACTTTTTAACCAGCGCTGACGAAACATGGCTGTCATACCGTCCCTCTATAAAAATAACAGGAACGTCATATTTTCTGCAGTTTTCAAAATCTGTCTGCATCAGCTCCTGCCACAGGCAGCGTATTGCCTGCAGGCTGCCTTTCTGGCGGCGGTACAAATCAACAGGAGTGTAGCAGCGTGAAAACAAAAAGGGCTTTATCAGCATGTTATAGTTGCTTTTTCCATACAGAGATCCCTTATATTTGACCACGAGTCCCGTGACAAAGAGCAGATCATGCAGCCAGTCCTCCCCGGTATAGGAACAGTCTGTCCGTTTCAGCCTTTCCAGCTCTTTCCCGACGGCATGGCTGAGCGCGAAATCATAGGCCTCCCGGCAGGCTTTTTTCATATGGATAACCTGTCCGCAGCCGATATAAGTATGGATTTTGTCCGGATGCTGTCTGATATAGGTAAGCCCGAGGACACTGCCCCAGGAATGGCCCACAAGGTAAAGCTTTTCCTGGCCGAACCGTTTAAGCAGCAATTCGGTCAGCGTATGGAGATCCTCCAGAAAGTGGGCTATAGTGATGCCTTCCGGGCCGAATTTATAGTAGGATTTTCCTGCGCCCCGCTGCTCCCACACGACAACCGTATAATGTTTTTCCAAATCCCGGTTATATTTCAGGACCAGAGGAAGCGCGGCATCCCCCGGGCCTCCGTGCAGATAGAGCAGTAAGGGTGCGTTTTCCTTTTCCGATCGGATGGATACATATTGAAGCGCTCCGTTAATGGGGATGGCCCCTTGTTCGTTAATGTACATATTTCCTCCCGGCCTGCCGGCTGTTATCGGTTTTTACGCCTGATAGCTGCCTTATGACAGGCTGTTTTTGTTTCCTCTATTGTAAGGTCTGCCCGAGGCTGTGTCAATTGTATTGCAGGAGTGTTCTGCAATTTTCCATTTGCTGCAGTTCATTCCAAAATATTCCCGGAACTGGACAAAAGGCAGGAAAAAAAGTATAATAATTTCATCCGCAGTATTGCGGCTGATTGGCTTTATCAAGCCATTTTCAACGAAAATTCAGAAGGCAGGAAGGATAAGGGGTATGGCATACGGTTCGATTCCATTGGAAAAAAGGTTGAGGGAAAATATTAAAAGCTACAAGCTGGAAAACCTGTATGATTTAGAGAAGGTACAGAAATTATTCCGGGATCTTGGAGAGGCATTCGGCATGGAGCTGCTTTTAACGCAGAGACATGGGGAAACAGCGGTTGCTGTCGGGGATTTTTCGGACTTTGAGCCGGATGTGGAGACGGAGCCCGGACGTAAGATCAGGGTGGCGGAAAGGACGATAGGACATCTTTATGTGAAATTGAGCAGTCCGGAGGCCGGACAGAAGATTGAGGCTGTCCTGGATGATCTGGCTGAGCTGTATTCTTTCCTGGGAGAAAAGCAGTACCGGTTCCGGGAAACAGCGATATATGCGGATGAACTGGAGGAAACCCTGGAAAAGGACAGATATCAGGCGAAGCACGGAGAACATGTGGACGCGCTCACAGGCCTGCTGAACAAGACTTATTTTGACGGAAGGCTTAAGCTTCTCAAGGAAACCGGTACGGCGCCGGATGCTTTGATTTGTGTGAATATCAATGACTGGAAGTTCGTGAACAGTAATTACGGTGATGAGGAAAGCGACCGGCTCATCAAGACGGTTGCCGATATCCTGAAAAGGGAAGCGAAGCCGGACTATCTCATAGGCCGTGTGGACGGGGATGTCTTCTACATTGTAATAGAAGTGCCGGAGGATGGAGAAGCCCTGGATTACTGCAGGCGCATCAAGGAGGCCTGCCTGGCGTTCGAGGACTCCCTGCTGGCACCGTCAGTAGCTATCGGTATGGTAACAAGGCTGAGCGTGGAAGAGGATTTTGCGGAAGGCTTTTCCGAAGCGGAGTACGAGATGTTCCGGGATAAATTCGATGAGAAAAACAGTCCCGGCTATCGGGAGCGCCTGGAAAAAGGGCTTGCAAAATAGAAAAATGGAATAAAAGGATGTATTTAAAACTCCTTTTCGTTGGGAATAGCAGGGAAGCCATTCTTAACGGAAAGGAGTTTTTTTATGAAGATCCGAATTCCGTACAAAAAGGAACTTCTCATTATATTTCCGATTTGTTATAATATCCAATATCAGGTAAAAAGGTCCGGGGAAAATGGTGAAAGTATACAAAGAAAAGAGGGCATATGTACAGGGTATTATTTGCAGAGGATGAATTGCTGGTACGTCTTGGCTTGAAAAATGCCATCAGGTGGTCCGATTATGATATGGAAGTGGTTGGGGAAGCGGATAACGGGATCACGGCTTTGGAGCTGTTTGAGGAGCTGAGGCCGGACGTGCTGATTACGGACATTAAAATGGGCGGGATGGATGGCTATGAGCTGATAAAAAGGGTCAGGGATATAGACGGGAGCTGTGCCGTTGTGATCATTTCCTGTCTGGATGATTTTGAGACCCTGCGCAGGATGATGGGCTACTGTATCATCGGCTACATATTGAAGGCCAGCATGACGCTTGAGGAAATAGGGGACGTGCTGAACCGTACCAGGCAGTATCTTGTAAATGTACGCAGGCAGCAGAATGTACAGGAAGAAAATAAAGAGGAAAAAAGAGAAAATGCGTTGAGAAATTATCTCTGCAGCGTTACCGGGCCGGAGGAAAACATCCGCTGGATGTCGGACTGGGGGCTCCCTCTGGAAAATCTCCGCACGCTGATTATCCTCTCTCTGCGGGAGGCGGATGAGAAGAAAATCAATGAGCTTGGCATGAAGCTGGTCCGCCAGCTTTTGTGCCAGAGCTTTCCTGAGGCGGTTTGTGTGCAGACAGGCAGTACGGAGCTGACGGTGATTTGTACCGTGGAAGGAGAGGCTGCAGAGGAACAGCTGCTGAAATTTGATAATGCCGTCAATAATCTCCTGGACGTGACCTTCGGAAAAAAGAAGATGCGCCTTTCCCGGGAACATTCCGTTTGGGAATCCTACCAGGCGCTCAGGCAGGAAAAGGAAGCGGTCTGGGAGGAGGATCCCCTGATGGAAAAGGCCGTCCGGTTTATGGAAGACAATCACGGAAAGCAGATCACCCTTCAGGAAATTACGGATTACCTCTGTATCAGCACCAGTTATTTTTCTTCGCAGTTTAAGAAAAATACAGGGAAAAGCTTCGTGGAATACCTCAATGACATCCGCCTGGAAAAGGTGCTTGGCGAGCTCAGGTATTCCCGGGAAAAAATAGCCTATATCGCAGAGAGGCACGGCTTCCGGAACCAGGAGTATTTTACCCGTTTCTTTAAGAAAAAGATGGGAATTTCACCGGTGAAATGGAGACAGCAGCACTTCGGAAAGGATGGTGGTTCCCGGATATGAAACGGCTTAACTGGAAAATAAAGCTGGTCATCACTATCATAAGCGCCATCAGTCTGGTAGTGGTGATTCTATACATGGTAACCTATTTGTTCTTTTCCTCCCAACTTCGCAGGAATGATGAAAAGATCGCCCAGATCAATTTCAGACAGGCAGAGGAAAATCTGGAACAGATTATTAAACTGGGTATCCGGGATGCCAACCGTTATGACATGGACATGCTGGCGTGGAACTTCGGGAACGGGGAATATGCCGATGATGCCGGCAGAACGGCGCTCAACCGGAAAATGATCCTCCGGTTTGAGGAAATACTCGCTATCAATCCCAATCTCAGCGCTGTGGCCCAGATGAACGGGAACGGACAGACGGTCATATCCACCGTAAATAAGAACCGGAGCGGAATGACTGTGGTTCCCGATGAATTCCGGGAAATCCTGCAGGAAAGCACGCAGTCCTATCCGGCTTTCCAATGGGTGCCTGGGAATGTCCTGGGAGACAGGGAAATTCTGTGCAAGGCGGCGGAGGAACCGGCTGTCCTGGGAATCCGCTCCATAGGCAAGTCCGACCGGGCGGAGGAGGACAGTTATATTATTCTCGGCATTTCAGAAGAAAGGATACGAAGATGCTATGAATCCGTGGTTTACAACGGAAGCTCCGCAATGCTTCTGGATGAGCAGGGACAGATTATTTCCAGCACACGGGAAGGACAGCTGTACCGTACCTTTGAACCGGAAAAGGACTGCCAGATTGTGGTTTACCCGCTGTCCTACAATAACTGGACGCTGGTGAATATGATTCCGGTCAAAAATTACCAGAAGGATATCCGTACCTTCCGTAATTTTTCCCTGGCGATTATACTTACTGCCGCGCTGTGCGTCATTTTTATTGCGGTGATATGGAGCAAACGCTATACGGCTCCTATCCAGAGTCTGATGGACAATATGGAAAAGGTGGGGAAGGAGCAGCTTGATATTGCCCTGCCGGAGAAAACCGGCCTTTCGGAACTTGATAATCTCAATGAAGAATTCTGCCAAACGGTCCGGAGGCTGAAGCGCTATATTTCCGACCTTCAGCAGGCGGAAAAGGATAAAGCCGCGGAAGAACTGAAGGCCCTGCAGTACCAAATCAATCCTCATTTCCTGTATAATTCCCTCAATTCCATCCGTTGGATGGCTATGATGACCAATAACGGGAAAATAGCGGATTCCATCGTCATGCTTACCAAAATCATCACGCCTGTTTTCAGAAATCCCAGCCTGACATGGAAAATCAGGGATGAACTGGAATTCCTGGATAATTATATAGGGATGATGATGCTGCGTTATGCGGGGAACCTGCAATACCGGATGGAGTGCGGCGAGGATCTGTACGATGAGGTCTTTCCCCGGTTTGTGCTTCAGCCGATGATTGAAAACTGCTTCGTCCATTGCCGTACCAAAACGGACGGTATGGAAATCAGGGTGAAGATCCGGAAGGAGGAAGGCAGTTTTCGGATAGAGGTGAGGAATACTGCGGAGCAGGTAGATGAAGAACGCCTTGCGCAGGTCAATGAACAGCTGAGGTCCCGGAGGAAATCGGGAAAAGAGGATGTGGGCCTGATAAATGTGGTGAAGAGGCTGTCTTATCTTTATGGGGAGAACAGCAGCGTCAAGCTCCGGGCGGAGGGAAAGGAAGTCGTCGGCGAAATTATATTCTCTGTATAAATATACAAAAAAAAGAATATAGGTCAGAAAAAATGAGACAAAATGATAAGGCAGATGAAATCTGACAAATGAAAAGTAAAATAAGACAGATAAAAATCCCCGATATTTGATAGAGTTTATACACAGGAAGCACAAGACGTCTTATGTACAACTGTATCAAACTATATTGGAAGGGGATGTACTATGAAAAAGAAAAAGATAACAGCATTGATTTGTACGGCGGCACTGATGGCCGGCTGTCTGGCCGGCTGCGGCAAAGGGGACGGAGGAAATGCCGTACAGGCGGATGCCGATAAAGGTACGGCGGCCGGTACGCAGGACAGCGTCTCAGACGAGGGTGCGGCAGGGGATATTTCCGAGCATGTTAATATTTCAATCGGCGGAATCAATGTGGGGAATTCCAGTTCCTCCGACGGATGGCCTACAGAAATTGTTACTTATATAGAAGATAAGTTCAATGTGACGCTGGAAACCAAATCCTATGATAACGAAAGCCTTAATCTGGATCTGTCAGGAGGTACCACCTGTGACATCCTGCAGATTAATGATGAACATATTGAATCCATATTAAAGGGCAGGCATGCGGTGGATCTTTCCCAGTACCAGGACAGCCTGGCCGCGAATATTTTTTCGGACACCTATTCCCTGCGGAATGAGGTTTTAAAAAGCTTTAAAAGCAACGGGGAAGATAAACTATATTTTGTGACTCCCCGCGTGACTTCGGAAAACGCCCGTTCCACCTACGGCGCCACATTGAACTATGGCTATGTGGTTCGCTGGGATCTATACAAAGAGATCGGCTGCCCCGAAATAAAAAATGACGACGACTATGTGGATGCGCTAGTCAGGATGAAAGAGATTTATCCGGAAACGGAAGACGGGCTTCCTGTATACGCTCTGAGCGCATACAACGACAGCAACCTGCATCCGTATTTCTTCATCGGCTGTCTGACACAGGGCTATTCCAACATGGAAAGCGGACTGTATGTGAAGAACATGGCAACGAATGAACTCATTCCGGATATTTATGACGAGAACCTGGATGGGATTACAACGCCTTTCTGGGCAGGCATGTCTTTCTATAATAAGCTTTATAATGCCAATCTTCTGGATCCGGACTGCTTTATCACCAAAGGAGAAGACCTGACGGAAAAATATACGAAAGGACAGTATCTGGGCGGCTATGTAAACTGGCACTTCGGTAATTACAATAAGAATGCCAGGGCTGCGGATCCGGAGACGGAGAAGCAGTATGTAATCCTTCCCACCTATATGGGATGGGCAAATGAAAGAAATTATGCCGGATGGCAGGGCAAATATTTCCTGGTATCCTCCCACAGCAAAAATGTGGAAAGAGCGGTTATGATTCTCGACTTTTTACAGAGTGAGGAATGCTCCAGAATCGTTGACTGCGGTATTGACGGAAGATGGGAAACCGCGGCGGACGGAACCCCGTCCCTGACAGAGGATACGATTGACATGAAATCAAATCCGGCCCGCGCCGAAGAATGGACGAAGAGCGGAATCGGCTCTACGTTTTCCGATATGGTGGGCTATGACTCCAATAATATCGCTTCCGACGGCGGCGCCATAAGCCTTTGGGAACAGCAGGATATTATGGTAAGAAACCTGACGGCGGCGGAAAAGGATATGTGTGCCGCATTTGACATAGAACTGCCTTCCGATTTGCTGAAGAAAAAGGTGGAGGCAGGAGAAAGCATGGATTTGCGCGCAGGCAATTCTGCTATCCAGTTCGGTATGGAAATTGTGCCGAGTGATATCGGCAGGATCGACAGCAACTGTGAACAGATCACAATTAATGCCATTCCCGGGCTTGTCCAGGCAAAAACGGAGGAAGAGTTCCTGGCGGCGAAGGAAGCGCTGATGGCCGAACTGAAGGCGGCAGGCGCGGAGGACTCCATCGCATGGTGGACACAGGCCTGGAATACGGCGAAGGAAGCGGTTGAAAAAATGCAGTAATTGTACTTTTGCGGCGGACAGGGATCCTGTCTGCCGCAGTCCGGTAAAGACGGAATCAGGAGGTTTGTAATGAAAAAAAAGACTGTGATACCGGGGCGGAGGAAAAAGTATAACCTGCTTTTTATGACCCTGCCTTTTATGGTAATCGTTCTTCTTTTTAACTATGTTCCAATATTTGGCTGGATTTATTCAGTCTTTGATTACATACCGGGTATATCCATCCTGGAATGTGATTTTGTGGGGCTGGATTATTTCCGGCTGATTTTCCGGGATGCCAATGTGGTGAGAACCTTGAAAAATACATTTATTTTTGCTTTAATCGGCATCGTTCTCACCCCGCTTCCCATGCTTTTCGCCATCCTGCTCAATGAGATCAAATGCAGCCCTGTCCGCAGAGTGGTCCAGACTTTTACCACCCTGCCAAACTTTATCAGCTGGGTTATCATTTTTTCCCTCGCTTTTTCCCTGTTTGCGACCGACGGCGTGGTGACCTCCCTCATAGCGGGGATTACAGGAAAAGAAGTGACTTCTATATTAAGCTCCGGAGAATCGGTTTACTGGTTTCAGACGCTTTTGGGCATCTGGAAGTCCCTGGGCTGGAGTTCCATCATTTACCTGGCGGCCATTGCGGGCATCGATCAGGAACAATATGAGGCAGCCAGAGTGGATGGGGCCGGTTATTTTCAGTGCGCCGTCCATGTCACGATCCCGGCTCTCATGGAAACCTATGTGGTGCTTTTTATCCTGCAGATCGGCAATTTCCTCAATACCGGCTATGAACAGTACATGCTGTTTAAAAATGCGCTGACGGCCAACAACATTGAGGTGCTGGATCTGTACACCTACCGTATCGGTTTGGAGAACATGGATTATTCCTACGGAGTGGCTATCAGCATCCTGAAATCCCTGGTCAGTATATCCCTGGTGGTTCTGGCGAATATGGTAGCCAAAAAGATCCGGGGAAATACGGTAATTTGACAATTGTGCAGGCGCCTGAATACGGGAGGATGTAAGGAAAGATGAAAATAAAACCGTCTAAATCAAGAATTGCTTTTCAGATATTTAATTATACCCTGATGCTGCTGGCTACATTTGTATGTGTCTACCCTTTCTGGTATATCGTCATTTATACCTTCAGTGATGCCGCGAAGGCAGGGATAAACAATCCGATATTTCTGCCCAGGGGATTTTCGGTATCCAACTACGTGGATATATTCAAGCTGAGCGGCTTTTTTCCCGCACTGGGGATTTCAGTGCTCCGTACAGTGGTGGGAACCGTGGCTGCCGTACTGGTATGCTCCTTCCTGGGTTATATGTTTACGAAAGAAGAGATGCCCGGCAGAAAGTTTATGTACCGCTTTCTGGTAATGACCATGTATATCAACGGGGGGCTCATTTCCACCTTTATTGTCATGAAATCCTACGGGCTTTTGAATACCTTCTGGATTTATATCCTGCCCATGATGATTTCCGCTTACAATATTGTACTGATAAAGACCTACATGGAATCGCTCCCGGCCTCCCTGGAGGAATCCGCCATGCTGGACGGAGCCGGGTATATCAAGGTGTTCACCAGCATTATTCTGCCGCTGTCAAAACCCATTATTGCGACCGTTGCGGTATTTGTGGCTGTGGGACACTGGAATTCCTGGTTCGATAATCATATTTATACGAGAGGGGAAAGTTCATTGACAACGCTGCAGTATCTTTTGTACAATTATCTGAACGAGTCGCAGAGACTTGCGGAGCAGATAAAAAACACAAGCAATCTGAGCAGTATTGAAAATGCCATGGGAACGATATCCCCCAAGGGCGTGAGAATGACTATTACCGTACTGGCATCCCTGCCGATATTTATGGTATATCCGTTTATGCAGAAATATTTTGTTAAAGGGATTATGATCGGTGCGGTGAAGGGCTAAACGGGGAGCAGAAAAATCCGAAGCGGTGAAGGGCTAAACGGGGAGCAGAAAAATCCGAAGCGGTGAAGGGTTAAGCGGGGAGCACAAAACCTGGAGCGGTAAGGACAGGAAATATGCGCAGTAATTACTGAAAAACAAAAAAAACTATGCGGGAGGAAAAGAAAATGCAATCGGAAGAACGATACCCCGGATTCCGGGAGGATGAGAGACTGGTCGGCGTGGTGCCCTCACCCAGGCAGATCGCCCATCAGAAAATGGAATATTTCGGCTTTATCCATTTCACGGTCAATACCTTTACCGGAAGAGAATGGGGAAACGGGGAGGAATCCCCTTCCATTTTTAATCCGGAAAAGCTGGATGCAGGACAGTGGGCCGAGACTGCGGTCAGGGGAGGCATGACAGGGCTGATTCTTACCTGCAAGCACCACGACGGTTTTTGCCTGTGGCCCAGCGCATATACCGAACACAGCGTCAAAAATTCGCCTTATAAAGGGGGAAAAGGTGATATCGTAGGAGAACTTGCCGAGGCCTGCCGGGAAAAGGGGCTGAAATTCGGAGTTTATTTATCTCCATGGGACAGAAACAATGCGGCTTATGGATCGGGGAAGCCTTATGACGACTACTATGTGAATCAACTCACGGAGCTTCTCACAAATTACGGAGAAATCTTCACCGTCTGGCTGGACGGCGCCTGCGGAGAAGGGCAGAACGGGAAAAAGCAGGTATATGACTGGGAACGCTATTATGAAGTAGTCAGACGTCTGCAGCCGGAAGCCAATATTTTCGGATGCGGGCCGGATGTGAGATGGTGCGGCAATGAGGCAGGAGATACCAGGCCGAGCGAATGGAGCGTGGTGGCGGCGGAACTGGCGGACGCAGAAAAAGTGGCGGCCCTCAGCCAGCAGGAGGACAATGCACAGTTCCGGGAGAAAAAGCTTACAAGTACCGATATGAATCTGGGCAGCAGGGATGTTTTGAAGGATAAGGCAGATCTGATCTGGTTTCCCGCCGAGGTAGACGTATCCATCCGCCCGGGCTGGTTTTATCATGAAGAAGAAAACGATAAGGTGCGCTCTTTTGAAAATCTGAAAGAGATCTACCTGAAATCCGTGGGCGGAAACTGTACGCTGCTTTTGAATATCCCTCCGGATAAGGATGGATTGATCCGGGAAGAAGACAGAAAAAGCCTGTTCCGGCTGGGAGATTTCATCAGGGAAGCCTTCCGCGTGAATCAGGCGGAAGAAGCGAAAATAGAAACGATTCCCTCTGCAGACTGCGAAGGAAATGAAGGAAGTGTCCTTCTTGAACCAGGTGATGATTCCTGGTTCCGCAACCCGGACGGGCAGCGGGAGCTTCAGATAACCTTGCTTTGGGAAAAGGAACGCACGCTCGATTATCTGGTGGTACAGGAAGCGATTGCCTTCAGCCAGCGTGTGGAACAGTTTGAAGTCAGCTTTATGGATGAAGACGGCAGCTGGAAACTGTTTGCAGAAGGGACTACAGTCGGCTATAAACGGATTGTTCCGTTAAATGGGCTGCATACGAAGGGGCTCCGGTTTAAGGTTACGGACGCAAGAGTTGCGCCTGTGCTGGCGTTTGTCGGAGTGTATTGAAGGTCTGCAGACAGAGACTGTCCCGTTAAAAACAGATGAACGGTAAATTAATAAAAGAAAGTCAAATAAGCGCCGCAGTCCTTTTTGGGATTGCGGCGTTTATTCATTCCCTGTAAATCAATTTATATAAGGTATTTCTCAGACAGTGACTTATTTGACGCGGAACGGAAACAGGAAAACAGAATAAAGATAGGGGGATTGGAGCAAATATAAGCTTTTATATAATAAAGCGGAAAGTGTTGTCGAAATACTACAAGAATTGTATCTATTTTGTTATATGATTTCTATTGCTATAAATACGGAATACCGCAAATTGACGTTGTGCTGAATTAAAAAAATTGATATAATATAATTGTAAAAAACAGGAGGTGATGATAAAAGGATAAAATATGTGGTGTGCAACCTGATTTTTGTCAAGGAAGGAGCCGAGGATGAAAAAGAAATTTTCTATTATTTTATGTATTGCTTTAATTTCTGGTTTGTCAATAACAGTAAATGCTGCCGGTAAGGGACTTGTTAATGAAAAAACATATTATGTAGTAACAGATATGAATGAATTAATGTGGTTGGGAGCCGAACAATTAGTAAGCAGATCATCTATTTATGGAACAGAGAATGAAAATAAAAAGTCTATGACAGTAATACAAACTGTAAAAGAAAGAAGTTATCAGAATGGAACTGTTGAAACAGAAGTTATGATGCATGAGATTGCTTATAAAGATAAAAATGGGAAATTGCTTACAGCATATGAGATTGCCAGAGAGATAGGATATATAAGCGGTAGTAAACCCACTACTCCGATTACAGAATATGGTGTAACACTTGTAAATACTATATATGCCACATTGCGGCTTGATCCCACATCAGCGTTAATTCCTGCATATAGATGTGATAGAGTTACAACAACAATAATAGTTCCTCCTTCAGGAGTATTGCCGACAACAGGTTCAACCTATTATAAGCATTACCATGCTAATGAAGAAAAGGAACAATATTTTACTGCAAATTTATCTCCTGGTCAGCAGGTGTTTACGTTATATCCTGATAATCCCCAATTTGCACAATCAGCTTCGATACCTTTGTATTATGGACTCCATGCACAGTCTAAGGTTAGTTTGGCGAATGGTCATACTATGATAGTACAAAATGGAATTTCACAGGAAGAGCCTTGGTAATTATAATGAATAGATTACATAAGAAGGAAATTTTAAGCCTGATTATTTGTCTTTTGGGGAGTACTATATTTTGTGCATGTAATAGAACAAAAGAGATTAGTCATAATGTAAGCTCTAAGTTATTTGGTGCACAGGTTTCTGAGGCTGGCGAATTACTGGGAATAAAAATCGATCCTGATAAATTCACAGAAAAAGAGATGGGAGGCTGTGAATTTCATGTTTATACTGCTGAGGGTTACACATTCTGTGGTTACAAAGCTACAGCAGATTTGTATTTTTGGCAGCAGGAAATTGCTGACGGACAGCAATTAGGATTATCTGTTTTGCAAATTTCTTTTGTGGATTTGATTGATTTAGACGTATTGGAGGCCTGTTTGGCAGAGAATTATGAACCTGCGCATAAATCAAAAAGCAGTACGGAAATAGCCTGGCAGGGCCAGGCATATACTGAACTTGAGCAAGCCGGCAAATTAGAAAAGGTATTTACTGATCTAATGGGCAGTAAACCATTAATGCCGTTATGGATTTTACAAATTCGTCAGACAAAGAAAGAATATACGGAATTAACCTTGATTTGCCCCGCAGCAGCAGTTTATCGCCATATAGATTCTTTTGAGGATTAACAGACCTGAAAAGGCCATTGCCAATCTGAGCAGTCAGATATTGGTAATGGCCCTTTGTATGCATTTTTGCTGAGTGCGGCAGCGGCCTGCATCCCGATAATGTTGGAAGTACAGGCTACCCGGATATCCGGATATAAGGGATGGTAATATCAATAATAGTCCCTTCTCCGGGCATGCTTTCTATACAAAAGCCAACCCCTTTCCCATAATGGCTCAGCAGCCGCTGGTGGATATTCCGGAGGCCTATGGAATGATGTTTGTGCTCCGGACTCCGGGAAGCCGAAGGAGCAGTGCGTGGCAGCGTTCCTTCCGACAGTTCCTTTCTGATATCCGCCAGAACATTTTCAGGAATACCGCAACCGTTGTCTGCGACCAGCAGATGAAGGCCTGAGTCGTCCAGATTGCAGCTGATGCTGATATAACAGTTGCTTTCCATACAGGAAAAGCCGTGTTCAATACTGTTTTCAACGAGAGGCTGCAGGATAAAGGCCGGGATCTGCAGATTCATAAATTCGCCGGGAATATTACAGTCGAATATAAATTTCCCCGGAAAACGAATATTCTGTATGGTCAGATATCTGTTCACCTGCTGCAGTTCTTCCTCCAAATGTGCGATTGGGAATTTTTCCAGATTATAACGGAGCAGATCCGACATGCAGACGGCGATTTTCTCAATCTCGGGGATATTATGGATATCAGCGAGCGACTTTATAACATTCAGGGTATTGTAGAGGAAATGATGATTGATCTGAAACTGAAGCATCTGATTCCTCATTTTCTGTTCGTCGAGCTGAATCTGATAGTTTTGCTGAAGGCTGCTCACAAGGCGCTGATTGAGCTGGTTAAAGCTGGAGACCAGTTTGCGCAGTTCTTTGTTGGAACCGCAGACCGACAGATCGATGGTTCCTTTACCCTGGTCCGGAACGGGTACTGCTTTGGACGCATTTAGTTTCGGGGAGCTTAGTTCCATAGAATTTAGTTCCATGGAGTTTAATTCCATAGAATCGATTTCCATACATAAACGGGAAATGGAATTGGTCAGCTTACCCGAAATCAGGACAGCGAGTATCAGCCCCAGGATAAGGCTGAGTATAAAAATACCGGAATGGCTGAAGAAATTTTTCCGGTAAACCTGAGTAAGAAGCTGATTATCTGCAAACTGCAGCAAATACCACTTGGTTGTCTGGTTAATGCATCCATTTATCAAGTACGTTGTATTTCCCAGAGTGATTTTTCTGGTGACAATGGAACCATCGGAGGGAAGGCTCCGGGTAAAGTCGGTAAGCGTATGTAAAAGTTCTGTGTTTTCTGCCGAAGCGGAATAAAGGCCTTCATCGGTCGAAAACGTCAGCTGGTTCATCGTATTATAGATCATCAGTGTATTTTCCGAGGTATGGGCGGACAGCAGTATTTTTTCAACAGGTTTGAAATCGAATTCGGCATAACAGACTCCGATTTCCTTAAAATCGTAACCGTCATAAAGTATTTTAATCATGGGAAGGACGCTTTTGGAAGAGCTTGCATAGGAAGAACGCTGCAGAGGGGCGTAATAGGTATGATTCGGGGACTCGGCGGCAAGCGTATGCGTTTGGTTTATGGTTTCCATAATCTGCTTCTGCTGGCTGGCATTGATGATATTGTAATCAAAAACATAGCCGTAACGGTTTTCAAATACACAGGTGACAAGATTGCTGTTCAGCCGGTTCGTTTGTTTGAAAAGGTAGCGGAACATGGTGGAATCCTGGGCATAGGACAGATAGTCGGACTGATAATTAGTGACCATAGCCCTTCTTATATCATCGCTCAGAAGCGGCATATCCGCGATCTTGGCAGCATCCTCCAGAAGCATATCAAGAGTGAGGCTGGCTTGGGATAATATAGTAATCATGGAATTACTGTACTCCGCAGCGATCTCAGAGGCATTTTTTGTCGCGGCAGAAATGCTGAGCAAGGTGGTGGGAATGATTATGAGCAGTAATGAGTACAGGAATATCTGAACCCGGTAGGATAAGTTCGCCGTATAATGGTGCATTAATTAGTTTCTCCCTTCTGCTGATTTGTTTTACAAGTATAGCATATCCTGGTTATCCAAAATATAAGATCCCTTCAAACATTTCCTGATCCCCTCGGTAAATTTCCATATTTATCCTAAGATAAATTCTATTTTTTTGTCTGTTATTTTCTTATAATCAAAACAGTTTCAGAAAAGGAGGAGACACAAAGATATGAATAAAGCGGAAAGAGTCATTGCGGTAATGAAAGGTGAAAAAGTGGATTATGTCCCGGCGGGTTTCTGGTTTCATTACAAACCGGAATATACCGTGGAAGAGATGGTTGATGCACATATGAAGCTTTATCGCGAAACAGGGATGGACATCATTAAAATCATGCAGGATTATATGTATCCGATCGTCGGGGAGATAAGAAATAAAGAAGACTGGTATGAGGTAAGCGTTAAGGATACTTCATCGGAGGAATTCTGCAAGCTTGCGGCCGTGATTAAGGGAATCAGAAAACAGGCAGGAGATGATGTCCTTTTGTTCCAGACCATGTTCGGCCCGTTTAAAGCGGCATCCATTGCTTTTGGAGATGAAGTTCTCATGCGTTACAGTAGGGAAGCGCCGGAGGCCGTGGAAGCGGGAATTAAGAGGATTGCGGACGGCCTGCAGAAATGGGCGGAAGGATTTCTGGACGCGGGAGCGGACGGAATCTATTATTCGGCACAGTTCGGTGAAGAAGGCAGATTCTCCAAAGACGAGTGGGAACGGCTGGTAAAGCCTTTTGATCTTCAGATTCTTCAGGTGGCGCAGGAAAGAGAAAACAAGTATAACATTCTCCATATCTGCGGAGAGCCGGAATATGAATTCCGTACGCATCCGGAATGGTTTGCGGATTATCCGGGAGATTTGGTGAACTGGTCGGTAAAGGACAATCATTTAAGCCTGACGGACGGAAAAGCCATATTCAACGCAAAGTTACTGGGCGGCATGGATAACAAAGGAAACATCCTGAGAGGGCCGGCGGAAAATATCAGGAAAGAAGTAGAGGGGATCCTGGATGAATTCGGGACAACAGGGATTATGATTGGGGCGGACTGCACGATTCAGGGAAAGGATATCCGTCTTGATTATATAAAAGAGGCCGTGGATACGGCACACAATTATCCAATAAGGGAGGATCAGAAATGAGAAAAAAATGGGCATTGGTATTATGCGCCGCATTGACGGCAATGAGTTTAGCCGGCTGCGGCGGCAAGACCGGAGAGACGAACGCTCCTGCGGCGGAATCATCAGCAGGAAAAACAGAAAGTACTCCGGAAGGAACCCAGGAAGCGCAGGCTCCATCGGGAGATGTAATGACAATTGAATTCTTCCAGCAGAAGGGAGAAGAGGGACCGCAGAAGGGATATCAGGCAATCATTGATAAATTCAACGCGGCCAATCCGGATATCAAGATCGAAATGAATACGGTTCCGGATGCGGGGACTGTTTTGACTTCCCGGATTTCATCCGGCGATATTCCCGTCATTTTTTCCGACTATCCTACACAGCAGCAGTTCAGACAGAAGGTGGCAAATGGATACGTACAGGATTTGTCAGGACAGGACTTCCTGAAAAACGTAAATGAATCTTCCCTGGAAATGACAAAACAGGAAGACGGCGGTTATTACGCGCTGCCATACAGCCGTAACTATATGGGCGTCTTCTATAACATGGATATTTTCGAAGAGAATAACCTGGAAATTCCCGAGACATGGGATGATTTTGTTAAGCTTTGCGATACCGTGAAGGCGGCAGGGATCACTCCCGTCGGTTTATTCGGAAAGGATCCGGGAAGAGTGGGACATACCTTCCAATGCACGACCGTGGCATGGGCTCCAAACGGTGTGGAGACAATCGGAAAGGCGGCGCAGGGAGAAGCAAAGCTGGAAGGCGATCCTGAATTCGTGAGTGCCTTTGATAAAATGTCGGTTCTGCTTTCTTACGCGAATGAAGACGCGCTCGCCCTGTCAGACACAGCCTGCTGGGAAAAGTTTGTAAACGGTGAATATGCCATGTGTGTTACCGGCTCCTATGCGAGAGGGACATTACAGGCAAGTAATCCGGATATCAGATTAGGAGTATTTCCGCTTCCTAATGACACAAAGGAAACCACCCATGTTTTATCAGGGATTGATGCGGCAGTCTGTGTGTCCGCAAAAGCAAGTGATGAAGAGAAAGCGGCAGCATATAAATTCCTTGCATTTCTGGCGGATCCGGAAAACGCCCAGCTGTTCTGCAACAGTGACGGCGCTCCTTCCTGTATCAACGGTGTGGAAAATGACGATGAAGGGATTTCACCCATGACCGATATGATCAATGCCGGTCAGACTCATGACTGGATGGCTTCTACAATCAACAATAATGTTATTACGGACTTGTATAATGTGGTTCAGGGTTTCTGGGCTGACAAAGATGTGGACGCCGTTCTTAAAAATATGGACGCTTCCATAGCCGTTACATCAGCAGAATAGCAGAGGGACTCAATATGGCGGAGGTCTTCACAGCTTCCGCCATTTTTAAAATTTCCGGAAAGGGCTGAGTAAGTAAAAAATGTATAAAAAGAAGAAATCATCCGGATTATCCGGAAAATATATTTATTTCGGATTCACAATTATTCCGGTTCTGCTGTATTCGTTTTTCTATGTGGTTTCGGTGATAAATGGCGTTCGATACAGCTTTACGGACTGGGACGGAATGTCACAGGAGTTCCATTTTGTAGGATTCAAGAATTATGCGTCTCTGCTGAGAAATCCGAATTTCTGGAATTCCATGAAGACGACGGTATACTACAGCATCCTGCTTGTGACAGGGGTTATCCTTACGTCGCTTGCGCTGGCCATTTCGCTGAATTCCCTGAAGCGCTTCAAAACCTTTACGAAATCTATTTTTTTCATTCCGGCCATGATCGGCGGAGTGACCATCGCTCTTATCTGGGATCAGCTTTATTACAGAGTGGTTCCTGTTATCGGGCAGCTGCTCGGAATCAAATGGATGTCGCAGAGCCTTCTGATGACGGGTAAAACGGCTTTGCCGGCGGTGGTTTTCGTACAGATCTGGCAGGCGGTTGCGCTGCCTACCGTGATTTTTATTGCCGGACTTCAGCAGATACCGGAGGAACAGTTCGAATCCGCCAAAATAGACGGGGCGACGGCTTTTCAGCGGTTCCGTTACATAACGATGCCGTTTCTGCTGCCTACGGTTACGGTTAATCTGGTGCTTACGATCAAACAGGGCTTCACTTCCTTTGATTTCCCGTTTGCGCTTACGGGAGGAGGACCGGTACGTTCCACCGAGGTAATTGGAATTTTGATTTATAATGATGCTTTTAAGAACCTGAGATTTTCAGTTGCCAATGCAGAGGCATGCTTACTGTTTCTTGTTGTGGCTGTTTTTTCACTGACACAGCTGAAGCTTACCAGCAGAGGAGGTGGGGACTGATGGGAAAGATAAAAGAAGCCCTGGGATGGAAAATATTACGTGATATCCTGCTGGCATGCGGACTTGTATTGATTTTATTCCCTTTATATCTTGTACTGATTAATTCCTTCAAGACACTGGACGAAGCGGGAAAGAATTTCTTTGCCCTTCCCTCCGGAATTAATTTCGGGAATTTCATAGAGTTATTTACCAACAGCAATTACTGGATATTCCTGAAGAATTCCTTCAAAATATCCGTTGTATCGGTACTGCTGATACTGACTTTTGTCCCTTCCGTTTCCTTTTCAATTGCCAGGAATTTTGAGAGGAGATATTATAAGACCATATATTATTACCTCCTGATGGGATTATTCATTCCGTCACAGGTGATTATGCTTCCGGTAACGAAAATGATGACAAAGCTGAATATGCTGAATCATACGGGCTTAATTATTCTGTATTCGGCATTCAGCCTGACACAGGGGGTATTCCTTTTTGTAAATTATATCAGAGGGCTTCCCTATGAAATCGAAGAGTCTGCATATATTGACGGCTGCAGTGTTTTTCAGACTTATGTCAAAATTGTGCTGCCGCTGGTAAAGCCGATGATAGCCACACTTCTGATTATGGATGCACTGTGGATATGGAATGACTTCATGCTTCCGCTGATGATTCTGAACCGTTCACAGAATATATGGACGCTTCCCCTGTTTCAATATAATTTCAAGACGGAGTATTCTTTTAACTATACGATGGCGTTCACGGCATACCTGCTGTCCATGCTGCCCATGCTGATTATTTACTGCCTGGGACAGAAGTATATTATCAAAGGACTGACGGCAGGCAGTGTGAAGGGCTGATTATTCTAAAAGGGGGATTTCGGTTGATTACAATACTGGTGGTTGAAGATGAGAAGTATGCTCTGGATTCGCTGCTCAAACAAATCCGGGAATATGATAAGCAGGAAAGCTTCCGGGTTCTGCAGGCGTCAAACGGAAAAGAGGCGTACCAATTATATATACAGTATTCGCCGGAATTGGTGATGACCGACATCCGCATGCCCGGAATGGACGGGCTGGAGCTGCTGAAAGCGATACGTGAGAAAGATGAGAATACACAGGTGGTAATCCTCAGTGCATATTCGGATTTTGAATATGCACGGGAGGCTTTGACATACGGCGCATCCGATTATCTGCTGAAGCCAATCAAGGCGGAGAATCTGGGAAGCTGCCTTGATAAGTTCCTGAAACGTAAGGTGACGGAGAAAAAAGAAGCGCTGATGACCGGGCGGGATATGGTGACACAATATATTGCTGACTGCATCAGAAGAGAAGATTTTTCCAATTTTCTGGAAGAAAGAATGTTTAAGAAGATATTCCGGGATTATCAGATATCGGTTATCTATTTTGCGGGGGAATGCCGGCCTGACAAGGGCAGATTCCTGACGGAAATAGAAAAGCTGTACGGAGGGGAGTTCTGGATGGAATTCCGGTTCCTGGAGACGGAAAATGATCTGTGGACGCTGGTTGTCAATCTGTGTCATGAAAACAGTTTTTTTCACCGAAGGATACTCCGGCTTCTGCAGGAGGAAGGCTATGACGTATATATCGGAGTGAGCGCTCTGCATACGGATGCCAAAGAGGTACATCAGGCATATGACGAGGCTTTAAAGACCTGCAAATACAAGGTATACGGCAAAGAAAGGCTGCTGCTCTCCGATCAGCCTGCAGAAGAAGGGGAATACAGATACTATCTTCCCAAAAAAGAAGAGGATCTGCTGAAAGAGGCTTTGAAATGCAGGAATACAAGAAAAACGGAAATGGTCATTGAGAATGTTTTTGCAGATATCAAAAAAACCGGAAGTATCAGTATGGAATGCCTGGAACTGCTTCTGTCGCAGTTTCTGGTCATATACAGGCAGACACTCGGGGAAGGCGGAGTGAATAAGGAGGGGATGACCAAAGGCCGTACCTCAGTCCTTCAGTTTGACAGTATTGAGGATATGCGGGACTTCCTGATCCGCATCGGCAGGAATATATGCACGATGCTGGAAGCACCGGAGAACGGGAAACATAAGGACATCGTGGAGACAATGGCGGAATATGCGCAGCAGCATTTTGACCAGGAAGTAACGGTGAAGGAACTGGCGGAGAAGGTTTTGTTTATGAACCAGGATTATCTGAGCCATTTGTTTGTGGAAAAAAAAGGAATCAGCTATTCCTGCTATCTCAGACAAATCAGGATGCGGAATGCGGGGAAGCTTTTGGAAAACAGAAAGCTGTCCATTACGGAAGTGGCGTCTATGTCCGGTTACAACGATACCTCCCAGTTTATAAGAGTATTTAAAAAGGATTATGGAATGACCCCGAAAAAATACCGGGATTCCATGAAATGGAAAAACAGCTCCGGAGAACAGCAAAGCACAACGGAGTGTGAAGGAGGGGGATGCGCGTGAAAAATACCCTGGATGAGTGGATTGCACTGCATGAACAGGAGTTTATTCAAGATATAACGGCTCTGGTTGAAATACCCAGCGTATCGGTCAAAGGCGGCAGTACGCCGTGCGGAGAGGAATGCTTTCGGGCATTGGAGAAAATGCTGGAGCTGGGAAAGAATTATGGATTGGAAACAGAAATGATCGGCGGCCGCTGCGGACGGATCAGTCTGGGGGAAGCGGAAAGAGAAATTGGGATCTGGAACCATCTGGATATTGTGCCCGCAGGAGAGGGCTGGACATATCCGCCCTTTGCCTGTCAAAGACAGGGCGATTTTCTGATTGGACGCGGCACGCAGGATAACAAGGGACCGGCTGTCGCAGTCTTATATGCACTCCGTTATCTGAAGGAGCAGGGGATGCCGGCAAAAGTACGGTTCAGCCAGATACTCGGCTGCGAAGAGGAATGCGGAATGGAGGATGCCGGCTGGTATGTAACACAGCGCAGAGCTCCGGACTGGTCCTTTGTGGCAGACTGCGGCTTTCCGGTATGCTGCGGGGAAAAAGGCATCTGCCGGATTGCCCTCAGGTCGGAAAAAATAATGGAGAGAATAAAGGACATATCCGGAGGAACGGCAGTGAACAGTGTGCCCGCCCATGCGGCGGCAGTGCTGGAGCATGACGGTGAGCTTGTATCGATAGAAGCGGAAGGAATCAGCGGACATGCAGCCTTTCCGGAAGGGACGGAAAATGCCGTTAAGTTATTGGCAGAACAGCTGATGACATATCCTTTGGGAGAGAAAGAATATAAAATGGCGGAGTTCCTGGGAAAAATATGTACGGACGGATATGGCATCGGGCTGGGGATAGCCTGTGAAGACTCGCTGTCCGGCAGACTTACCTGTAACTGCGGCCTGATCCGCAGCCGGGAAGGGGCGGTAATCTTCCAGCTGGATATTCGGTATCCGGTGACATTTTCCGGCGCTCAGATTATAGAAAAAGTCCGTACGGCAGCAGAAGAAGGAGGCTTCAGGATAACAGAAACAGAGGATGATCCCCCTTTTTATCTGGAACCCGGCCTTCCTTTTATTCAGATTTTAATGGAAGCATATCAGGAAGAGACAAAAGAGCGGAAGCTTCCATACGTAATGGGCGGCGGAACCTATGCCAGGAGGATTCCCCATGCGGTTGCATTTGGCCCGGGAATGAGCGCAGATATGCGGGAACTGAAGCTCCCGGCAGGACATGGCGGGTGCCACAGCGCCGATGAAGCGCAGTCGATTGCTAATTTGCAGAAAGCGATACGTATCTATGTTCAGGTAATTGAAAAATTGAATTTATGGATGACAGGAGAGACAAATAAATGAAAAAAATAAATATCGGTAACGGAAAAATAGAAGCACCGGAAATCGGTCTGGGATGTATGAGGATTACGGGGCTGGATAATGAGAAGGAAATCAGGGCCCTGATCGATACGGCCATGGAAGAGGGCATCTATTTCTTTGACCATGCGGATATTTATGCGGGCGGTCAGGCCGAAGCTGCATTCGGCGAAGCCATAACCCCGTCTTTACGGGAGAAGATGATACTTCAGACCAAATGTGCCATACATCCGGGTACCTGCTATGATTTTTCCAAAGAACATATCCTCCGGTCGGCGGATGAAAGCCTGAAAAGGCTTAAAACGGATTATATTGATATCCTGCTCCTTCACAGGCCGGATACGCTGATGGAACCGGAAGAGGTGGCAGAAGCATTCGAAACTTTGGAGAAAGCGGGGAAAGTGAAATACTTCGGCGTAAGCAACCAGAATTCCATGCAGATGGAACTGCTGAACCAATACTGCGGCGGCCGTATCATGATTGACCAGCTCCAGCTGAGTATCGCCCACTGTGATATCATGGATTCCGGAATCAATGTGAATATTCATAACGAAGCCGGCGCCAACAGGGATGGAAGCGTTCTGGAGTATTGCCGGTTAAAGGGTATCACCATACAGGCATGGTCACCTTTCCAGTACGGGATGTTTGAGGGCGTGTTTATAGGAAGTGAGAAATACCCTGAACTGAACCGTGTCATGGAACGTATGGCAGAGAAATATAATGTGACCCCAAATGCAATAGCAATAGCCTGGATACTGAGACATACGGCGCATATTCAGGCTATTGTGGGAACGACAAACAGACAGCGTCTCAAAGATATCTGTAAAGCGTCGGATGTCTGTCTGACAAGGGAAGAGTGGTATGAATTATATCTGGCTGCAGGAAAACTCCTTCCGTAGACAGGGAAGACAATCAGCAGATAAAAAGGAAGACAGGGAAGACGGAATGAATGATAAGATTTATGGGAATTATCTGGAAATCCTGCGGGAAGAGCTTGTTCCGGCTTTGGGATGCACAGAACCAATCGCCCTTGCCTTTGCGGCGGCAAAAGCGAGAGAAGTGCTGGGCGAATTTCCGGAACAAATGGCGATCCATTGCAGCGGGAATATTATTAAAAATGTAAAAAGCGTAACAGTCCCTAAATCCGGAGGAATGCACGGCATAGAAGCGGCAGCCCTGCTTGGGCTGATCGGAGGAGATGCAGGCAGGGAACTTGAGGTACTGGAAAAGGTAACGGATGAGGATATTGCAAAAGCGAAGGAACTCCTTGAAAAAGGATTCTGCACCTGCCTTTTGGAGGAAGGGGTGGAAAAGCTTTATATCCGGGTGAACCTGACCGGACACACACATGAAGCGGAAGTGGTTATTGCCGATAAGCATACAAGGATTGTCCATATAGAAAAGGATAAAAAAGTTCTGTTCCATCTGGATACGGAGGAAAAAGAACAGAGCGGACATGCGGATAAGAGTCTCTTGAATGTCAGGGATATTCTGGACTTTGCACAGCAGGTGAAGCTGGAGGATATCCGGTATATTATCGGGAGACAGATTGAGATGAATACCGCCATATCTGAAGAAGGGCTTAAAAATCATTACGGCGCCGAGGTCGGGAGAACGCTGCTGAAGAATTACGGGAATGACGTAAAGGTCAGGGCGCGCGCCAGGGCGGCCGCCGGATCCGATGCCAGAATGAATGGCTGTTCCCTGCCCGTTGTCATCAACTCCGGAAGCGGGAACCAGGGAATGACCTGTTCCCTTCCGGTTATAGAATTTGCAAAGGAATGGAAAATTCCCGAAGAAAAAATGTACCGCGCCCTTGTGGTCAGCAATCTGACAGCCATTCATCAAAAAAAATATATAGGCAGCCTGTCCGCCTATTGCGGGGCGGTGAGCGCCGCCTGCGGGGCAGGAGCGGCTATCACCTATCTATACGGAGGCGGCTACGAAGAAATATCACGCACTATAGTCAATACAATCGCTAATATAGGCGGTATGATCTGCGACGGCGCCAAATCCTCCTGCGCCGCTAAAATCGCCTCTGCGGTGGATTCGGCAATCATGGCCCATTTTCTGGAAAACGAGGATCACGGATTTCTTCCCGGAGAAGGGCTGGTACAGCCTGATGTGGAAGGAACAATACGCAGCCTGGGCTATGTGGGCAGAGAGGGCATGAAGGAAACGGATGTGACAATATTGAACATCATGATCGAACAGACTAAAATACCGTAACCGGAAAATTTGACTTTCTTTCCATTTTTTGAGGAATAAGGAAATACATAACTGGAAATGATGAGTTGCTTTTTCAGCGAATTATAAATGGAAAAAACCTGAATTTGTTTATAATTTATTTATAAAAAAACACTGAAATTAAGAAAATGGAAGAAAACAAGAGATAAAAAGAGATATTATGAGCAAAAAACAAATTTAGTCTTGTGAAGGGCGTTGCATAAAATAACCCAAAAACATAATATATGTATAGTGTTTAGCACTCAATAAAGATGAGTGCTAACAACAAAAAATACCGGTGTAAGAAAGAATTCATTAAGGAGGCATTTTTATGAAATTAGTACCTTTAGGTGACAGAATCGTTTTAAAACAGTTAGAAGCGGAAGAGACTACAAAATCCGGAATCGTTCTTCCCGGACAGAACAAGGAGAAACCCCAGCAGGCAGAAGTTATTGCAGTAGGCCCTGGCGGAATGGTTGACGGCAAAGAAATTAAAATGGAAGTAAAGGCCGGAGATAAGGTTATTTATTCCAAATATGCCGGAACAGAAGTGAAGCTGGATGATGATCAGGAATTCATCATTGTTAAGCAGTCTGATATCCTTGCAGTAATCGAATAAGAAAAAGAAAACTAAACTTATAATCAGGAGGCGTTTAAATCATGGCAAAAGAAATTAAATACGGTGCAGAGGCCCGTGCGGCTCTGGAATCCGGAGTAGATCAGTTAGCAGATACCGTCAGAGTAACCCTTGGGCCGAAAGGAAGAAACGTAGTACTTGACAAATCCTACGGCGCACCCCTTATCACCAACGACGGTGTAACCATTGCAAAGGAAATCGAACTGGAAGATCCCTTTGAAAATATGGGCGCACAGCTGGTTAAGGAAGTTGCTACCAAGACAAACGATGTAGCAGGCGACGGTACCACAACTGCAACCGTACTGGCTCAGGCAATGGTTAATGAAGGTATGAAGAACCTGGCAGCAGGCGCTAACCCCATTATCCTGAGAAAAGGTATGAAGAAAGCTACTGAATGCGCAGTAGAAGCTATCGCAAAGATGAGCTCCAAGATCAACGGCAAGGAGCATATTGCGAGAGTTGCTTCTATTTCCGCTGGTGATGATGAAGTAGGAACCATGGTTGCAGATGCTATGGAAAAGGTTTCCGGAGATGGTGTTATCACCATTGAAGAAAGCAAGACCATGATGACAGAACTGGATCTGGTAGAAGGTATGCAGTTCGACAGAGGATATGTTTCCGCTTATATGTGCACAGATATGGACAAAATGGAAGCAAACCTGGAGAACCCCTATATCCTCATTACAGATAAGAAAATCTCCAATATTCAGGAGATCCTTCCTCTTCTGGAGCAGGTTGTACAGAGCGGCGCCAAGCTGTTAATCATTGCAGAGGATGTTGAGGGCGAAGCTCTTACCACTCTGATTGTAAATAAACTGCGTGGAACCTTCAATGTTGTAGCTGTTAAAGCACCCGGCTATGGCGACAGAAGAAAAGAAATGCTGCAGGATATCGCAATCCTTACAGGCGGCAAGGTAATCAGCGAAGAACTGGGCCTTGACCTGAAAGAAACACAGCTCAGCGATCTGGGACACGCAAAATCCGTTAAGGTACAGAAAGAAAATACGGTTATCGTTGACGGCGAAGGCAGCAAGGATGAAATCCAGGCAAGAATCGGCCAGATCAAGAAGCAGATCGAAGAAACAACCTCTGATTTCGACAGAGAGAAGCTTCAGGAAAGACTTGCCAAGCTGGCAGGCGGCGTAGCAGTTATCCGTGTAGGCGCTGCAACCGAAACTGAAATGAAGGAAGCTAAGCTTCGTATGGAAGATGCCCTGGCCGCTACAAGAGCTGCTGTGGAAGAAGGTATTATCGCAGGCGGCGGTTCCGCTTACATCCATGCTTGCAAGGATGTTGCCAAACTGGCTGAAGATATGGACGGAGACGAGAAGACCGGTGCAAGAATCGTTCTGAAGGCTCTGGAAGCACCTCTGTTCCACATTGCTGCAAATGCAGGACTGGAAGGCAGCGTAATCATTAACAAGGTAAAAGAAATGGAAGTAGGCATGGGCTTCGATGCTCTGAAAGAAGAGTATGTGAACATGGTAGATGCAGGAATCCTGGATCCCGCCAAGGTTACAAGAAGCGCACTGCAGAATGCAACAAGCGTTGCTTCCACATTGCTGACAACAGAATCTGTTGTTGCTGATATCAAGGAAGATCTTCCCGCAGCACCTGCCGGAGCAGGCGGAATGGGAATGATGTAATCAGTACCATATAATGAAAGAAAAAACTATACTGACTGCGGCCGAAATAAAACGGCCGCAGTTTTTATGTGGAGCCGGAAGTTGAGACCCCAAAGCGGTGTTTGCCCGGCAATAGATAAAAGACAGTATTGTGGATAAACCCTTTGTGCAGCTGCCGGAGGCTCATGGATATAATTTGGACTTACTGTGTAAAGCGGGATGATTAGAACTCACGCCATATTAGAAATATCTTTACTGTGAAAGAATTAGGTGATAAAGTGAATTATTGCATTATTTACAATACCAGTCAGCAAGGAGCAATGTTAGCTGCATGCCTGAATAATCAGGCATAATCTGGAAAGGGAAGATTTTATGGCAGAAAGAATAAGCAATGTAACCCCATGGCCTGAGAACAATATGAAAAATTACCAATGGTTGGATGACTGCCTGCAAAAACAGCCCTCTACAGAAAAAGAATTCCAACCTGCATGGCAAGCATACAAATATCTGCTTTGCGGCAAGATGTACGCCTATATCGGCATAGATGACAGAAACGGACGGCCTATTGTCACTTTGAAACTGGACCCCGTCTTCAGTGATATGCTGCGCGGCAAATATGAGGACATCGTGCCAGGCTACTACATGAACAAGCTGCATTGGAGCACAATATATCTTGATGGTACTGTGCCGCAAGAAGTACTTACTGATATTGTGCATGCTTCTTATAAATTGGTACGTTCATCGTTAAGCAAAAAGGCGCAGCAGGAAATACAGGAAAAATAGAGACTTCTTTTAACAGCTGCATTGAAACGACAAATTTAAGGTTCGGGAGAAGAAAATGAAAATTTTGCTTTTGTGCTTAAAAGCTTTTGAAACTATGGAATTCAGCCCGTTTATTGATATCATGGGCTGGGCACATGATGATTTCAATTGTGATATTCACGTTGATATATGCGGATTTAATCCCAAAATTCTGAGTACCTTTGGGGTAACTATAACAGCAGATATCTTAATCGATGATGTGGATGTGAATAATTATGATGCCTTGGCCATACCCGGAGGGTTTGAAGAATATGGTTTTTATACAGAAGCATATCATGATAAAACGCTTAATTTAATCCGCTCTTTCTACTCGCAGCATAAACCTATAGCATCTGTATGTGTTGCTGCCTTTCCTTTAGCCAAAAGCGGGATTTTAAATAAGAAAAAAGCAACTACTTATCATCTGCGCGGTGGATATAAAAGAAAAGAATTAGAAAAATTTGGTGTGATACTTGGAGATGAGTGGCTTGCCATGGATGATAATATAATAACGTCTTCATGTCCACGGACAGCACCTGATGTTGCATTTCGATTATTAGAATTACTTACATCAACAGAAAAAGCTGCAGAAGTAAAAAAAGCAATGGGATATCAGTAACCCTCATAGTTAAAGAATTATGAAAAAGCTTAAGGCTTCTGCAGCAGATGCAGAAACCTTAAAAATAATCAGCCCTATAATTCCCTTTCCCATTTTCCTTTGCCAGATACATTGCCTTGTCCGCCGCCCGATAATAATCAAAATAGGAAGGGGCATACTCTTTATTGACAGCAACTCCTATGCTGACACTGACAGGAATACAGTCTTCACTTAATTCGTTCGTACGGCAGAGAATTTCCGTGCATATCCGCCGCACCAGCTTTTCATCATCCGTATTATAAGCGAAAAGCCCGAATTCATCGCCGCCGATACGGAATACCGTATCGGTTTTGCGGCATACACAACGGAGTATATCCGCAAAATGATGCAGAATTTCATCTCCCCGATAATGCCCATATGTATCATTTATCAACTTAAAATTATCAATATCAAACACGAACATTGCATTATGCGTGGAAGGACTCTGCTGCATAAGCTTATTCTGAATCAGCTGCCTTCCGGCTGCGGCATTATAAACACCGGTATGACAATCCATATTGGCTAAATGCTGAAGCTTCAGCCTCTGCTGCACTTCATAATCAATATCCTGAAAAAAACCTATCGCCTGCAGCCGACCGGATCCAGAATCCACAAAAGAAGTGAAAACAACACGATACCAATTATAATCACGACTGATACCAGACCGTGCAAGAAGCTCGGCGGTTAGAGTACAATCCTGAATTTCAAGCGAATGAAACAAATGAGAAAGGGAAGGCAGATAATCAGGATGCAGCACTCCCGCATCCACAAGCCCCCGCGCCCCATCAGCTACAATCTCCGGAAGCCCGCACCGTTTTGCACATTCCGGTTCCGCAAATAACCTATGCGTCTCTGTATCATATTCCCAAATCATATCCGCAAAATTCCGGAGCAGAATCCCCAGCTTTTGTGAATTCAAATCCCATTTTTCCTTCATTTGTTATATCCCATCGGCTTTCTGTCAATATCTTAAAATAATGGTATCATCCATTCCCATGTCCCGCAATCTGGCAGAGAACGTAATATTTCGACAAAACAAGACAAGAACCCCCCTTTTATGTTAGAATAATAAAGTCCGTACCATAATTTACTGAAATACATTTCCTAAAAAATGTTCTGTCCATAAGAAGAAAGAGAGGAAATATGAAAAAAATGACCTACGTATTTATAGCATTAGGAGTCATCTGCCTCCTATACTGCGCCGGAATCCTCATATCCGGAGTATACGGCTCCTGGTTCTTCCTCATCTGGGGAATAACAGGAACCGCCTTCCTCGCGCTAGCATGGCTCTACCAGAAAAACATCTGGCTCAGACTCCCCGGAATCATACAAAAACTCATGATCGCCGCCATCCTGACAGGAGCATTCCTATTCCTGTTTATAGAAGCCATGATAATCAGCAAATTTACCAGCAAAGGAATTCCCGACCTCGACTACCTGATAGTACTGGGCGCCCAAATGAGAGAGACCGGCCCAAGCAAAGCCCTTGCCTTACGCCTGGACACCGCAGCCGCCTACCTGACAGAAAATCCAGACACACTCGTAGTAGTCTCCGGAGGAAAAGGCAGCAACGAACCAATAAGCGAGGCCCAGGGAATGTACGAATACCTGCTTACAAAAGGCATCTCCCCCGACCGCATCCTCCTGGAAGACCGCTCCACCAACACCAAAGAAAACCTGCAATTCTCCCGCCCCCTAATCCCACAGGATGCCACCGTAGGAATCGTAACCAACAACTTTCACGTATACCGCAGCACCCGCCTCGCCGCCCAACAAGGCTACTCTCAAGCCTACGGCCTCTCAGCCCCCTCAGACACAGCCATGCAAGCCAACAACATGTTCCGGGAATTCTTCGGAGTAGTTAAAGATCTCCTATACGGAAACATGACCCTACGCTAACACAATATCCCTTTTACGTAAATTCTGTCTATATCCCTAGAACATTACCGTTCCCCACCGAACAGTGGTGAACGGTAATGTTCGCACTCCCCCGGCACATATTTTGCTCGGTTGACTTATGGAGGGAGAAATAATATAATAAAATATAGTTTTTTAGGGAAAAATGACCAGAAGGAGAAGTGCCATGAAGAAACTGGAAGAGTATGTGAGATGTATACCGGATTTCCCGGAGGAAGGAGTTATGTTCAGGGACGTAACCAGTGTCCTGCAGGATGCGGACGGCCTGCATCTTGCCATAGATACCATGCAGGAGCTGATAGATGATTTGGAATTTGATGTAGTGGTCGGGCCCGAATCCAGAGGATTCATTTTCGGAACCCCCATTGCTTATAATAACCATAAACCCTTTGTTTTAATCCGGAAAAAGGGAAAACTCCCCTGTGAAACGGCTTCTATGGAATACGATTTGGAGTATGGTACAGCCGTGATCGAGATCCACAAGGACGCCATCCGCCCCGGCCAGAAAATTTTGATCGTGGATGATCTCATTGCCACTGGCGGAACCACGGAGGCTATGATACGCCTGGTGGAACAGCTGGGAGGCGAAGTGGTGGGAGTCGTGGTATTAATGGAGCTTGCAGGCCTTAAAGGACGTGAAAAACTGGCAGGATACCGTTTGGAGTCCGCCATTTGTTTTGAAGGGAAATAGGTGAACGGAGTCGGAAGCCAATAACATGAAAATAAAAAAACAGCGCCGGTAGGGATATGAATATGACGGATGAAAAGATGACGGATAAGGTGCAGGCCGCGGTTCCAGCGGACACGGTCATGCAGCCGGAAGAAAAAAGTAAAATTGTGTATGAGGGCGGCGGAAATCTTGCCGGTGTTCAGAGAAAGAAAGGCAAAGGCCTGATTCTTGACGATGGACGGATCGAAGCCATGAAAGAATATTTAAGTCCTGAGGAGCTTTATCAGGACCTTATTTCCCGTGTGCGCAGATACCATCCGTCGGATGATATATCCATGATAGAGAAGGCCTATAAGATAGCTTACGCCGCCCACGAGGGACAGGTGCGCAAGTCAGGGGAGCCTTATATCATTCATCCCCTATGTGTTGCGATTATCCTTGCGGATTTGGAACTGGATAAAGAAACGATTGAGGCCGGGCTCCTTCATGATGTGGTGGAAGATACCATCATGACAGAGGCGGAAATCGAAAAGGAATTCGGGCCTGATGTGGCGCTGCTGGTAGACGGCGTCACCAAGCTGCAGCAGATTGATTTCCCCAGCGATAAGGGAAACGGGGAAAACAAGACCGCAGATCAGCAGGAAATGCAGGCGGAAAACCTGCGTAAAATGTTCCTGGCCATGGCCAAGGATATCCGGGTTATCATGATAAAGCTGGCGGACCGCCTTCATAATATGAGGACCCTGAAATACCAGCCTCCGGCAAAGCAGCAGAAGATTGCCAGAGAGACCATGGAAATTTATGCGCCCATCGCACAGCGCCTGGGCATTTCCAAAATAAAGGTAGAACTGGATGACCTTTCCCTGAAATATCTGGAGCCGGAGGTATATTATGACCTGGTGGATAAAATAGCTGTACGCAGAAGTGAACGGGAAGAATATATCCAGCAGATCGTGGATGAAGTGTCGGAACATATGAAAAATGCAGGTATCAAGTCACAGATTGACGGCCGTGTGAAGCATTTTTTCAGTATTTACAAAAAGATGAAGAACCAGAGTAAAACTCTGGATCAGATATACGACCTTTTTGCTGTCAGGATTATTGTGGATTCAGTGAAGGATTGTTATGCTGCGCTGGGAGTTATCCATGAAATGTATAAACCCATACCCGGACGTTTCAAGGACTATATTGCCATGCCTAAGGCCAATATGTACCAGTCTCTGCATACAACGGTTATCGGAAGCTCCGGCCAGCCTTTTGAAATCCAGATCCGTACCATGGAAATGCATAAGGCGGCGGAATTTGGTATAGCGGCCCACTGGAAATACAAGGAAGCCTCTGACGGCAAGAAGGTTGCGGCACAGGAAGAAGAAAAACTGGCCTGGCTGCGGCAGATCCTGGAATGGCAGAGGGATATGTCCGATAATAAGGAATTCATGAATCTGCTGAAAAGCGATTTGGATCTGTTTTCCGATACGGTTTACTGCTTTACCCCTACAGGGGATGTGAAGACTCTGCCGGCAGGCAGCACGCCCATTGATTTTGCGTACAGCGTGCATACCGCCGTGGGAAATAAGATGATCGGCGCCCGTGTAAACGGCAAACTGGTCACCATAGACTATGAAATCCAGAACGGGGACAGAATAGAGATACTGACCTCCCAGAATTCCAAGGGACCCAGCCGTGACTGGCTGAATCTGGTTAAGAGCACACAGGCCAAAAATAAAATCAATCAGTGGTTCAAGAACGAATTCAAGGAAGAAAATATCATAAAAGGAAAGGAAATGCTGAATGCCTACTGTAAGGCAAAGAACATCAACATTTCCGATATCATGAAACCACTTTACATGGAAGCTCAGATGAAGAAATACGGCTTCAAGGACTGGGAATCCCTGCTGGCGGCTGTAGGGCACGGCGGCCTGAAGGAAGGCCAAATCATCAACCGTATGCAGGAACTGTATGACAAGGATCATCCCAAGGTGCTGAGTAATGAGGAGGTTATTGCCAGTGTGGCTGAAAACGCCCAGGCAAGACAGATGCTTCCCCGTGCCAAGAGTAAGAACGGTATTGTGGTCAAGGGGATTCACGATGTGGCAGTCCGGTTTTCCAAGTGCTGTTCTCCGGTTCCCGGTGATGAGATCATCGGTTTCGTTACCAGAGGAAGAGGGATTTCCATTCACAGGACGGATTGTGTAAATGTCATTAATCTGCCTGAAGTGGAGCGGGCAAGACTGATCGATGCGGAATGGGAGGCCTCACCCGAAAACAGGGCCGGTGAAAAATATCTGGCTGAAATCAATATTTATGCAAATAACCGCAGCGGCCTTCTAGCAGACATCTCCAGAGCGCTTACGGAAAAGAATATTGATATCCTTTCCATGAATACCAGAACAAATAAGCAGGGAATGGCCACTTTGTCCGCTTCCTTTGAAATCAGCAGCAGAGATGAGCTTATCCGTATTATTGATAAAATCCGTACCATTGACAGCGTAATCGATATAGAAAGAAGTTAAATACATGGCGAATATAAAGATAGGGCGCATGGTGTTAAGCATGTGCCAGACCAATTGTTATTTTGTATACAAAGATGCAGAGGCTTCCGATAAGACATTTCCGGCGGATGAAGCAGGTGAGTCATCGGGAAACGGCGGTTCTGGGGAAAATGGCAGCCAGGCGGCAGAAGAAAAAGAGGTAGTTCTCGTGGATCCTGCGGATCAGGGAAGGCAGATTTACGAAGCCCTGAAAGGAAAGGGCTTTCGTGTATCGGCCATTCTCCTGACCCACGGTCATTTTGACCATATCTGGGGGGCAAACGAACTGCGCAGGCTGTCAGGGGCTCCCATTTATGCCTATGAAGAAGAAAAAAAGGTTTGTGAAAACGCGGCAATGAATGTTTCAGACCAGGCCGGAAGACCGGAAACTGTTATTCCGGATCATTATGTTAAGGATGGCGAACTCCTGGAATTCGCAGGAATGCGTTTCCGTCTTATCGCAACACCGGGCCATACTGCAGGAAGCTGCTGTTATTATATGGAAGAAGAAAAAATTCTTCTTTCCGGGGACACCCTGTTTGAAGGTTCTGTCGGCAGAACGGATTTCCCTACAGGCAGCATGAGCAGTCTGGTGAGATCCATCAAGGATAAGCTCCTGGTGCTTCCGGAGGATGTAACCGTTTATCCCGGACATGGAGAGAAAACCACCATCGGGGATGAAAAGAAATATAATCCCTATTGCCAGTAGGCGCTATACTTAATTTAAAGAGTTATTTTGATGATAAAATAAAAGGGGATGTTTATACTCTTTTTAAAGAGTAAAGCATCCATTATCAGGAACATCCGTACAAACCAATCGGCGCAGGGCTGGATTGGTTTGACTCATGTTTATCTGCAATTTGGAAAGGGACGGGCGATATGCTGGCAGTCAGGCTTAACAAAGCACAATTTGAATATGATATACACTCCATTATCAAAGCCTTTTATCCGGCGGAAACAGTGAAGGTTTTTGAAGAAGGAACGAAAGATTTTGAATCAGATGGGGATAATCCACAGATTACCATCCGTTTCGGAGAGAAAGAAATCCGGGTGGAGCTGTCCGGAACAGAATACGAGACAGCGCTGAGCAGCCCGGAGGAACGGCCTGTTGTTAAAAATGAATTAAAACAGCTGCTGTACCGGATTCTGTCGGCTCATACAGGCAAAAAATTGCCATGGGGAACACTTACGGGAATACGTCCCACAAAGATTGCCATGCAGTTCCTCGAAGCCGGAACCGGCGGAGATACGGAAGCAGATCCGAAGAATCCTTCCACTGAGGCGGAAATACTGGACTACATGAAGGAAACGTATTACTGCAGTGAGGAAAAAGCACTTCTGGCCATTGATATTGCAAAAAGAGAAAAGCGGATACTGGCAGATATCCATTATGACAAAGGCTACAGCCTGTATATCGGCATTCCCTTTTGCCCTACCACGTGCCTTTATTGTTCCTTTACTTCTTTTCCCATTTTTTCCTGGAAAGATCGGGTAGGAGATTATCTTGCCGCCCTGGAAAAAGAAATGGATTTCGTCCGCGATGCCTGCAGGGATAAAATCCTGGACAGCGTGTATATCGGAGGGGGAACGCCGACCACGCTGGAACCGGAAGAGATGAGACGGCTCCTGAAAAAGGTGAGGGATACCTTTGATTTTTCCCAGGTAAAGGAATTCACGGTGGAGGCCGGACGCGCGGACAGCATTACGAGGGACAAGCTGAGAGTGATGAAGGAGTACGGCGTAACCCGCATCTCTGTGAATCCTCAGACAATGAACCAGGAAACCCTGGACTTAATCGGACGGCGGCATACGGTGGAGCAGGTGGAAGAGGCCTTCCGCCTGGCAAGGGAAGAAGGCTTTACCAACATCAATATGGATTTGATTCTCGGGCTTCCCGGAGAAACCAGAGAGCATGTGGAACATACGATAGAAGAGGTAAAGAGACTGCATCCCGACAGCCTTACCGTACATTCACTGGCTATCAAGAGAGCTTCCAAAATGAGCCTCTGGATAGAAAAAAACGGAATAGAAACACTCCATAACACAGATGAGACCATGGAAATCGCAGCTCAGGGAGCGGCAGAAATGGGGATGAAGCCCTATTACCTGTACCGTCAGAAAAATATGTCCGGCAATTTTGAAAATGTGGGCTATGCTTCGGAAGGAAATTATGGCATCTACAACATTCTTATCATGGAAGAAAAGCAGACCATAATGGCGCTGGGAGCGGGCACCATTTCCAAGGCCGTATACCCGGACGGCAGGATAGAGCGCTGTGACAATGTGAAGGATGTGGCGTTGTATATGGAAAAAATTGATGAGATGATTGAAAGGAAGCGTAAACTGCTTCAAAATTAATTTCCCTTGAAAAAGAAGGGAAAAAAGTGTAAAATCGGTTAAGATTATACAAGTCCGGGTATCCGGACCTGTATTGGGAATGAAAAGCCCCGAACGAAACGGAACAGGAAAGGAACGGATGGATATGGCATTAAGCAAGAAACCGGTAACCGGTATGAAGGATATTCTGCCGGCTGAGATGCAGCTGAGAGATTATGTAATCGGTGTAATAAAGGATACCTATGGTAAATTCGGATTTACCTCTATTGAAACCCCTTGTGTGGAGAATATTGCAAACCTTACCAATAAACAGGGCGGCGACAATGAAAAGCTTATTTTCAAGATTATGAAAAGGGGAGAAAAGCTGAATCTGGAAACAGCCAAAGAAGAGGCTGATCTGGTGGACGGCGGACTGCGTTATGACCTGACCGTTCCTCTTGTCCGTTTTTATTCCAATAACGCCAGCCAGCTGCCCACGCCTTTCAAGGCGCTGCAGATAGGAAATGTATGGCGTGCGGACAGGCCTCAGAGAGGACGTTACCGTCAGTTCATGCAGTGTGATATTGATATATTGGGAGAACCTTCCAATCTGGCGGAGATCGAGCTGATTCTGGCGACGACCACAACCCTGGGCAAGCTCGGTTTTAAAAACTTCCAGATCCGCATTAATGAAAGAAGAATCCTGAAGGCAATGGCCGCTTACAGTGGATTCCCGGAAGAAAGCTTTGACACCGTATTTATCATTCTGGATAAAATGGATAAGATCGGCCTGGATGGCGTGGCAAAGGAACTGCTGGAATGCGGTTTCGCACAGGAGAGCGTGGATAAATATCTGGATTTGTTCAGAGGGCTGGAGGAGACAGACGATGGGCTCGGTTTCCTGGCTGATAAGCTTTCCGGTGTCCTGGATGAGGATATTGTCAATAATCTCAGGGAAATTACCGACAGTGTGAGTTCTACCAAGGCAGCGGAGTTCGATATGGTTTTTGATCCCACCCTTGTGCGCGGAATGTCTTACTATACCGGAACTATTTTTGAAATAGCGATTCCGGAATTCGGAGGAAGCTGCGGCGGAGGAGGCCGTTATGATAAAATGGTGGGCAAGTTCACAGGCAATGATGTGCCGGCCTGCGGATTTTCCATTGGATTTGAAAGGATCGTCCTTCTGATGCTGGAAAATGGTTTCCAGATTCCCGGAAAACCCGGAAAAACAGCGTTCCTGATTGAAAAGGGCGTGGCCGGAGAGGAACTGTGCAAAGTGATTGCCCAGGCTCAGGAAGAAAGAACCAAAGGAACCCAGGTCCTGGTGGCGAGGATGAACAAAAACAAAAAGTTCCAGAAGGAACAGCTTATGAAGGAAGGCTGGGAGGAATTCAGGGAATTTTACCAGAACCCTTTAAAATAAATCTTAAGATGAAGGAGACAGATCATGGCTGAGTCAATGAACGGGCTGAAAAGAAGCCACAGATGCGGGGAGTTGTCCCTGTCGAATGTGGGAGAAACCGTCACTGTTATGGGATGGGTGGCCAAACAGAGAAATAAAGGCGGGATTATATTTGTGGATTTGAGGGATCGTTCCGGTATCCTTCAGGTTATTTTTGAAGAAAGTGATGCAGGTGCGGAAGGCTTTGCCAAAGCGGAGAAGCTGCGCAGTGAATATGTCGTGGCCGTTGTGGGTAAAGTAGAAAAGAGAGCCGGTGCTGTTAATGAGAACCTGGCTACAGGTGAAATCGAAGTCAGGGCATCCCAGGTGCGTATCCTTTCGGAAGCGCTGACCCCTCCTTTCCCCATAGAAGAAGAGTCTAAAACAAAAGAAGAGCTTCGTCTGAAATATCGTTATCTGGATTTAAGAAGGCCGGATTTACAGAGCAAAATCATTCTCAGAAGTAAAATTACCATGGCGATTCGGAAATTCATGTCGGAAGAAGGCTTTCTGGAGATTGAAACGCCCATGCTCACCAAATCAACGCCGGAAGGTGCAAGGGATTATCTGGTGCCCAGCCGTGTGCATCCCGGGAATTTTTATGCGCTTCCCCAGTCGCCCCAGATTTTCAAGCAGCTTCTGATGTGTTCCGGATATGACCGTTATTTCCAGATCGCAAGATGCTTCCGTGATGAAGATCTCCGCGCGGACAGGCAGCCGGAATTCACGCAGGTGGATATGGAGCTTTCTTTCGTTGATGTGAATGATGTCATTGCGGTGAATGAAAGACTGCTTAAATTTATCTGCAAAGACGCTATCGGCCTGGACGTTCAGCTTCCCATTGCGCGTATGACCTGGCAGGAGGCCATGGATCGCTTCGGTTCCGATAAGCCGGATACACGCTTCGGAATGGAACTGGTTGATGTTTCCGAAACTGTGGCAGGCTGTGGTTTCGGCGTATTTACCTCGGCTTTGGAAAATGGCGGTTCCGTACGCGGAATCAATGCCAAAGGACAGGCGGAAATGCCGAGAAAGAAAATTGATGCCCTGGTAGAATTCGCAAAAGGTTATGGGGCAAAAGGCCTGGCCTATCTGTGTGTTCTTCCTGACGGAAGCTATAAATCCTCCTTCGCTAAATTCATGACGGAGGAGCAGCTGAAAGCCCTGGTGGAGGCTATGGATGCGGAACCGGGCGATCTGCTGTTATTTGCGGCGGACAAGAATTCCGTTGTCTGGAATGTTCTGGGCGGCCTGAGACTGGAACTGGGCAGACAGCTGAATCTGATTGACAACAGTAAGTTCAACTTCCTCTGGATCACAGAGTTCCCTCTCTTTGAGTGGAGTGAAGAAGAGAACCGTTATATGGCCATGCATCATCCTTTTACCATGCCCATGGAAGAAGATCTGGCGATGCTGGAGACAGAACCCGGAAAGGTTCGTGCGAAAGCATATGATATCGTACTGAATGGTACGGAGCTGGGCGGCGGAAGTGTCAGGATTTCTGATGATAAGATTCAGGAAAGGATGTTTGAGGCACTTGGCTTTACAAAAGAAAGCGCATATGAACGCTTCGGATTCCTTCTGGATGCTTTCAAATACGGAGTGCCTCCTCATGCTGGACTCGCTTATGGGCTGGACAGGCTTGTTATGCTCCTGACCGGCGCGGACAGTATCCGTGAGGTAATTGCCTTCCCGAAGGTAAAGGATGCTTCCTGTCTGATGACGGAAGCCCCCAATGTGGTGGATCAGAAGCAGTTGGATGAGCTGGGTATTTCCATTAATCCTATTGAAGAAAAGGAATAAGAGTAAAAGCCTTGGCAGAGAAACAGGAACCCCTGGAAAAATTACAGGAACAATTGTTGCATACGTCCCGGATGGAGGATATCTGTGATCATTTGATGGAGGCGGCGGCTGAACTGACGCAGTGCGCAGGGCTGGCGCTTTTCCTCCGGTGCGGGGAAACGTCCGAATTCGAGCAGAAAAGGCTTGCGGGCTGTTTCCCTGAAATCCCCGGAAGCGTGAAGGAGGAACTGTTTGACAGTACCTTCCTTCGTTGTGCCTTCGGCGCGGAAATTGCCGGCGAAATGATCTATAAAGACAGGAAATATGGTTTCTTTCTTGTTTGCTGTCAGGAGTGTAATAAAAAGGAGGTGCAGGGAGAAAAATGCCTGCGTCTCCTTTGTACGTTGGGAATGCTGGCTTTGCGCAGCGGGTGGTATGCCGGGGAGGCTTGGATAAAATCTGTCACCGATGATGTGACGGGAGCCTATAACCGCAGATACCTTTTGAAACGCCTGAACGAGGATATGGGGAATTCTGTCCTGCAGGCGGCGCTGATTGACATTAATGTGGATGATTTTAAGCTGTATAATGAAATGTATGGCTATATGCAGAGTGACAGCCTGCTGCTGTTTGTGGCTGATATCATCAGGGTAGAGAAAAGCCCGCAGGGAGAACTTTACCGGTTTGGCGCTGATGAATTCCTGCTGCTGGAGCCGGGTATGGCGGAAGCTCAGGCGCTGGAAACTGCGGAGCGGATAAGGAAGAAAATAAGACAGGTGAGTAAGGATAAAAAGAAACTGATTCACCCGCTCACTGTGAGCTGCGGAATCGTCCTGTTTCCGGAAAATGTGGCTGTAAAAGAGGATTTGCTGGGAAGCTGTTCCCGTGCGGTCTATTATGCGAAAGTAAGGGGAAAGAATCAGACGGCCCTTTGGAAGAAGGAGGATCATCCCAGGGAGGGAAGCGGCTATTACCGCAGTTCCTTTGAAAAAATAGCCCCCACAATCTTTGCATTTATGGCGGCGGTTGATGCGAAGGATCAGATTACCTTCCGGCATTCCCTTAAGGTATCGGAGTATGCCACCACTCTTGCCCAGGCGCTGGGGCTTAAAGAGGAGGAAGTGGAGATCATCCGGGAAGCAGGACTTCTGCATGATATCGGAAAAATCGGCATCCCGGAAAATATCCTGAAAAAGCAGAGCTTTCTTACAGAGGAAGAATATGCGGTTATGAAGGAGCATGTGAAGAATGCAACGGAAATGATCCGCTTCCTTCCGGATATGAACTATGTGCTTCCTGCGGTAGTGGCTCATCATGAAAGATATGACGGAAAAGGATACCCTTCAGGACTGGCGGGAGAGGATATTCCCCTGGGAGGACGCTGCCTGGCAATTGCCGACAGCTTTGATACGATGACGGCCAGACGGCCCTATAAAGAACCCATGCGGATTTCCTATGCGGTCAGAGAACTGGAAAAGGGAAAAAATACACAATTCGACCCTTATCTCACGGATGTTTTCCTTCAGCTGATAGAGGAGGGAAAAATCCGGGTGTGGAACGGGCAGGAAGAGTAGTTTGTTTTACAAACAGCGAGCCAGGGTCAGGAGGACTTGACCCTGGCTCGCTGTCCGCCTGGCATCGTCGGCCGCCGCGGGAAGCTTCCCCTTAAGGGAATCAGCTGTTGTAGTTGTTTGTGCCGTTTATGATGATTTCGTAATCATCATATTCCAGATCATTGTAATCCGAATCATAAGGAGCAGAGAATTCCACGTTGGCTTTTTTCTCCATATCGGAGATATACTGGGAAGTAATGCCTATGGCGCTGCCATCTTTATAATAAATACACATCAGTTCCACAGAATCGAAGGTCATGCCTGTGGGATTGGTGATGGAAGCGAGGACACTGCCTCTGGAGCCCGGATTTGATTTTATCTGGAACTGTGTTCCGTAATTCTGGCTGTAAAACCTGTAATCAACCTCTTTGGCAAGAGCGGTGATTTCATAACGGCTGTACGGGATGTCATTGTAGTCTTTGTCATAAGGATAGGGGACATCGACGGCGGCCCTGCCTCCTGCGGCACAGCCCCAGATATAGCTGTTTCTCAGGAACAGAAGATCGTCGTTTTCATCATAATAGGTCACAGTGATTTCCAGCTGGACATCCACTGCGTTTTTGTTTTCATAGACCAGGATCAGGCTTTTGGGAGCGGCATAATCCGTCTGCGTGATGTTGGGCATCAGCATGCTGCTGGTGGCTTTTTCCTCCGTGGTAGGTACATAAACCTCCCGCTCAACGCCCCGTACCGACCGATCCTGGCTGATGCCTATGGTATAGTAAACAAGAAAGGTGAGTATGATGGAAAGGAATGCCAATACCATTCCTGCGATAGGAAGGCCTTTTTTGCGGTTATTCTGTATCAGAGAAACAATGCCGAGTATGATTGCAAGGACATCGAGCGCGATTCCGACAAAAAACACGCCGGACAGAAAACCGAGAATACCGAGTACCAGACAGGCAATGGCCAGTCCGCTGTTCCGGCTGGAGGAATCGTTCCCCTGATTGTAAGGGGGATTCGGCTGATAGGGGCCGTTGGGGTAAGCGGGGCCTGTCGGAAGTGGGCCTTCATTCGGAAAAGGAGAGTAATTCTCGCCGCTGTAATAGGTGCGTGAGGTCTGAGGAGCGTAATACTGCTGCTGATTTGGCTGATTTATGCCGGCCCTGCCGTCATTCGGCTGGTTCCATTGATTGCTGTTATCGGGGGAGCCATAGCCCTGCCCATTTTCATTATCATACATAATTTGTCCCTCATTCTTATGCTAAATCTGATGAATATTATAAGGCATGGGGAGATTTTTGGGAATAGAAGAATTAATTTTAAAGAAAACTTCATTATTTATTAAATAAAATGTCCTCCTTTTGCTGGTATACTATCAGAAGTAAGTTTCATGTCAGAAAATCTGAAAACAGAAGATAAATCCAAAGGATGAAGAAAAATGGCAAAACGAGGGGTACGGACGGAGGCAGGCAGAAGATATTATCCGGATGGAAGCTATTATTCAGGCAGAAATGCCGGGGCAGCGGCCAGAGAATTGGAATACATCGACATAACGCTGAGGGAGAATCCTCCGAAAAGGAAAAGAAGCAGAGAAGAAATCCTGGCAAGAAGAAAGAAAAGGCGGCGGCAGCGCAGGATTGCACAGATGCTGATGGCAGGCTGTGTCCTGACGATGGGAATTATGCTGGGATTCCTTTTATGGAAAATAATAGGTTTTGTACAGGACAGAGGTGTTTTTAACCAGGTTATGGATGAAGAAAGAAAGGAAATAATCCGTGAAAATGACACAATTAAACCGGTGATCACGGAAGATTTTCTGACGGTAAATCCATATTCCCGTCCCGCGGAGCCTCTGGATGGGGTAAAAAATATTTTTGTGCATTATACGGCAAATAAAAATACCTCCGCCAGGCAGAACCGTAGTTATTTTGAAAATCTGGGGATCACTGGCGAAACCTCAGCCAGCGCTCATTTCATCATCGGATATGATGGGGAAATCATTCAATGCCTTCCCCTGGATGAAATAGGCTATGCGGTTAAAACGAGAAACTATGATTCCATATCCATAGAGTGCTGTTATCGTGACGACAGCGGTAAATTTACCGATGCCACTTATCAGTCCCTTCTGCAGCTGACGGCCTGGCTGCTGAAGGAATATAAGCTGGCTCCGAATGATGTCCTCCGTCATTATGATGTAGGGGGCAAAAAATGTCCGCTGTATTTTGTGGAGCATGAGGACAGCTGGGAACAGTTCAGGCAGGATTTAACCGATTATATTTTAGAGAAGTAATTCAACCGGAGCATCCGCCGGAGATATATTCTGCGGGAAGCACCGAATGTCTGCTTAGATAAAAGAGGAATAGGATGGAAGGGAAAAAACACAGGAAAAGCCGCAGAAAGCAGAAAAACAGGGAAGGGGCAGTACTGGTATTGGGAGCAGTGCTGGTAATTCTTCTGATAGCGGCGGCAGTAGTAATTATTTTAAAAATATCATCCGGCGGGAAAAGCAGGGAGACCGGGAATTTAGCGGAGAGTGTATCGGAATCGACAGAAGCAGAGGAGGATACGGAGAGTATTCCTGAGTCGGAAGAGAGCCGGGAAACGGAATCGGAAAATCCGGAAAGCCTGCCGGAAGAACCGCAGGCCGCAGTGGCGGCTGAGGTGGGCAGCATGGAGGACGAGGGAGATCCTCAGAAATCTTCCAATGCCTCCGGACAGGGAAACGGCGCTTCCGTATCCATAACTACGGATACCCTGAAGCCCACGGAAGGGGAAACGGCTGAGATGACGCTGGGGATCGATGTTTCCAAGTACCAGGGCGGAAATATTGACTGGTCTGCAGTAAAGGCGGCCGGGATTGATTTTGCCATAGTCCGTGTGGGATACAGGACAAAGGCTACGGGGATTATCTATGAAGACCCCGCAGCAAGGTATAATATTCAGGAAGCACAGAAAAACGGGATCAAGGTAGGCGCCTATTTCTTTTCCTCCGCAGTGACGGAACAGGAAGCAAGGGAAGAAGCTTCCTGGGTGGCGGATTTTATTTCCAGATATAAAATAACCTATCCTGTGGCCTATAACTGTGAGGATTTCAAGTCGGAAGACAGCAGGCAGTACGGCCTGGATAAAACCGTGCGTACCGGCATTGCCTCCGCATTCCTTGACAGCATTCAGGCGGCGGGTTATACGCCGATGTTCTATGCCTCCAGGAATGAAATGGAAGGAAACGCAGACTGGGATATGGATGTGCTGGGCAGCAAATATAAGGTATGGGTATCTCAGTATCCGGAAAAGCCGTTCCCCGACACTCCCTCCGCCACTTACTCCGGAAGACATGACATGTGGCAGTATACAAGCCAGGGACAGGTGGCCGGCATCGGCAAAAAGGTTGACGTAAATGTAGCTTATTTTGGTTACAGTAAGGAAGCGGAGGCCAAGGACTCCACCCCGGCAGAGGTAGTGGAGGCTAATCCGGAGGTGGGCATTACATTTACGGAAGTACAGGAAACGGTTACTGCAAAAATAGAGACAAATCTCCGGACGGCTCCGACTACGGCGGACGGTTCGCAGGTGGTTGCCAAACTGGTGAACGGCCAGACGGCGACCCGTACCGGAGTGGGGAATAACGGATGGTCCCGGCTGGAGTATAATGGACAGAAGGTCTATGCCGTGAGCAGTTTTCTGACTGCGGATCTCACTTATCAGGCGCCAGCAGAAGAAAAACCTGCTCCGAGCCAGACCTACGAACCGGTAAATGAAACGGTAACCGCCAAGGACACAACAAACCTGCGCACGGAGCCCAGTACGGCCAGCCAGGATACCATTGCGGTGACGATTCATTTCGGGGATACGGTCAACCGGGTGGGAATCGGCAGCAACGGATGGTCCCAAATTAATTATAACGGACAGATATTATACGCTGTCACCAGTTACCTGACAACGGATCTGAATTATAAAAGCAGTACGACGCCCACACCGGATAATCCGGAGGCCGGCATCACTTTTACCCCGGTTAATGATGTTGTCACAGCTAAAAGCGAAACGAACCTGCGGACCGTTCCCAGCACGGACAGCCCGGATACGGTCATAGGAGTCCTCCATAATGGGGAAGCGGCGGTACGGACCGGAATCGGAAGCAACGGCTGGTCCCGGCTTGAGGTGGGCGGACAGACAGTCTATGCTGTTACCAATTATCTGACCGGAGCGCAGTGACGGAAATCGGATAGGCACTTGACATATTTTTAGAGAGTTCATCCTTTCAGAGATGCCCATGTTATAAAAGTACAAAGTTAGAAAAAACCAGTAAAATCAAGAGATTGCACTACTTTAGTCCTTTTTTATGCCTGTAGGATAAGTATTATCATTATATTTCAAGATTCTACTTTGAAAATTTTGATGTATATATTACTTCGGTAAACGTTTTCCTGGTGTCAGTGTTCCCCCTATTGCAAGACGCTTAAAAGTCCAGTAAACAAATTAAGCCGGTTGCTTACCATGCTTTTTGCATACTTCTATTGAAGCCATATTGATAGACTTAATGTTGATAAATATTTTTCTCCTAATCACTTGTTAAGGCGGACAACTCTGATTCAGTGATTGAGAAAAAATGGTTTATGGGATATAATGGTAGGAAAGATGTGTGTAATAAAAATTGATGCAAAGTATGTAGGTTAATTTTTGTGGAGGATACTATGAATGTGTGAGGGTATTGGCGATGCATAATATTGAAATCAATACATTTGTAAATAGTTTTGCGATTAAACCGAATAATAGTATGTCATTTCTCCTTGGGGCGGGGGCATCTATATCATCAGGGATTTTATCTGGTGGACAAATGGTATGGGATTTTAAAAGAAATTTATACTGTGCTTCAAAAAATATTAGAACAAGTAATTTTCCTGATATGTCGAAGAAAAATGCACAAGATGAGATACAGAGGTTTTTTGATGGACAGGCAGGGAATCCTAGCCTTTGGTCATCGGAGGAATATTCTTTTTACTTTGAAAGGTGTTATCCAGCCAGAAAGGATAGGGAATTATATATCCAGAATAAAGTTAGGGATGTTAAGCCTTCATTAGGTTATTTATGTTTAGGTGAGCTTATTATTCATGAGAAAATAGGTGTAGTATCAACAACAAATTTTGATGATTTGGTATTGGCTGGGATACATAGTATCAGGCCTGATTTGTCGGTAAAGACAATATCATCTGCATTAAAAAATAGTACAGGATTTTTTGTGAATGATGGATTTCCCAATATTATAAAATTACATGGAGATTATTTGTATGACAAATTAAAAAATACAGATAAGGAGTTGCAGAAATTAGAAACTGAAATATCAGGGATATTTAGAGATGCTGTAAAATCTGGAGGGTTAATTGTATTAGGGTATGCTGGAAACGATAATTCTGTTATGTCTGTGTTGGAAGAACTTGTTTCTTCGGGTCAAATCCGATATGGTGTGTTTTGGTGTCAGCCAAAAGGTTTTCCGCTGAGTAAGCGGGCACGGGAGTTTATAGAGAAAGCATGTGCATATAATGAAGAATCAGGAGTAGTAGAAATCAATAATTTTGATGATTTTATGTATCGTTTATTTCTTACATTGAACATACAAAACTCTTTTATTGACAGTATGTGGGAACAGAGTGGTATGAAACAGCCAATATTATATGAAAATATTGGTAGGCATAAATCAACGGCAGTTACGAATGCTCTGTGTGCATTACAGTATCCGCGTAAATGTTATGTGTTTAATGCTAATATTTCATCATGGAAAGAGTTAAGAGAAACAATAAATGATACATGTGTTGCTGTGTTGTATAAAGGAATGGTCTGGGCGCTTGGTAGTAAAGCGGGAATAGTTCATGCTTTTGCAGGTAAGATTAATGGAGATATATATGAATTGGATATCCCTTTATACATGATGAAACTTGAAGATTCAGATATACTGGGAATGTTTTATGACATTATAGGGAGAGGATTACAGCGGAAAGGGTTAGTGTCCTATGGAAACCGTAAACATCATAAGTATTTTAATCCATCTAGTAAACGCTTTAAAAATGGCCAGAATATTTATGATGCGGTGAAGATTTCTTTGTCATTTGTGGATGATCAATTGGTATTAATATTGCTACCAACAGTTCATTTATTAAAGAGGGATGGAACTGAACTGGAGAAATTTGATTATCAGAAATTAGTAAGTCAAGAAATGGCAACGCATTATAATAAAGTAGTTGATAGCGAGATTGAAATTTGGCTTAAGTTTATATCAAATAATGGAAAGATAATATTTGAATTGGGAAATGCTATATTGGAATTTAATAATGTAAGAATACAATATTCTGGTAATGGTAACTTAAGCAAATGCTATCAGGTATCCGAACCAGAATTGACTTTTAGTTATGAAAAAGATAATTGTATAGCTACTAATCAATTAAGGGGATTAATAAATTATGGTCCCATAGAAACATATGTGAATAAGGCAATTAGACTTGCGGTATTGTCTCCAAAAGAATGTGCCGCAGATATATGGAAGCATTTACAAAAGTTAAATGAACATCATGTTACAAGTTTGATTCAAGATGCTAATTTTTTGCCAGAGTATACGGGTTTTCAAAATGTTTTTAGATGTAATTTAGATATACCAAATGGAAATGATGTACATAGATTTAAGGGATATAGCATAGATAAAGTTATGCAATTAAACGCAAAGTCTTATTTTTATGGGATATGTAAGTATATTGATGCATTTGAAACGCAAAGATCGCAGTATGACTTATTAGTAATTTATATTCCAAAACAATTGACACATATTCGTGAAGCAAAAAACAATTTTGAATATTTTGATTTACATGATTCTCTAAAAATATATTGTGCCGGAAAAGGGATCGTAACACAGATAATAGAGGAACATTCAGTGTATACCAATAATGACACTGCAAAAATTATATGGGGACTTTCAACTGCAATATTTACAAAAACCGCAGGAAGATTATGGAAACCTAGAAGATATTCTATGAATACAGCATATGTAGGATTGAGTTATGTCCAATCAGTTAAGAACAATGAGAAAGTATCTATTGGGTGTAGTCAATTATTTGATGCAGAGGGTAATGGTATGAAGTTATATCTTAGACCTTTAATGAACCCTCAGATTATTCAAAATAATCCGTTTATGCGAAGCGATGATGCATGTCGTTTAATGAGTAATTTGAAAAGGATGTATGACGACTCTGTGCCTTTATATAAGTTGAACAGAATCGTTATCCATAAAACAACTTTTTTCACAAAAGAGGAAATGGAAGGAATTACGAAGGGGTTAGCTGGGGTGGATGATATTGAATTATTGCAGATTCAGGAATTTACAGCTTGGCGTGCGATTAGATTCGATTATGATAAGATAGCTCCTTTCCCAATACAAAGAGGAACTGTTATTCCCTTGGATGGGGACACTTTTCTTATTTGGACACATGGAAGTGTACAACATGATGAATTGGCAGGTAAGAATAAAAATTATTATAAAAATGGTCGGGGAATACCTGCACCGTTATTGGTTAAACGGTTTATGGGTATATCAACAGCTGATGAACTGGTTAATGAAATACTAATGTTGACGAAAATGAATTGGAATAGTGGTGATGGTTTGTATAAGATATTACCAGTTACGTTAGACTTTGCCAAGACACTTTCAAAAGTGGCTAAACAAGATTTAGTGGTTTATGATAAACCTTATGATTTTCGATATTTTATGTAGTTTAGTGATTAGTAAACAAAAGTAGTGTAAAAGGCAATGTGTGGAAAGAATTTACACGTTGCCTTTTGTTAGTTTTTCTATATAGTATTGATGTAAATGTTTCATTATCCGTGGACTGATTTGTAACTGATTTTATGCGATGATAATCTCATCAAATCCACTTAGAAAACTCCAGAAATTTTGATTGGAGTTTTCTGGGTTTCGGAAGGAGTTCTCAAGTATGAATGAAGTAATGCAGGTTCGTGCGGCCAGCTGGCCTGACCATTAAAAAATGGTGTGTTGCCAACGGAATCAAGGAGTCCGCGTATTATAACCGGTTAAACCGACTGAGAAAAATGGGACTTGATGTTTGTGAAAAACCGAGTCCCAACAAAAACTATATTCCTGTTTCCAGAACATTTGCTCAGATACCAGTTGCTTCTGCCGTCCCGTCCCTGAATAAAGCGATTCGCATCCGCCATGGTGACACAGTTGTGGAAGTAAGCAGCGATGCTCCAGATAACATCCTTTCTTTTATGAAAGAAGTAATGTTCTGTGCTATCTGAAATCACCGTCTTTCAGATCATCTATATCTATTGTGGAAAATGTGAACTCCGCAAAGGGATTGATAGTCTGACGAATTTAATAAAGGAACAGTTTCATCTGGACCCGTTTCAAAAAAACGTCCTGTTTCTTTTTTGCGGATGCCATATCGACCGGTTCTGGATCCTGGTCTGGAGAAAATGGATTCTGTCTGCTTTATAAGCGAATCGAAGCAGGATATCTCCGGTGGCCGAGAAGTCAGGAAGAAGCCGCTAGGATCTCGCTGGTAGAACTTCATCTTCTATTGACTGGGATGACGATATTAGAATGTTCTTCCATCTGGGAATGCAGCTGTACAGAGATCTGTTGATCTGCTATGCGGAACCGCCCTTTTCTGATAGATTATCCCTTAGAAAACGGAAGGGAGGTATGCATCGGTGTCACTTTTGCTTACAGAAAAAGAGCTTGCGAACCTTGACAAACAAACATTGATCAAAATGTTCGTGACAGCCACTGAATCCAACCAGAAACTTTCTGAGGCTGCCGAACAGCTTCAAAAGAGTGTAAAACTTCTGACAGAGGAAATTGTAAATCTGCGTCAGAATCGGTTCAGCCATTCTTCGGAAAAAGGACTGACCAGTATTGAAGGTGGTTGTAGCCAACTTTGTTTCACTTTCAATGAGGTAGAGGTAACAGTGGTTCTGAATCTTGTATTTCCCGAACCGGAGCTGGAAGATATCGTCCCGAAAACGTACAAACGTGGAAAAAAGAAACAGGGAACCGTCAGGAAGAGATTAAATATATTCCTGTGACCGTGGTTACCCATACTCTATTCGCGCAAGAACTGCTTGCTGCATTTCCGACCGGTTTGAAAAACTTTCAGACAAAGTATATAAACGTCTGGGATTCCATCCAGCAAGCTTTGAAGAGATCGGAAGTATACATAAGTGCGGATAGTGGGAGCTTTGCACGGGTGCAACGCCCAGCGAATCTATTTCGGAACAGTCTGGTTTCAGCATCCCTTGTGGCCGGTATTTGCAACCTGATGTATGTGAATGCGTAGCCGATTGTACGTCTCTCCAAAGAGGTTGAGCACAGTGAAGTATTTCTTCCAACGCAGACTCTGTGCCGTTGGGTGATCATGGGAGCGGTACGGTATTTGAGCTATGTATACAACTGTATGAAGTAGAAACTTCCTGATAATCATGTTGTATACGCGGATGAAACTGTGGTAGAGGTACGAAAAGATGGTTGACCGGCAGGAGCTGAGAGAAGGATGTGGGTTTATCGTTTCGGTGAACAGGAGTCTAACCCAGTCATCCTTTACGAATATCAGAATATCTGGAAAAAAGGGACATTCCCGGGAGTTCCTGAAAGACTTCAGTGGGGCTGTGTGACGGATGATTACCAGGTATACCATTCTATTTCAGGGGGATGGGAGGATCTGACAATCGTCGGATGTTGTTCGTATGCCCGGCGAGGGTTTGCCGATGTGGTAAAAATTGCCGGTAAAAAGTTCGGAACATCAGGAAATCCGTTGCCTATAAAAGCCTTCAGTTTCATACAGAGAATAAGCCGGTATGATGATAAAATTGCCAGTATGGAACCAGTTGGGCGTCTGGAAGCATGTATTCATTATGTACTTTGAAGAAGGCAGTGCCAGTAAGAATATCAAAGTTTCGACAGCGATATATGAGAAGTATTTGCGGATAGAAATCTGATGGATGTAGCAAGAATTATGGGAGAGGCTCTGTAAACAAGGTTTAAGAAAGGGGTAAACTGGTATTTAATGCGGGCATAGCCGTTTTATTGGAGTCTGGAATAAAACAGATCATCAGGGGATATCCTGTCGATATTTTGGTGATAATTAGCCCCTAAATTTATAGACTTAAAGGTGAAATAAATACTGAACTTAGGATGGTTAGAAGAAGAAATATAATATGACAGAAAGGTCATGGGGAGAATTGTCTAGAGGTCGAGGAGAAATACCAGGATGTTTATTAAAAAATTTTGCGATTATACTGGGATGATATGGTACAATTAAGATATTTGTTAGAGGGCGGACATCTGGAAAGAAAAGAAGGATTATGAATTATATACACATGGACGATTTGAGCGGGTGATATAATAGGATGAAGAAGCAGTTTCTGGAGTAATTGTCGATTGCGCTTTTCTGTATTCTTGGAATCATGAGCAGAGATCGTGTAGTATTGATACATATTAGGAAAAGATTTGGCATGGCGGCGTGGTGTATGTTGAGGAAGAGTACCTGGATTTGTTATTTGCGAGGGAATGAGAAGTGATTGAATTTGACAGGAAGAAAGCTATCGTGATAGGCGGGACTTATAGGGTTGATAAGATGCCTCCGGTTCATATATGGGTATGGATGGTGGGCGAATGAACAGCTGTTTGAGGAGATTATGAGAGATGTGGAATGGAAACTGGTTGAATGAAGGAGGTGAATGTGGGGGTGAGTCATACCACGCCGCTTAAATTTGAGCCGGATAAGTCTGCGGAGGAGTGGATGAATGGGATTGAGAAACGGCTGGAGTATGAGATGGAGTATTATGGGCATTATCATACGGATAAGAAGATTAACAAGGGAGATAATGTTTGAGAATTTGGATGTGTTTTGCGGTAGATAAATAATGTGACCATAATAATCAATGCATTATAAAAAGTTATTTTTATTAACCCAATATTTAAGGGATAGGGAGAGATTTATGAAAAGAAAGTTTAAGATAAAGGGGAAAAAGATAATAATAACTATTCGGGAGTTTCTTACAAGACTTAATTGGTTGTATATATCAATTATAATTATGATAGTTATCGGTATAGGAATATTGGCAGCTTCATATTTGGTAAATGATAATGATGCAAAAAATGTTTGTGTTGGCTTAGGAACAGGTATTGTGACTTCTGCATTGGTATCTTTGTATATTGATGCCATTAATAAAAAAGTTGAAAAAAACAAATTATTCCAATATAAAAATATGCTTTTAAATCCTTTATATAATGCAATTAAATCGCTCTATATACACATTTCTATAAATATTAATGAATATCGGGTTAGAGAAGAAATATCGGGATATTTGCTTTTGCCGATGGAAAAAACAGAAGATTTGTCTAACTTTCTTAATGAACTAATGTCATATAAATTGGAGGACATGGTCGAAGAAAAACAGAAAAAATTAGTTAATATGCTCTGTATTTCTGAAATATATTATAGAGAACTTATAAGTCAGTTTAGAGGTTTGCCTTTAGATAGCTTACTATATGAAAATTTAATCTCACATGAGGACTACAAAAAGTTAAAAAATTTTAGCTTAATTAATTTATGCATGGGGAATCTTACTAAAATTTCAGAAGATGGTGTGTCTGAACAGGATGAGTATGTTTTAAAAATACAATTGCTTCATGGAATGATGTTACAGATGAATCGGATATTGGAAGTATTCCCAGATATGGCGAGCAAAATTGATTCTGAGAATAGTTGGATTAAGAATAATTTAGCTGAGATTTATTATAATGAAATATATACAAATTCAGAAGAATATTTTGAGGAAATGATGGAGAAAATGGAAGCAGAACAAAAGTATTATGCAGAACATCCAGATGAATGGGAAAATGAGGCAGAGGAAGAGACAGAAGAAGATAGGTTGTATCGTAAAATAAATAAAGCTATTTGGGCAGGCAACGCAGAGACAATTAAAAAATGTTTTCCTGAAATAAATAAGGATAATAAACAAATACAATCTGAATTAACATGGAGCTTAGCGAGAAATGTTATGAAGGATAAAGAACTTAGAAGTATGTACTTCGAGAAATACGGTGAAAAATACAAAATGAGAAAAGATAAAAGAAAAGGTTTAAAGAGAAAGTGTGGCTTGCATTAATGAGTTTTTGTCTTTAAGCATGTGCAGAAAAAAGTTATAAAATTTTTGTTTTCCTACTCAACATATTCTGGGGGATAAAAGAAAACCAGAATATTTAGAGAGGATTATTTTTGATGCTTTGGAACAAGGGACAAAAATGAAGGATAGAATTATTACAGAGCTGAGAAAGGAAGATCTGCCATGTGAAGTTGCTACAATACGAGAGGTAGTTAAGTGGAATAGAGTAGAACATAAGGAACATACAAGCGAAGAGATAAAAAAATTTTTTAAGGACTGATAGAAATTTGCGACTTCTTCCATATTATATTCTTTGATTATTTATTATAAAGAAAAGACGCACCCATTCTGGAAATACCTGAAAAACTGTGATACAATGACAAACGTAGGCCTGCAGAAATGTTTTGCTAAAACGGCAATGACGGAACGTAAAACGAATAATGAGCATGGCCTCGGGGGGATTGTATCGCATGAATACTTTTATAGTTTTTCAGCAGATGCTGATACTTTTGGCGATGATGATAATAGGCTACGTGAGCTTCCGGAAGGACTGGCTGGACAGAAATGCTTATACCAAGCTATCCAAAATCGTAGTGAATATTTTGAATCCGCTCATTATTATTAATGGGGTCATGGAGCGGGACAGTGGGGAAAGTACGGAAAAAATAGTGCTGAATCTCATGTTCATTGTCCTGTATTTTGTTATCTTAATCCTGGCAAGCTTCCTTGTGGTGCGGCTGCTTAAAGTCGAAGCACGCCACAGCCACCTGTACCGTATGATGATGGTCTTTTCCAATGTTGGATTTATGGCCATCCCTTTAATATCCAGTATCTACGGAAAAGAAAGTGTATTTTATGTATCCTTTTACATACTCGGATTTAATCTCCTGTTATATACCTATGGGATTCATTTAATATCCAGGGGCTCAGGAGAGAAGAAGGAAAAACTGCAGCTGAAAAAGCTCATGAATCCGGGAGTGGCGGCCTGTCTGCTCTCTATTGTGATTTTCATATGGAGAATTCCTGTGGCGGACAGTGTGAAAAGCTTTGTGGGCTATATGGGAAATGCGGCGATACCCATGTCCATGATGCTTATTGGCGCATCCATCGCCCAGACAGATATTAAGGAGCTTCTGCGGGATGTCAAAATATATGGTCTGCTGGCGATCAAGCTTCTGGCGCTGCCCATTGCAGCAGCATTGATTCTACGGAATTTGGAGCTGCCCAGGGAACTGGCAGGTATTTTTATTTTCATGCTGGGAATGCCGGTGGCCAGCATTGTAGTTCCGCTGGCGGCGGAATACGAAGCGGATGAAATCTGCTGTACACGGGGAACCGTGCTGAGCACGCTGTTAAGTATAATCACCATACCGATTGTTTCTCTGTTTATGTAAAAAGAATAGGCTTCGTGTTTTCCGGCTGTCCCTCCGTCCGCTGTGCGGCGGCAGGTACAGCCGTAATTTATTCCTGCGGGTACCGAGCCAAACGGATCTGCTTGCTGCATGCGCAGAAGAGCTGATTTACCAGGTCCAGAGAGTTCCTGCAATGCCGTCTGCAATGGCCCGTGCTGTTTCGTCAAATTTCTGATCCAGCAGGGCATTGTCCTGATCATTATTGATGAAGCCGACCTCGACCAGAACGGCAGGAATGTTGCTTTGGCGGAGTACCACCAGATTGGGGCGTTCGTTGACTCCCAGATTTTTGTAGCCCACTTCTTCCAGCTGCCGGTTGATATTGGTGGCTATGGTCCCGGCAGGAAGCCATGCGTTGTAGACCAGGCTTTCCACTCCACTGTACTGATTCGGATAAGGGCTGGAATTACGGTGTATGGAGATAAAAATATCGGAACCGGATGCGTTGCCTTCGGCGGCCTTTTGATAAGGAGATTCATAGATATCCTCTGTCCTTGCGTATTTTACATTGAAGCCGTAGCTCTCCAGAATATCGCCTATGGCGAGAGTGAGAGCCAGGGTATCATCTTTTTCACGTCTTCCGTTATATACGGCGCCGGGATCCGATCCCCCGTGCCCTGCGTCAAGAAATATCGTATAAGTGTAATCTGCCATAAAAATTCACCTGTATTTTCCTTGCTATTATTTTATGCTGAAAAAGCCGGTTTGTGCCTTGCCTGAAAAGGAAATGTCTGACAGAAACAGTCCTTATCTCGGTAGATCCGGCTGCGGGAACAGAAATCTATTGCTGTACATACTCCGCGGATAATGGAAAGTACGGTTTTGTTGTAATTGCATATGAGGGGTTCGGGGCTGTCTAAGATATGCCTTGAGGAAACACTCTATCCTTTTGATTGGAAGGAAAATATAGAGGACGTAATGGAAGAACTGAAGAAAACAGATATCGATCTGTCCACGGCCTCGGCCGTAAGGGAGAGGATTAATGACGGAAAGCAGGGGATAACGGAAGCTGTCCGCATTACCGATAGGAAAGGAAACACCTGCCTGCTTCTTTTTGATGCAAAGGGAGTAGCTCTGTCTGAACAAAAATAGCAGCATAGAAAAAAGGGAAAAGTACGCCGCGAAGGAGTAGCTTTTCCCTTTTTTGAATGGCTGTTATTCAGCAGAACTTTTTTCCCTGTTTCCTTTGTCAAAAAATGACTCGCGGGTATCGGTATCTTCCTCACTCTCTTCATCAGAATCGACAGGCTCGGGCAGTGTCATCAGCACCTTTGTGATCCGGTTTTGCTGGACGTCCTCCACGCGCAGGGTGATGCCGTCTTGCGTTGTCACCTCATCGCCGGGAACCGGCATACGGTCGAGAATTTCTATAATAATACCGCCGATAGAATCATAATCTTCACTTTCCAGCTCCGTATCAAGGGCATCGTTGATATCATCCAGTTTCATGCCGCCCTCCACCAGATACTGCCGTTCTCCGATTTCCTGAATGAGTTCATCCTCGTCGGCATCGTATTCATCCCGGATTTCACCTACGATTTCCTCCAGAAGATCCTCGAGGGTGATCATGCCGGCACAGGAGCCGTATTCGTTCAGCACAAAGGCTACATTAAAACGCTTTTCCCTCATTTCTATCATCAGATCGGCTGTTTTTTTGTACTCATAAGTATAATAGGCATCCCTGAGGATATCGGTAATACGGAAATTTTCCCGTTCCTCCACCAGGATAAAATCCTTGATATTCACAAGGCCGATAATATTATCGTTATCATCCTGATACACAGGAATACGGGTATACATATATTTCTTAAATACGCCGAGAAGCTCTTCATAACCGGCTTCCACGCTTATAGTGCTCATATCGATACGGGGAATCATGATATCCTTGGCAACCGCATCGCTGAAATCAAACACATTGTAAATCATTTCCCGTTCTTCGGATTCAATGATGCCGTCTTCATGGCTGACATCCACGTAAGTCTTTAAATCGGATTCTGTTATCTGATCTTTTTTCTTATTGGGATCCACATGCAGAAGTATCATGATCCCCATGGATAGGCGATCTACAATAAAAATCAGCGGAGTCAACAGCTTCATCAGTGTATAAATTACCCGGGCATAGGCCAGGGATACTTTTTCTGAATTCAGGGTAGCGGCATTTTTGGGGACGATTTCACCGCAGAGCAGAAGGACAAGAGTAAGTACGCCGGTTGCGATGCTGACCGCATAATTTCCCCAGATTTTAATGGCCATGGTAGTGGTGAGGGCGGAAGCGGACAGATTGACCACATTGTTGCCGATGAGAATAGAGCTCAGCATCTTGCTGTAATTATCCAGAATCTTCTGAAGGATTATGGCACGCTTGTTTCCCTCTTCAATCAGCGTACGCACACGCACCCGGTTAACGGTGGTGAGGGCAGTCTCCGCAGAAGAAAAGAATGCCGAAAGGGCAATGAGAATTACCAGAAAAATAAATTGTAGGACCGACGATGAATCCACGTAAAATTTCACTCCTTTTTCATGTTGTGCCCCCGGTATAAACCGAGGTAGTGTCAAGTCTGACACTCCGTTTTTATTAAAAACCTTGTATTTTCAGGGAT
>OGYI01000315.1_pt1 | contig 62405 bp, 51 predicted proteins | sample 1576521 | NCBI WGS metagenome assembly OGYI01 (sample SAMEA3541484, study PRJEB24748) | human gut metagenome | biome: human gut; feature: human-associated habitat; material: faeces | place: China | collected 2012
TATAAATAAAATTATGTTATAATATAATTGTGCTTAATTTTTAAACATGTATACGATAACAATTAGGTATACTTTTCTTAATTAAGTATAAATAAAAATATTTTATAGTTATTAATTCAATTAAGTATAATTTTATGAGATAAAATAATTTATTATTTATATCAGGTATATTTTGTATTTTGATTAATGGCATTATTATTTTTTTTCATTAAATAATATAATAATAATTTTACTTTATTTTATAAATACTTATATTTTTGAATTTGTAACAAATAAAAAAATAGGAGGTATAAAAAATGGTAGGAATTATTCTTGCTAGTCATGGGGATTTTGCTAAGGGCATTATGCAATCAGGCTCAATGATTTTTGGAGAACAAGAAAATGTACAAGCAGTTACATTAATGCCAAGTGAAGGCCCAGATGATTTTAGAACAAAACTACAAAAAGCAATATCAAAATTAGATAATGCAGATGAAGTATTGTTTTTAGTTGACCTTTGGGGTGGCACACCATTTAATCAGTCAAATGCTTTATTTGAAGAGCATAAAGATAAGTGGGCAATTGTATCAGGCTTAAATTTACCTATGTTAATTGAAGCTTATGGGGCTCGTCTTTCAATGCAATCTGCACATGAAATTGCAGCTTATATTTTGAAGCCAGCTAAGGACGGAGTTAAGGTTAGACCAGAGGAATTAGAGCCAAAGGAGGCTAATGTGAATTCTGAAGCTTCAGTTAAAATTTCTAATGCTGGTTCGCCTGGAAAATTTGAATACGTTTTATCACGTATTGATTCTCGTTTATTACATGGACAGGTAGCAACAGCATGGACAAAAACTGTACAACCTACGAGAATTATTGTTGTATCAGATGCAGTAGCAAAAGATAATCTTCGTAAAAGCTTAATTCAACAAGCAGCTCCTCCAGGGGTTAAAGCTCATGTTGTTCCAATAAATCATATGATTAAGCTTGCAAAAGATGATAAGCATTTTGGTGGTCAACGTGCAATGCTTCTTTTTGAAAATCCAGAAGATGTATTAAGGGTAGTAGAAGGAGGAGTACCTTTAAAGACCATAAATGTTGGATCTATGGCACATTCTACGGGAAAAGTTCAGCCAAATAAGGTTCTTGCTTTTAATCAAGAAGATATTGATACTTTTAATAAATTAAAGAAAGCTGGAATTGATTTTGATGTTCGTAAAGTACCAAGTGATTCTAAAGGAAGTATGGATGAAATATTAAAAAAGGCACAAGATGAATTAAATAAGTTAAAATAATTTAATTAGGTAAAAAGGAGAAGGAATAACTATGGATTTAAATATAGTTCAAGTAATATTAGTCATTATTGTAGCATTTTTGGCTGGTATGGAAGGTATATTGGATGAATTTCAATTTCATCAACCATTAGTTGCTTGTACATTAATTGGTTTGGTTACAGGTAATTTAGTACCATGTTTAATATTAGGTGGTACTCTTCAAATGATTGCATTAGGTTGGGCAAATATAGGTGCAGCAGTTGCACCGGATGCAGCATTAGCAGCAGTAGCATCAGCAATTATATTGGTGCTAGGAGGAAAGGGAGCAGAAGGTGTTTCTTCAGCTATTGCAATTGCAGTTCCTTTAGCAGTTGCTGGATTATTATTAACAATTATTTGTCGTACAATTTCTACTGTATTTGTACACTTTATGGATGCAGCAGCTAATGAAGGGGATATAAAAAAGGTTGAAATATGGCATGTTGCAGCTATTTGTTTACAAGGTATACGTATTGCTATTCCAGCAGGATTAATTTTAGCAATTGGTGCTGGTCCAATTAGTTCATTACTTAATGCTATGCCAGCTTGGTTAACTGATGGTTTAGCAATTGGTGGTGGAATGGTTGTAGCTGTTGGTTATGCTATGGTAATTAACATGATGGCAACAAAAGAAGTATGGCCATTCTTTGCAATTGGATTTGTATTAGCAACTGTTTCACAAATTACACTTATTGGACTTGGTGCAATTGGTGTAGCTTTATCTCTTATTTACTTAACACTTTCTAAAAAAGGTGATACAGTTGATGGAGGAAGCTCAAATACAGGAGATCCTTTAGGGGATATTATAGATAGATACTAATAGAAAGGATAGATTAGAAAATGGCAAAGGAATTAAAATTAACAAAAAAAGATCGTATTTCTGTTTGGTTACGTTCAACTTTCCTTCAAGGTTCTTGGAACTATGAAAGAATGCAAAATGGTGGTTGGGCATTTGCAATGATTCCAGCAATAAAAAGATTATATAAGACTAAAGAAGAGAGGTCAGCAGCATTAAAGCGTCACCTGGAGTTCTTTAATACCCACCCATATGTTGCTTCTCCAATTCTTGGTGTAACATTAGCTTTAGAAGAAGAGCGTTCTAATGGTACAGAAGTTGATGATATAACTATTCAAGGTGTTAAGGTTGGTATGATGGGACCTTTAGCAGGTATTGGTGATCCAGTTTTCTGGTTTACTGTTAGACCTATATTAGGTGCATTAGGAGCATCACTTGCAATTAATGGAAATATTCTTGGGCCAATTATATTCTTTGTTGCTTGGAACCTTATTCGTATGGCATTTACATGGTATACACAAGAGTTTGGATATAAGGTTGGATCTAGTATAACTGATGATTTATCAGGTGGGTTATTACAAGATATTACAAGGGGTGCATCTATTCTTGGTATGTTTATCTTAGGGGCATTAGTTAATAGATGGGTATCTGTTTCATTTGCACCAACAGTATCATCTGTTAAATTAAGTGAGGGTGCATATATTGATTGGAGTAAGCTTCCTGAGGGTGTGAATGGTATTAAAGAAGCTTTATTACAACAAGCATCAGGATTATCATTAACAGATGTTAAGGTTACAACATTACAAAATAACTTAGATTCATTAATTCCTGGTTTAGCAGGATTATTAGTTACTCTTCTTTGTATGTGGTTACTTAAAAAGAAAGTATCTCCAATTGTAATTATTCTTGGATTATTTGCAACAGGTATAATATTCCATGTTATTGGATTAATGTAATATGGTTCAATCATTAAATACAAAAGTAGATTTGGTGATTGATGGAACATCTTTTACATGGATTTCTGATTATGGAAAAATAATGATTGGTGATAAGGGATTTGAATTTTATAATTCTCGTGACAGTCATAAATATATTCAGATTCCATGGGAGGAAGTTGATTATGTGATTGCATCTGTATTATTTAGGGGAAAATGGATTCCTCGATATGCATTAAAAACAAAGAGAAATGGAACATATATTTTTGCTTCAAAGGACCCTAAAGAAGTTCTTCGTACTGTTAGAAAATATGTTGATCCTAATCATATGGTACAATCATTAAGTTTTTTTGATGTGGTAAAAAGAGGAGTAAAATCTATGTTTAAGGGAAAAAGTAAATAAGTATTTATTTTAGCACATTCTATATTAAGAGAGTGAAACTATAAATATTAATTTATAAGAATTAAATTAAACTATAAAGAAAAGTAACTGTATAAGAATTTAAGTATACTATAAAGAAAGGTAATTATATAATAATTTAATGTATTATTAAAGAAAAAGTAGTTGTATAATTAATCAAAAATTTAGGCAATAAAATTATTCATGATTATTTTGAGTAATTTTATTGCTTTTTTTTATTTTTAGAAAATATAAAGATATTTGTTTATACTATTTATTATTTCAAATACAAGGTGATATTAATGGAAACTTACTTTTCAGTTGGTGAAATATCTAAATTAACTAGTATTCCAATTGAAATATTAAGGTATTATGATAAAATGGGTCTTCTTAAATCTGTTTATATTAATAAACAAAATAATTAAAGGTATTATTATGTAAATTAATTTATAAAAATTGATTTATTAAATAAAGCAGTGTAAACTTATGGTATTATCATTAAAGGAAGAAATAACAGAAGATTCTATGATGAAAATAATTCAACAGCAAAGAGAAGTGTTGGATAAAAAATTGAAGAGCTTCAAGCAGTTAAGTCATATATAGAGTTTTTAGAATTTAGAATAAAGAAAGTAGAAAAAACAGAAATCTTTATAAAGGAAAATGATGAAAAGTAGTGAGCAAATATAAATATAGATTTATTACTATATAGTTGTGTTATATCAAAATGTTGTCAACAACAATTTAATATAACACAACTATATATAGAAAATTAATATATTATAAAATATTAAATTAAAAAAAGAATTTATAGTATTACATAATAATTTAAAATTTATTTGATTAAAATGTGAAATATAAATACCAAATATCTTAAAAGTATGTTAAAATTGTAATAAATTAACAAAATGGTAATATTATTATAAATGTAAAAGAAAGTAGTGAGATAACAAGTTTTATGCTATATATGGGAGGAAGGTATGAACTTTAAGATATTAAATGATAATATTAATTTTTCAAATGAATTTGTTAAATTAAATGAAATAAGGGGTATATTTTTAGAAGAGGCTCTTAACTCTGTTTCTACATTTAGAAATAAATTCAAAGAAAAATTTAATGATAATGAACAAGTAAAAAAGGATGCAGAAGCTTTTGGATATGAATATTTAAAACAATATATATCAAAAGCTATTGGCATTATAAAGGATTTTGATGTAAAAAATATAAATGAAGATGAATTTTTTAAAGATTATTATTTATTAAAGTATTGTACTTGGGAAAATACAATAAATGAAATAAAAAATAATGAAAAGTCCTCTAAAGATGAAAGTAATATAATATTACCTAAGTTAAATATTAGTTCAGGATTAATAAAAACTCCTTATGAAATTAAAGAAAAAGAAATAGAAATAGAATTTAATGAACAAAAAATTAAATCCAATATTTCTAATGAAATTTTAGATAAGCTTTCAAATTCAATGATGGAAAGTATATTTAATATTAATTTTGCAATTATAGATTTTTTAAATGATAATAATGTAAAAGATGTAGAAAATTATAGTGATATAAAAAAGATGAAAAAATCTAACAAATTAATTAAAGAATTATTGAAAAATGAAGTTTCAAAGGGAAGAGAAATTGCAACAATTAAAGAGATAATACAACTTAATCCTTATAATGAAAATATATATAAAGCATTATTATATAAGTATGGAGATAAGGATAATGAATTAGAAAGATTAGGTGAATTTTTAGGATATAACAATATTCATAATTATAAAGAAAAGCTATTAAATGAATATTATAAAACATTAAATACTAGTACAAATGATAGTATAGTTAAGGCAAAGGAAAATTTAATTTTATTTGCAAATAAGTTAAGTATTAAAGACTATAATATGTATATTGAAAAATTAGATGAGTTATTAAATAAAGAAAATTTAAAAGATACTAATGAGTTAGAATTAAAAGAAAATGAATTAAATGATGAAAAAGTTATTAATACAAAAAATGAATTAAATGATGGAAAAGTTGTTAATACAAAAAATGAATTAAATGAAAATAAAATAGTAAAAGAAACAGAAGTATTAAATAGTAATGTTATAAATGAAGTTGATCCAAAGGAAAATATTGAAGTATCTACTGTAGATTTAGACACAGAACCTAATGGAAATAATGAATTAAAAGGAAATAAGAAAAATGCTTCAAATAAGGGATTAATTATAACTACTTGTGTTTTATCTTGTATTTTAGGCGTTTATTTATTAATGACATTGTATTTTAATAGTCATTTTTTCTTTAGAACATCAATTAATAATATAAGTATATCAGGAAAAAGTAATAAATCTGCTCAAGAATTAATGCGTGATAATGCAAATGAATATGTTCTTACTATTGAAGAAAGAAATAATAAAACAGAAACAATAACTGGAGAAAGTATATCACTTAAATATGATTTTTCTAATGATATTGATAGAATATTAAAAAGTCAAAATCCATTTTTATGGATATCATCAATATTTAGACATAAAAATTATGAGTTTACTGATGGAATTAATTATGATGAAAGTTTATTAAATAAATATATTTCAGAATTAGATGCACTTAACGAAAGTATGGTAACTAATCCTGTTAATGCAAAGCTTAATTATAATGATGGTAAATATGAAATAATAAAAGAAGATATAGGAAATAAAGTAAATAGGGATTTATTAAATTCAAAAATATTAGAAAAAATAATAAGTGCAAATAAAACATTAAATTTAGATGAAGAAGGATGTTATGAAAGTCCTATTTATACATCTAAATCAAAGGAAGTTATTGCAGCAAAAGATACTGCTGATAAATATGTAAAGGCAAAAATAACATTTAATGTTAATGGAAATTCTGAGAATATTGATGGTAATATGATTAGTCAATGGATAGTTGTAGGAGAAGATTTTAATGTTTCTTTAAATGAAGATGCTATTAGAGAATATACAAACCAATTAGGAGACAAGTATGATAACATTGGAGAAACAAGAACAGTTACTAGATGGTCTGGTGAACAAATTAAAATTAGTACAACTCCAGGAATTTATTATGTAGATAGAAATACAACTATTTCAGAAATTGAAGATGCAATTAAAAGTGGAAAATCTGTAACTAAGGATTTAACATTCAAAACACCAACTGCAACTGATGAATATGTTCTTAATACATTTGTTGAAGTTGATTTAACAAATCAAACTGTAATATATTATAAGAATGGTGAAGTTATAACTCAAGGAAATGTAGTAACAGGCAATGTAAGTCAAGGTCATGCAACTCCAGCAGGTGTATATAAGTTAGATTGGAAAGCAAAAGACTATGTGTTAAGGGGGCAAGGATATGCTTCACCAGTAAACTTTTGGATGCCTTTCAATGGGGGCATTGGACTTCATGATGCAAGTTGGAGAAGTCAATTTGGAGGATCAATATACAAGACTAATGGTTCACATGGATGTGTAAATATGACATATAGTGTAGCAAAAGCTATTTACGATAATATAGAAGAACACACAACAATAATTTGTAAGTATTAATTTATAAATAAAATGGTATAGATCTTATCAAATTAAATTATTTGAAATAAATTTGATAAGATCTTTTTATTAAATATAACTAAAACATTAATAAATTTAAGAAAAAATGGTATTTACAAAGAAAATCTTCATGGTATAATACCAATAAGTGAATTTGTAAAAATAACTCGTATAAAATCGGTAATCGGTCCGAAAGTTTCTACCTGCTGACCTTAATTAGCAGACTACGAGGTGTTGTTAAATGCATAAAATTATGTGAAATTGGATATTCAACACTTCTAATATATTTAGAAGTGTTATTTTTTTATTAATGTTAATTTAGGAGAGATAATACAAATGGAAAGTTTAAAAGAACGTATATTACAAGATGGAAAAGCATTAAGCGAAACAGTTTTAAAGGTTGATTCATTTTTAAATCATGGTGTAGATGCAAAATTAATGTATGAAATAGGAAGTTATTTTAAAGAGTATTATAAGAAGCATGGAATAACAAAAATATTTACAATAGAAAGTTCAGGAATTGCACCTACTGTAATGACTGCAATGCAAATGGAACTTCCAATGGTTACATTAAAAAAGCAATCTTCTAAGATATTAAATGGAAATGTATATCAAACTACTGTACATTCATTTACTAAGGGATCAGATTATGAATTAACTTTATCTAAGGATTACATTTCAGAAGATGATAATATATTAATAATAGATGACTTCTTAGCTAATGGAGAAGCTGCATTAGGAGCAATAAGATTAGTTGAAGAAGCAGGAGCTAAAGTTGGAGGAGTTGGAATAGTAATAGAAAAATCATTCCAACCAGGAAGAGCTATTTTAGATAAAAAAGGATATGATGTATATTCATTAGTTAGAATTGGAAAACTAGGAAAGGGAATTATAGAATTTATATAAGAAAAATTTTACAACTTCCTATATATAAATTGGGAGGAAATGCCATGAAATTAAATATGAATAAAGAAGAGCTTAGAAAATTTCTATTGCATGCACCACAATCTAGTATTATTAAATATGAAGAAAATATTCATCCAGTAGATATACTAGATGTTTTACGTGATTATCCAAAAGATAAAAAAGATATTTTAAATAGATTACCAGAAGAATTAATTGCAGATATTATAGATGAAGCTGAAGATGATGAAAAATATTTAATTTTAATGGAATTTTCAGAAAATAAGCAAAAAAATATTGTTGAAGAAATGTCATCAGATGAATTAACAGATTTACTTGGAATGTTAGATGAAGAACAAGTAAATAAAATATTAGCAAAAATGACAGATGAAGACTCAAGAAAGGTACGTCAATTATTAAGTTATGATCCAGATACTGCAGCAGGAATAATGGCAACAGAATTTGTTTCACTTAAGGAAAATATGACTGTAGAGGAAACATTAAAGTATCTGCAAAGCTGTGGTGAAGAAAGTGAAAATATTTATGATTTATATGTGGTAGATAGTTTTGATAGACTTAAGGGTGTAGTATCATTAAAGGAATTAGTAACTCATAATTTCAATACAAAAATATCAGATATAATTCATACAAAGGTAGAAGGTGTACTTTTTAACACTGATCAAGAAGAAGTAGGACATAGATTTGAAAAGTATGGATATTTAACAATGCCTGTAGTTGATAGTTATAATAGACTTTTAGGTATTGTTACAGTTGATGATGTTATGCAAATATTAAGAGATGAAACTACAGAAGATATACATCGTTTAGGTGGAGTAGATGAAGGTGAAAAGGTTGATGGGGCATTAAGGGATTCTGTTAAAAGTAGATTACCATGGTTAATTATAAATTTATTTACTGCAATTTTAGCTTCAGCAGTAGTTGGCTTTTTTGAAGGAACAATTCAAACTGTAGTTTCTTTGGCAACATTTATGCCAATAGTTACAGGGATGGGTGGAAATGCAGGAACACAAACACTTACAATAATAGTTAGAGGATTAGCCTTAGGAGAACTTAATTTTAAAAATATGAAAAAAGTATTTTTAAAAGAAGTTGGGGTAGGATTAGTATCAGGAATAGTAATTGGAGTTATTATAGGAATTTTAGGATTTATTTGGGAAGGTAATTTCATGTTTGGAATAGTAATTGGAGTTGCAATGATATTAAATATGATAGTAGCTACTATTACAGGATATTTAGTTCCAATTGTTTTAAAGAAGTTTAAGGTGGATCCTGCATTAGCATCATCAATATTTGTTACAACATTTACTGATGTTTTAGGATTTTTCTTTTTCTTAGGATTAGCAACAATATTAATTCAATATTTAATGTAAAATTTAATAATATAAATAATTTAACCCCAAAAGTAATTTATTTCTTTTGGGGTTAAATTATTTATATAAAAGAAAATATGTATGATAAAAATTATAAATCAATAGGTAAAAGTTAATTTGTTTTATATAAAAGAAAAACAAGGGCATTAGCAGACTACCCTTGTTTAAAAACCTATTTATGCCTGGTAGGTTTATATAATTATTGTACCATAAAAATACAGTAATTTAAATGTTATATAGAGATAATTTTATTAAATAGGATTTTTTATAAGATTTTACAAAAGATAAGTTAAAGGATATAAAATTATAAATTTAAAATAAAAGTTACTTTAATATAAGTATTTATTTTCATAAATTATAGATAAAAAATAAAGTTAAAGTTTTCTAAAAAATGTTGCTAATTTACTAAGATAAGCATATAATAAAAGTATAAACATATGAACAATTATTCATGTGTTTATGGGATGAATTTATAAAATTATTTTTAATATAAACAATATAGTTAAGGACGTGAAATTAATATGGAAAATAAATCAGAATCTTGTTCATGCAACGTAATTCATAAGGAGGTAGTTGAAAATGTTAAAAATAAATTACCTAAAGAAGAAACATTATATGATTTAGCCGAATTATTTAAAGTATTTGGTGATAGTACTAGAATAAAAATAATATGCTCATTATTTGAATCAGAAATGTGTGTATGTGATTTATCAGTATTATTAAATATTAGTCAGTCAGCTATTTCACATCAATTAAGAGTATTAAAATCAGCAAGGCTTGTTAAGTTTAGAAGAGCTGGAAAAGTAATTTATTATTCATTAGATGATGAACATATCAAGCAAATATTTGATGCTGGATTACATCATATTACTGAATAAGTATAGAGATTTTAAAATATAAAATTTTTATGGGAGGGATAGTAAATTGGAAATAAGGTTAGTTTTAAATGGATTAGACTGTGCAAATTGTGCTAATAAGATAGAAACTAAAGTTAATAAAATTAATGGAATTAAAGAAGCAACTGTTAATTTTTCAACAACATTATTAATAGCTGAAATAAAAGAAGAAAGCTTAAAGGATGAAATAATAAATGAAATAAAATCAATTGTTAAAAAATTAGAGCCAGATGTAAAAGTAGAGGAAAAATTAAATAATACGGTAATTAAAAATACAACTAGTGAATGTAAAGATAGCTGTTGTTCTACAAGTTTTGAAAATGGTGAAGTAAAAAAATGTACTGAAAAAACAAAAATTAATAAAAATGAGACACATAATCATACACATAGTAATAGTTTAAGTGAAAATAATGCTGGAGTAATTGAGTATATAAAAGAAAATATAATGCTTATAATTGGAACATTAATATATTTAGTTGCATTAGCTTACAATGGAAATAATAATTCGGTATCTATAATATTATTTATTGCAAGTTATCTTGTAATTGGTGGAGAAGTAATTTTAACTGCATTAAAAAATATTACTAATGGTGAAATATTTGATGAAAATTTCCTTATGAGTATTGCTACAATTGGAGCATTTTTTATTGGTGAATATCCTGAAGCTGTTGCAGTAATGCTATTTTACCAAATTGGAGAGGTATTCCAAGGATATGCTGTAAATAAGTCAAGAAAATCTATTTCTTCTCTTATGAATATTAGAGCAGATTATGCAAATGTTTTAAGAAGTAATAATGAAGTTAAAGTATCTCCTGAGGACGTAAGTTTAAATGAAGTAATATTAATAAAGCCAGGAGAAAGGGTTCCATTAGATGGAGTGGTTTTAAGTGGAGAAAGTTTTTTAGATACTTCAGCATTAACTGGTGAATCAGTGCCTCGTGAAATTAAAGCTGGAGATGAAATTTTATCAGGTGAAATAAATAATAGTGGCGTTTTAAAAGTAAGAGTAACTAAGGAGTATGGAGAATCAACTGTTGCAAGAATATTAGAATTAGTTGAAAATGCATCAAATAAAAAGGCTCCTACAGAAAAATTTATAACAAAGTTTTCAAAGATATATACACCTATTGTTGTATTAGTAGCAGTGTTAGTAGCTATTATTCCACCTATTTTTATTAAAGGTGCAGTATTTTCAGAGTGGTTATATAAAGCATTATCTTTATTAGTTGTATCTTGTCCTTGTGCATTAGTAGTATCAATTCCATTAGGATTTTTCTCAGGTATAGGTGCAGCATCTAAGAAAGGTGTATTAGTTAAGGGGGGAAATTATTTAGAAGCACTTAAGGAAAGTGAAATAATAGTATTTGATAAAACTGGTACCTTAACTAAAGGTGTATTTAAGGTTACAAGCATTAACGCAAAAAATATTAGTAAAGATGAATTATTAGAAATAACAGCATTAGGTGAAGCAAATTCTAACCATCCAATTGCAGTATCTATTGCAGAAGCATATGGCAAGAAAATTAATAAAAATGAAATTGAAAGTTATAAAGAAGTTGCTGGTCATGGTGTTGAAGCAATAATAAGGGGGAAAAATGTCTTATTAGGAAATTCAAAATTAATGATTAAAAATAATATTTTTTATGATAAAGTAAATACAATTGGGACTATAGTTCATATTGCAATTAATTCAGAATATAAAGGAAATATAATAATTTCAGATGAAATAAAGGAAAATGTAAAAGAAGCAATAGTAGAATTAAAAAATGCAGGAATTAAAAAGACTGTAATGCTTACTGGAGATAGTAAGGAAGTTGCTGAAAAAGTTGCAAATGATATTGGAATTGATGAAGTATACTCTGAATTATTACCAAGTGATAAGGTAAATAAATTAGAAGAAGTTTTAAGTAAAAAAGTAGGAAATGGTAAAGTATTATTTGTTGGTGATGGAATTAATGATGCTCCAGTTTTAGCTAGAGCAGATATTGGAATTGCCATGGGAGGAGTAGGATCTGATGCGGCAATTGAAGCAGCTGATGTAGTATTAATGAAAGATAAAATAGAATCTATTTCAGATGCTATAAGAATATCAAGAAAAACAAATAAGATATTATGGCAAAATATAATTTTCTCATTATTTATAAAGGTTGCTGTTATGATATTAGTTGTAGCAGGATTAACAAATATGTGGGCTGCTGTATTTGCAGATGTTGGAGTAACTTTATTAGCAGTATTAAATTCAATGAGGATAATTCGATGAATATTGACAAATTATAATAAGATAATTATAATTAAATAAGTCCAGAAAAATTTTAGGTAAAAGGGAATGGCGTACAAGATCATTTTAGCTCTTGTTGCAAAGTAGAATAGGCTTTAAGCTTGACTACAAATATTTATGAGACTTATGTATAACGCATCTGCTACGTTATACATAAGTCTCTGTTTTTAGGAAAAATAATAAGATATATTAAAATTGTTAATACTATGTTTATTACTATAGTATTAATTAAATTTAAAAATAGAAAAAAATGAAATTTTATAATATAAATAAAATTTTTTACAAATTATTAAATTAATAGATTAAAAGTGAAAAGTATGTTATTATATTATCAAAGTTTAGTAAAAGGAAAATTATTGAATAGATTAAGGAGATTCATATACTATGGAAAAAAAGAAAAATGTCTCTATGGCAGTAATTAAAAGATTACCAAAATACCATAGATATTTGAAAGAGCTGATGAGAAATGATGTAGATAGAATTTCATCAAAAGAATTAGGTGAAAAAATAGGATTTACAGCATCTCAAATTAGACAGGATTTAAATAATTTTGGGGATTTTGGGCAACAAGGTTATGGCTACAATGTAAAGGAATTGTATAAACAAATTAGCTTAATTTTAGGGTTGGATAAAGAGTATACTGGAGTAATAATAGGTGCTGGTAACCTAGGGCAAGCAATTGCTAATTATAGCAGATTTTCAGAATTAGGATTATCTATTGATGGAATATTTGATGCAAACCCAAAACTTATTGGAATGAGAATAAGGGATGTAGAAATAAAGGATATTGATATATTAGGTAATTATTTAGAAAATAATAATATTAATATTGGAATTATTTGTGTTCCAAGAATTAATGCACAAAAGGTTTGTGACCTTTTAGTTAAGGGTGGAATAAAAGGAATATGGAACTTTGCACCAGTAGATTTAGTAGTACCAGATGATGTTAAAGTTGAAAATGTTCATTTATCTGAAAGTTTATTGACATTAGTATATTTAATGAAATAAGAATAAATTTAAAAAAATAACAAATTAAAAAAAGTTTTGAAAAAACTTAATTTTAATTTGTTATTTTTTTATTTACAAAAGTATAAAATTTTTCATAGCTTAAAGTTATCAATATTAATGTATATGAAAATTTAAAACTATAAGATTGATAACATTTAAAAGTTTATATAAATTAATAAATGTTTTATTAATTTTATAATTGAAATTATAAAATTAAGATAGTTAAACTAAATACAAACAAGAAATAAATTGAAATAATGCAATATTTATACTGAATAGTAAAATATTAATTGCAAATGATAAAATTAGATATTATAATTAAAAGTAGGTTATGATTATTCAGAATCTTCTAACCAAAGATGAGGAAAAAGAATGTTTTTTTGAATCGATTTGTTAATAATATAACAAAGAAAAGGGTGTTTATGTAAAAAAATAGGTATAAAGGGGAAGAAGAATTTATGGAAATCAAAAATGTTATTTTAGAACAAGAATTAAAAAATTTAATTCTTGAAAAGGAAGGTAAATTAGCTATTGTAACAATAAATAGACCTAAAGCATTAAATGCTTTAAATTCAGAAACTTTAAAGGAACTAGATTCAGCAATTACTAATATTGAAAATGATAATAATATTTATTGTGTAATAATTAAGGGGGCAGGAGAAAAATCTTTTGTTGCTGGAGCTGATATAGCAGAAATGAAGGATTTAGATGCAAAAGGTGGAGAAGAATTTGGGTTTTTAGGTAATAAAGTTTTTAGAAAAATTGAAAGCTTAAATAAGCCTGTTATAGCTGCGATATCTGGATTTGCCTTAGGTGGAGGTTGTGAATTAGCAATGGCTTGCGATATTAGAATTGCTTCAGAAAAAGCTAAGTTTGCTCAACCAGAAGCTGGACTTGGAATTACACCAGGGTTTGGTGGAACCCAAAGATTACCTAGAATAGTTGGCTTAGGAAAAGCTAAAGAAATGATTTACACATGTGCAATGATTAAGGCTGATGAAGCATTAAGAATTGGATTAGTTAATAAGGTTGTTCCATTAGAAAATTTAATGGATGAAGCAAAGAAAATGGCAGATGTTATTTGTGCAAATGCTCCAATAGCAGTAAGACAATGCAAAGATGCAATAAATAGAGGAATGCAAGTTGATATAGATAAAGCAATTGAAATTGAAGCAAATGATTTTGGACAATGCTTTGATTCAGAAGACCAATTAGAAGGAATGACTGCATTTTTAGAAAGAAGAGAAAAGAACTTTAAAAACAAGTAAATTAAATTAAATTTAAATATATAGATGTGTATTGCAGAAAATTTTGTATTTCACGCATAAAGATGGTATTACAGGGAGGTAAAAAAGTAATGGATTTTGGATTAACTAGAGAACAAGAGTTAGTGAGACAAATGGTTAAAGAATTTGCAGTTAATGAAGTAAAACCAATAGCTGCTGAAATCGATGAAACAGAAAGATTTCCAATGGAAAATGTAAAGAAAATGGGCGAGCTAGGCATGATGGGTATTCCATTCCCTAAGGAGTTAGGTGGATCTGGCGGCGATGTATTATCATATATAATAGTTGTTGAAGAATTATCAAAAGTTTGTGCGACAACAGGGGTTATTCTTTCAGCTCATACTTCACTTTGTGCTTCGTTATTATATGAAAATGGAACTCCAGCACAAAAGGAAAAATACTTAGTACCACTTGCAAAAGGAGAAAAAATAGGTGCATTTGGTTTAACAGAGCCAGGAGCAGGGACAGATGCTGCTGGACAACAAACTACAGCTATTTTAGAGGGTGATAATTACATCTTAAATGGATCAAAAATATTCATTACTAATGGTGGAGTAGCTGATACTTTTATAGTGTTTGCAATGACTGATAAGTCTCAAGGAACTAGAGGAATATCTGCATTTATAGTTGAAAAAAATTTCCCAGGATTCTCAATTGGTAAGAAAGAAGACAAGTTAGGAATTAGAGCATCTTCTACAACTGAACTTATATTTGAAAATTGTGTAATTCCAAAGGAAAACTTAGTAGGAAGAGAAGGTAAGGGATTTGGTATAGCAATGAAAACTCTTGATGGAGGAAGAATTGGTATAGCTGCTCAAGCTTTAGGAATTGCAGAAGGAGCTTATGATGAGGCTGTTAAATATATGAAGGAAAGAAAGCAATTTGGAAGAGCATTATCAGCATTCCAAGGATTACAATGGATGATTTCTGAAATGAATACAAAGATAGAAGCTGCAAGACATTTAGTTTATAAGGCTGCATGGCTTAAACAAAATAAACTTCCATATGGAGTTGATGCTGCAAGAGCTAAGTTATTTGCTGCTGAAGTGGCTATGGAAGTAACAACTAAGGCTGTTCAAATTCATGGTGGATATGGTTACACTAAGGATTATCCAGTTGAAAGAATGATGAGAGATGCTAAGATAACTGAAATTTATGAAGGAACTTCAGAAGTTCAAAAGATGGTTATTTCAGGCGCAGCATTAAGATAGAAGGAGGCTTTTGATAATGAATATAGTAGTTTGCTTAAAGCAAGTACCAGATACAACAGTTGTAAAAATTGATCCAAAAACAGGAACTCTTATAAGAGATGGTGTTCCTTCAATAATAAATCCAGAGGATAAGCATGCTTTAGAAGCTGCATTACAATTAAAAGATAATCATGGAGCTCATGTAACTGTAGTTAGTATGGGGCCGCCTCAAGCAAAAAATGCTTTAAGAGAAGCTTTATGCATGGGGGCAGATGAAGCTATTCTTTTAACAGATAGAGCATTTGGAGGAGCTGATACATTAGCAACTTCAAAAACTATTGCAGCAGCAATTAAAAAATTAGATTACGATATAATATTTGGTGGAAGACAAGCTATTGATGGAGATACTGCTCAAGTAGGGCCAGAAATAGCAGAACATTTAGGAATTCCTCAAGTAACATACGTACAAGATGTTAAGATTGAAGAAGATGGAGTATTAGTAAATAGAGCTTTAGAAGATGGTTATGAATTAATAAAAGTTCAAGAACCTGTGCTATTAACAGCGATTGAAGAATTAAATAAACCAAGATATATGAACGTTAAATATATCTTTGATACGGTAGATAAAGAAATTAAGATTATGACTGCAGATGATCTTGATGTACCTGCAGAAGAATTAGGGTTAAAGGGTTCTCCTACAAAGGTTAAGAAGTCTATGACTAAGGAAGCTAAAGGTGCTGGAGAAATTGTTAAAGAATCAGCTCCAGAAGCAGTAGCATATGTTTTAGGAAAATTACAGGAAAAACACTATATTTAAGATAATGGGAGGGTAATTGAAGATGAATATGGCAGAATATAATGGTGTTTGGGTATTTGCTGAACAAAGAAGTGGAGAATTACAAAAGGTTTCATTAGAAATATTAGGTGAAGGTAGAAGATTAGCTAATGAATTAGGAGTTAAGCTTACTGCAGTATTATTAGGAAATAATGTAGGAGATTTAGCAGATACTTTAGGTGAACATGGTGCTGATGAAGTATTAGTTGCTGAGCATCCTGAATTAGATAAGTATACAACTGATGGATATACAAAGGTTATTTGTGATTTAGTAAATGAAAGAAAGCCAGGAATACTATTTATTGGAGCTACTTTTATAGGAAGAGACTTAGGTCCAAGAGTTGCTGCAAGACTTTCAACAGGATTAACAGCTGACTGTACATCTTTAGCAGTAGATGTTACTAATGGGGATTTACTTGCAACAAGACCTGCATTTGGTGGTAACTTAATGGCAACAATTGCTTGTCCAAATCATAGACCACAAATGGCAACAGTTAGACCAGGAGTATTTTCAAAGCTTACTGAAAAGAAATATGATTTTAATGTAGAAAATGTAAATGTTAATTTAAATGCAGCAGATATTAGAACTACTGTATTAGAAGTTGTTAAAGCTAATAAAGATATCGTTGACATTGGAGAAGCTAAGGTTATAGTAGCAGGTGGTAGAGGTGTTGGAATTAAGGAAAACTTTGAACTTTTACAACAATTAGCTGATGTTTTAGGAGGAGTTGTTGGAGCTTCAAGAGGTGCTGTAGATAAGGGCTGGATAGAAAGAGATTACCAAGTTGGACAAACAGGTAAAACAGTAAGACCTTCTATTTATATTGCTTGTGGTATTTCAGGAGCAATTCAACATGTAGCTGGTATGCAAGAATCAGATATGATAATTGCTATTAATAAGGATGAAACAGCTCCAATAATGAAGGTTGCAGATTACGCAATTGTTGGAGATTTAAATAAAGTAATTCCAGAAATGATTAATAGACTTAAAGAAATGAAAGAAGTAGCAGTAGAAACTGTTAACTGTTAAAATGTATGCACTTATGGGCATAATTAAATATTGTATTAAAGGGGAGAGGTTATTATGGAAAAGATTTTTGTATTAGGAGCAGGAACTATGGGTTCTGGAATAGTTCAAGCTTTTGCTCAAAAGGGGTATGAAGTTATAGTTAGAGATATAAAAGATGAACTTGTTCAAAGTGGAATAGTTAGAATAAATAATGGATTATCAAAGTTAGTTTCAAAAGGAAAAATGACTGAAGAAACTAAAGAAGATATCTTATCTAGAATTTCAGGAACTACTGATATGAATTTAGCTGCAGATTGCGATTTAGTTGTTGAAGCTGCAATTGAAAACATGAAAATTAAGAAAGAAATTTTTGCAGAGTTAGATAAGATTTGTAAGCCAGAAACTATTTTAGCTTCAAATACATCTTCTTTGTCAATAACAGAAGTTGCATCAGCGACTAATAGACCAGAAAAGGTTATAGGAATGCATTTCTTTAATCCAGCTCCAGTAATGAAGCTTGTTGAAATTATTAGAGGAATGGCTACATCACAAGAAACTTTTGATGCAGTTAAAGAGTTATCTGTAGCAATTGGAAAGGAACCTGTTGAAGTAGAAGAAGCACCAGGATTTGTAGTTAATAGAATACTTATTCCAATGATTAATGAAGCTTCATTTATTCTTCAAGAAGGAATTGCATCAGTAGAAGACATAGATACAGCTATGAAATATGGTGCAAATCATCCAATGGGACCTTTAGCATTAGGTGATTTAATTGGATTAGATGTTTGCTTAGCAATTATGGATGTTTTATATAATGAAACAGGAGATACAAAATATAGATCAAGCAGTATTTTAAGAAAATATGTTAGAGCTGGATGGTTAGGAAGAAAATCAGGAAGAGGATTCTATAACTATAATGCTTAATTTATAATTGATAAGGAGTAATTGCTAGAAGGTAATTACTCCTTATTATTTATAAACTTTACATAAATAATAAGTATTAATAAAATTAAATATATAAATAGAAATTTATTAATATTGGAGGATGAGTATATTATGTTAGTTGATTTAGTTAACAAATATTATGATAAAAAATATGATTTAAATTGTGCAGAGTGTATGTTAGTAGCAGCAAATGAAGAATATGATTTAAATATTTCAAAACAAACTTTAATGACTATGGCTTCTTTTGGTGGTGGAATGGCAATTGGAAGTGTGTGTGGTGCAGCAACTGGAGCTATAGCAGTTTTAGCATTAATGTTTACAAATGATAGGGGGCATAAAAGTCCACATGTAAAGGAAATGACAAGTAAATTTTTAAATGAATTTAATATGAAGATGAATTCATTGGATTGTATATCATTAAAAGAAAACCATTATGATTTAGAAAATAGGTGTTCAAAAATGATGATGGTATCTGCAGAATTGTTGCAAGAAATAATAAATGAATATAGTTCGATTTATTCTATAAATAGATAAAATAATAGCAATATAGGATAATGTTGAAAAAGTTGATTTATTAATATAATATAAAAAATAAATATTATCATTTAATAAGAATTATTTATAGAATATAAAAATATTAAGTTAGAAAAAATAAAAAATATAAAGAAAAGATTTATATTTTTTTATAACAGGGAGTGTAAGGATGAATTATACAAATTTAATAGAAAAAGATAACACAATAATATTAGAAAATGTAAAAGACTTTAATATAAAGCAAATACTTGAGTGTGGACAATGCTTTAGATGGGAAAGAATTAGTGATACAAATTATATAATAATTGCATATAGAAGAGTAATTGAAGTAATTCAAAATGGAAGTACAGTAACAATTATTAATACTAATATGAAGGATTTTAATGAAATTTGGAAAAATTATTTCGATTTAAATGTTGATTATGAAAAAATAAAGGAAGAATTATCGAAAGATGAGCTTTTAAGAAAAAGTGTTGAATTTGGATATGGTATAAGAATATTAAATCAAGATCCATTTGAAATGTTAATAAGTTTTATAATTTCAGCAAGAAATAGTATTCCTTCAATAATGAAGACAATTAAAAAAATATCTGAAAAATGGGGAGATAAAATTGAGTATAATGGGAATGTATATTATGCTTTTCCAACCCCTGAACAATTAAAAGAAGCAACTTTAGATGAAATAAAAGAAACAGGTGCATCTTTTAGAAGTAAATACATAGTAGATACTATTGCAAAAGTAAATGCTGCAAATGAAGCTAAAAGGAATGGAACATTAAATGATGAATTACAACAATTTGATTTAGAATATATAAAATCATTACCTGTTGATGAATGCCATAAGGCACTTCAAAACTTTATGGGAGTTGGAGCAAAAGTGGCTGATTGTATAATGTTATTTTCAATGAGTAAGCATTCAGCATTTCCAGTAGATGTTTGGATAAAGAGGGCAATGATACATTTTTATTTAGCACCAGATGTGTCATTAAATAAAATAAGAGTCTTTGGTAGAGAAAAGTTTGGAGAGTTAGCAGGACTTGCTCAACAATACTTATTTTATTATGCAAGAGAAAATAATATAAAAGTAGAATAGTGTTGAATTAAGCGTATATTATTGGAATAATAGGGTAAATATAAAGTGAAGTAACATATTTATGGGAGGTCACTATGTATTTAGGAAAAAGGTTAATATCATTAATTTCTAGTGTATTAATAGCAAGTTTAATTTTTACTGGATGTGGAAGTAATTTAAGTCAAAGTGCACTTAGTAAAGGTATATTAACAAAAGAACAAAAGATTTATGAAGAGCCTGGTAGCAATGCAGAAGAGTTAAATATTGAAGCAATAATGAATGAGCTTACTAGTGAAGAATATTTATCAAGACTAGTAGGAACTGATGCAAATACTAAATCAGCTCAATTTATACAAAATTATTATGAAGCAATTGGATTGGAGCCATTTAATGATGAAAGTTATCTTGAAGTTGTTGATTTAAATAATGAAATGAGGTCTTTTTTTAATCCTGCTGGGGATAATAAAAATGAGGTTGATAATATAATTGGAGTGATTAAAGGTGAAGATAGTTCTAAGGCAATTGTAATTTCGGCTCATTTTGATCATGTAACAATAAGAAGTAAATTAGAAGAAGCTGCTACTAATACTGAGTCACAACAAATTTCAGTTAATAAAATACAAGGAGCAATAGATAATGCATCTGGTGTGGCTACTTTACTTGAAACAGCCAAGGAATTATCAGCTTATTATAATGATAATAAGCCGCCTTATGATATAATTTTTGCTGCATTTAATGCTGAAGAGCTTGGATTAATAGGAAGCAGAAAATTTGTAAGTGAATTTAGAGATAAATATGATAAATGGTATGATATAAATATTGATTGCATTGGGGTTAAGGGAAATAATGGATTAGCAGTAAAAAATAATGATCCATTATCTCAAGAGTTATATGATGATTTTATTGAAGTTTTAGATGAAAATGAAGTTTATTATGAAATTGTTCCTTATGCAATGAATGAAGAGGGTGTAATTGTTGGAAGTAGCGATCACATGTCATTTAGAAGGGCAAATGATGCTTCATTAATAATAGGGCAGGATGGAATTACAGAAATTGTACATACTGAAGATGATAATATGTCTATAGTTGATTGTAAATTAATTGAGAATATAAAAGATGCATTAGTTGATTTTATAATAAAAAATGATAATAAAATTTATTAAAGTTTTAAAACTAGATAAATTAAAGTTATTTTAAATAATTAGGAAAAAGTAGTAATGAAAAATTTGAACTACTCCTTGTTAAGTAGACAGGGGGCAGTTGAATTCAAAAAATCATTGCTACTTTTTTTATTAATTAATTAGTAAAAAAATAAATATTTGATGATTAGTGTTGAAGTTTATATGTAAAAATATTTATTAAGACATCATTAAATAGATGGAATAAATGGTAAAATATTGTATAATTAAAAGTGGTATACAATATAGGGGGAGTGGTGAGATGTTCAAGTTTGAAACTCAGCTTAAAAAATTAAAACATGAAGTGTTAACAGAAGTTGCAAGACTTGCAAAAAATGATGAAATTAGTTTAGAAAGTATTGAAAAGGTCCCTTATGAAGTTATTAAGGGGGATGTTGCACAATATAGATGTTGTGTTTATAAGGAAAGAGCTATTGTTTTAGAAAGGGCAAAGCTTGCTGCAGGATATTTAGCAAATGGTGATAATCCAGAACCGGATTTAATTGATATTAGACCAGATGAACAAATTATATATGTTATTGAGGCAGCATGTGATAGATGTCCTATAAATAAATTTAATGTAACAGATTCTTGTAGAAATTGTCTTGCTCATAGATGTCAAGAAGCATGTAATTTTGGGGCAATTACAATTGTTAATGGAAGAGCATATATAAATCAAGAGTTATGCAAGGAATGTGGTTCATGTAAAAAAGCATGTCCATATGATGCAATATCAGAAGTTATGAGACCCTGTAAGAGATCATGTCCAACAGGAGCATTAGATATTAATCCTAATGATAGACGAGCTATGATTAAGGAAGAATTATGTGTTAATTGTGGTTCTTGTATGAGAGCATGTCCTTTTGGAGCAATTTCAGATAAGAGCTTAATTGTTCCAGTTGCAAAGAGACTTGCAAGAAAGAGAAAAATGTATGCTGTAGTAGCGCCTGCAATAACAGGACAATTTGGTCCAACTATGAATTATGGTAAGATTAGAAATGCTATTAGAACATTAGGATTTGAAGAAATGATAGAAGCTGCATTAGGTGCAGATGCAGTAACTGTTCATGAAGCAAATGAATTTGTTGAAAGAATGAAAAGAGGAGATAAGTACATGACTAATTCTTGTTGTCCTGGATTCTTAAATTTTATTGAAAAGATTAATCCAACTGAAAAAGATAAAATTTCAGGAACTGTATCACCAATGGTTGCAGCTGCAAGATATATAAAGAAAAATGAACCAGATGCTAAAGTTGTATTTATAGGTCCTTGTACTGCTAAAAAAAGTGAAGCTGTTAGATTAGGAGTAAGTGATGCTGTTGATTATGTTTTAACATTTGAAGAATTACTTGCTTTGTTTGAAGCTTTTAATGTTAATCCATTTGAATGTGAAGAGGAAAATGTTAATGATGCATCTGTATTTGGAAGAAATTTTGGTGCTTCTGGAGGGTTAACTGCTGCTATTAAAAATTATATTGCTGATAGTGGTGTTGATGAAGTTGAATTTAAACCAATACCAACATCAGGACTTGACTGTAAGAAAACTATGATGCTTGCTAAGGTAGGAAGACTTCCAGGAAACTTTATTGAAGGAATGATGTGTGAAGGTGGATGTATAAATGGTGCGGGTGTAATTGCACCACCAATGAGAGCTAAAGTTGCATTTACTAAAATAAATAATGGAACTACTATAAAGTCTGTACTTAAAAATAAAACTCTTGAGGAGTTTGAAGGAGTAAATTTAGAAAGAGAATCTGATTTAGAAAAATAATTTTAAGATATTAAATTTTTATAAATTTAAACTAAATACTGTATTTTACAACTAAATAAAATATTAATATATTAGTAGTAAAAGTAATAGTAAGAAAAATAATGGAAAACAAAGTAAATTAAAAATAAATTAGTCTAATTAGTAATATTTGGCCTTAGTAAGGTAATAATATAGAAAGTAATTGTTGAAAGATTACTTTATAAATTATATTATAAATATAAAGGTATTAGCACTCTATATTAGTGAGTGCTAAAAAATAATATAGGAGGGTTTATTTATGAATATAAGACCATTAGGTGATAGAGTAGTAATAAAAAAATTAGAAGCGGAAACAACAACAAAAAGTGGGATAGTTTTAACTGGAAGTGCTAAGGAACAACCACAAGAAGCTACAGTTGTTGCAATAGGACCAGGGGCATTAGTTGAAGGAAAGAGAGTGCCTATGGATGTTGAAGTTGGAAATAAAGTATTATATTCAAAGTATGCTGGAACAGATGTAAAGGTTGAAGGCGAAGAATATATTATATTAAAACAAGACGATATACTAGCAATAGTAGAGTAATTTATTAGGAGGTAATTTTTTATGGCAAAGATGATACAGTTTGGTGAAGAAGCTAGAAGAGCAATGCAAGTTGGTGTTGATAAACTTGCTGATACAGTAAAGGTAACTTTAGGACCTAAAGGAAGAAATGTAGTTTTAGATAAGAAATTTGGTTCACCACTTATTACTAATGATGGTGTTTCAATAGCAAGAGAAATAGAATTAGAAGATCCATATGAAAATATGGGAGCTCAGCTAGTAAAAGAAGTTGCAACAAAAACTAATGATGTTGCAGGTGATGGTACTACAACAGCTACTCTTTTAGCTCAAGCTATTATAAGAGAAGGGTTAAAAAATGTAACTGCTGGTGCAAATCCTATGTTACTTAGAAATGGTATAAGAATGGCAGTTGAAGAAGCTGTTAAGGGAATATTAGAAATATCTAAGCCTGTTAATGGTAAAGAGGATATAGCTAGAGTTGCTGCTATTTCAGCTGCAGATGATGAAATAGGTAAGCTTATTTCAGATGCTATGGAAAAGGTAGGAAATGAAGGGGTTATTACTGTTGAAGAATCTAAATCAATGGGAACTGAATTAGATGTAGTTGAAGGTATGCAATTTGATAGAGGATATATTTCTCCTTACATGGTAACTGATACAGAAAAGATGGAAGCTGTTTTAGATAATCCACTTATATTAATAACTGATAAAAAGATAAGTAATATACAAGAAATATTACCTGTATTAGAGCAAATAGTTCAAGCTGGTAAGAAGTTATTAATAATAGCTGAAGATATTGAAGGAGAAGCAATGGCTACATTAGTAGTTAATAAATTAAGAGGAACATTTAACTGTGTAGCTGTTAAAGCACCTGGATTTGGTGATAGAAGAAAAGAAATGCTTCAAGATATAGCTATATTAACTGGTGGTCAAGTAATTTCTGAAGAATTAGGAAGAGACTTAAAGGAAACTAGTATAGATATGCTAGGCCAAGCAGAAAGTGTTAAAATCACTAAGGAAAATACTACAATAGTAAATGGTAAGGGTGATAGCAATGCTATCAAGGAAAGAATTGGTCAAATAAAAACTCAAATAGAAGAAACTACTTCAGAATTTGACAAAGAAAAATTACAAGAAAGATTAGCTAAGCTTGCTGGTGGTGTTGCAGTAATTAAGGTTGGAGCTGCTACAGAAACTGAACTTAAGGAAAGAAAACTTAGAATAGAAGATGCTTTAGCTGCTACTAAGGCTGCTGTTGAAGAGGGTATAGTACCAGGTGGTGGAACTGCTTATGTTAATGTAATCAATAAGATTGCAGAATTAAAATCTGATGTTGCTGATACTCAAGTTGGTATCAATATTATAGTTAGAGCATTAGAAGAACCAATGAGACAAATTGCTACTAATGCAGGACTTGAGGGTTCTGTAATTATTGAAAAAGTTAAGAATAGTGATTCAGGAATGGGATATGATGCATTACATGATGAATATGTAAATATGATTAAGGCAGGAATTGTTGACCCAACTAAAGTTACAAGAAGTGCACTTCAAAATGCTGCTTCTGTAGCATCTACATTCTTAACAACTGAAGCTGCAGTTGTAGATATACCAGAAAAAGAAGCTCCAATGCCAGGTGCACCAGGAATGGGTGGAATGGACGGAATGTATTAATTTAAATAAAAATTAATATTTAAAATAAGGTTGATATTAACTTAAATAATGTTAGTGTCAACCTTATTTTTATTTTTTTGTTTTATTATTTTAAGAATGGTTATAATATAAAAAAATAGTAAAAAAAGAAATCTATAAAACTAATGATAAAAAATTTGTAAGGTTATTTTTAGGAGGAATAATGGAAATCTTTTTTATTATAATTTTAGGGTTGGTAATAGGAAGTTTTTTAAATGTATGTATTTATAGGATAGCAAGTGAAAAATCAATTGTGTTTCCAGCATCACATTGTACTAAATGTGGATATGAATTAAGGAAAGTAGATTTAATTCCAGTAGTGAGTTATATTTTTTTAAAAGGAAAGTGTAGAAATTGCAATGAAAAAATTTCAATTCAATATCCTATGATAGAGGTGCTAAATGCAATTTTATATTTATTAATTTATTTTAAATTTGGATTTACATTAAATTTATTTAAGTTTTGCTTATTTATTTCACTTTTAATAGTAATAGGAATGATTGATTTGCAAACTAAATATGTTTATAATTCAACAATTATTTTTGGAGTAATATTTGGAGTATTATTTGCATTATTAAATTCGAGTGAAAGTGGAGTTATACCATTGGATTATATACTTGGAGCATTTATAGGATTTGGAGTTATATATTTTATAGTGCTTTTAACACAAGGAATGGGAAAGGGTGATATTGATATTTCTTTTATATGTGGATTATTTTTAGGTGAAAGAGGAATTATAGTTACCTTATTCTTAGCAATAGTTTTATGTGGAGTAGTAGCATTAGTAATTTTATTTTTAAATTTAAAAGATAAAAATGATGAAATTGCTTTTGGACCATATTTAGCAATTGGTGCGACAGTAGCTTGTTTATATGGAAGTACCTTAGAAAATATTTATTTAAGTATGTTTTAATTTATTATATTGACAAGGGAAATTTCATAACTTATAATAATAAAAAATGAAAAAACACGAATAATAAAATGACTCATATAAACCTTGGATATGGCAGGGTGTTTCTACTGAAAACCTTAAATTTTCATCTATGAGTGAATTTGATATATTTACTTATATACGAATAATATATAGGTTGAATGCATATTAATGTTCACTTGTAAATAATGAACTTAATATGCTTTTTTATTTTGGTTAAGCTTCATAATTAGTAATTATATATAAAATAAATTTATTAAATATATATAGATAAAAATAAGTATGATAGGAGAGTGTGGAAATGGCAAGAATATTAAAAACAGCGTATACATTTGATGATGTATTATTAGTACCAAATAAATCAGAAATTTTACCAAATCAAGTTTCATTAAAAACTAAATTAACAAAAAAAATAACATTAAATATACCGTTAATGAGTGCAAGTATGGATACAGTTACTGAATCTAAAATGGCAATTGCAATGGCTAGAGAAGGCGGAATTGGAATAATACACAAAAATATGACCATTGAAGATCAAGCTAAAGAAGTTGATAAGGTAAAAAGACAGGAAAATGGGGTAATAACAGACCCGATATTTTTAAATGAAGATCATACTGTAAGAGAAGCATTAGAATTAATGTCTCAATATAGAATTTCTGGTGTTCCAGTAACAAGGGGAACTAAGCTAGTTGGAATAATAACTAATAGAGATATAGTTTTTGAAACAAATTATGACAAGATAGTATCGCATGTTATGACTAAAAGTCCATTAATAACAGCTCCAGAAGGAACTACATTAGAAGAAGCTTTAGAAATATTAAAAAAACACAAAATAGAAAAATTACCTTTAGTTGATTCTGAAAATAATTTGAAAGGGCTTATAACAATAAAAGATATAGAAAAAGTTAGGGCTTATCCAAATGCAGCAAAAGACTCAAGGGGCAGATTACTTTGTGGAGCATCTGTTGGAATAACTAATGATATGATGGAAAGAGTTGATGCATTAGTTAATGCACAAGTAGATGTTATTACATTAGATACCGCACATGGTCATTCAAAGGGAGTTATTGATGGTGTTAAAAAAATAAAATCTAAGTATCCTGAACTTCAAGTAATTGCTGGTAATGTTGCAACAGCAGAAGCTACAAGAGATTTAATAGAAGCAGGTGCTGATTGTGTAAAGGTTGGTATAGGACCAGGTTCAATTTGTACGACTAGAATAGTTGCAGGTGTAGGAGTTCCACAGTTAACTGCAGTTATGGATTGCGCAGAAGAAGGAAGAAAATATGGAATTCCAGTAATTGCTGATGGAGGACTTAAATATTCAGGAGATATAGTAAAGGCGTTAGCAGGTGGAGCATCTGTATGTATGATGGGATCGATGCTTGCTGGATGTGAAGAAGCTCCAGGTGAAACGGAAATATATCAAGGAAGAAGTTATAAAGTTTATAGAGGAATGGGTTCTTTAGGAGCTATGGCAAAAGGTTCTTCTGATAGGTATTTCCAAAATGGAACTAAGAAATTTGTTCCAGAGGGTGTTGAAGGAAGAGTTGCATATAAGGGTCCAGTAGCTGATACATTATACCAATTAATTGGAGGAATAAAGTCAGGTATGGGATACCTAGGGGCTCCAACTTTAGAAAATTTATTTGAAAATGCAGGATTTGTTGTTCAAACAGCATCAGGAATAAGAGAAAGTCATCCACATGATATAAATATTACTAAAGAAGCACCAAATTATAGTGTAAGAGAAAACTAGAAAATAGTTAGAAGTTAGTGGCAAGTGATAAGTGATAAGTTAAGGAAAAAATTCAGATTGAGCTGAATTTTAGAAAGTATAAAATTTAAGAAATTCATTAAGGAGTTTCATCATTAACTTGTCATTTGCCACTTATAACTTGTCACTATCTATAAATTAGTTAAATGTTTATATTTTTGTTGAAAAATGTATAATTTTACGAGATAATAAAGAAAAAACATTAGGAGGGTTCTAATGAATAGAGAATTAGTATTAGTACTTGACTTTGGTGGTCAATATAATCAGTTAATTGCAAGAAGAGTTAGAGAATGTAATGTATATTGTGAGGTTCATCCTTATAATTTAAGTGTTGAAAAAATTAAGGAAATGAATCCAAAAGGAATAATTTTTACTGGAGGACCAAATAGTGTATATGGAGAAAATTCTCCTTTATGTGATAAGGCTATATTTGAATTAGGAATACCTATACTTGGCATTTGTTATGGTTCTCAGCTTATGTCTTATGTACTAGGAGGAAGTGTTGCTACTGCTCCAGTAAGTGAATATGGTAAGACTGAAGTTGATGTAGATGTTGAATCAAAATTATTTGAAGGTGTTGCACCATCAACAATTTGTTGGATGAGTCATACTGATTATATAGAAAGAGCTCCAGAAGGTTTTAAAATTATAGGGCATACTCCTGTTTGTCCAGTAGCTGCTATGGAATGTGCAGATAAACATTTATATGCAGTTCAATTCCATCCAGAGGTTATGCATACTCAAGAGGGAACTAAGATGTTATCTAACTTTGTTTATAATATTTGTAATTGTGTTGGAGATTGGAAAATGGATTCATTTGTTGAAAAAACAATTGAAGAAGTAAGAGAAAAGGTTGGAAATGGTAAGGTATTATGTGCTTTATCAGGTGGAGTTGATTCATCTGTTGCAGCTGTACTTTTATCAAAAGCAGTTGGTAAGCAATTAACTTGTGTATTTGTTGACCATGGACTTTTAAGAAAAAATGAAGGTGATGAAGTTGAAGCTATATTTGGTTCAGAAGGACAATATGACTTAAACTTTATAAGAGTTAATGCTCAAGAAAGATTCTATGAAAAGTTAGCAGGAGTAGAGGATCCAGAAACTAAGAGAAAAATTATAGGTGAAGAATTTATAAGAGTATTTGAAGAAGAAGCTAAAAAGATTGGAGCAGTTGATTTCTTAGTTCAAGGAACAATTTATCCAGATATAATTGAAAGTGGATTAGGTGATTCAGCAGTAATTAAGTCTCACCACAATGTTGGAGGACTTCCTGATTATGTTGACTTTAAAGAAATAATAGAGCCTTTAAGATTATTATTTAAGGATGAAGTTAGAAAAGCTGGATTAGAATTAAACATACCTGAACATTTAGTATATAGACAACCATTCCCAGGACCAGGACTTGGAATAAGAATAATTGGTGAAGTAACTGCTGAAAAGGTAAGAATTGTTCAAGATGCAGATGCTATATATAGAGAAGAAATAGCTAAGGCTGGGTTAGATAAATCTATAGGACAATACTTTGCAGCTTTAACTAATATGAGATCAGTTGGAGTTATGGGTGACGAAAGAACTTATGATTATGCAATTGCCTTAAGAGCAGTAACTACAAGTGATTTCATGACAGCTGAATCAGCTGATCTTCCATGGGAAGTGCTTGGAAAGGTTACAACTAGAATAGTAAATGAAGTTAATGGTGTAAATAGAGTATTCTATGATTGTACAGGTAAACCACCAGCAACTATTGAATTTGAATAATTAATATTATTAGATAAGCATAATATTTATATTGAATATTATAAAGTAGGTAGGAGAAATTCCTATCTGCTTTTTTTTTAAGTAATGGAAAAATATGAGCGAAAGTATTATTATAATAAGAGATAAGTAAAAAAAATAATATTAGTTAGGAGGCAGGTATGGATATAAAAAAGGGAGAGAGTACATTAAATATAATGCTTATTTCCATAATTATTGTTATTGTGGTTTCAATTGGAATTGATAGTGTGAAAAAAAATGAAATAAATATTAACAATTTGGGAAAATTAAATAAAAACAATGAAAATCAACAAGAAATTTTATTATCAAAAGGAGATATAAGCTTAAAAGAAGAAGAAAGTATACGAATAGAAATTCAAAAGTTACAGGAAATTTTAAATAATGAATTATTTATACTTGTTAATCAAAATAATAAACTTGAAGCTGATTATGAACCAAGCACATTAGTTAAAGCTGATATTCCATTTGAAGATTATATTGAATGTAAGAAATTAGATAAGAGAACAAATGAAGCAGTAATGAAAATGTTTGATGATGCATTAAATCAAAATATTAATATGATAGCAGTATCTGGATATAGAAGTTATTATGTTCAAGAAAATTTATATAATTCAAGGATAGAATTAAAAGGATTAGAAAAAACTAGACAATATACAGCAGAACCAGGAGCATCTGAGCATCAAACAGGATTAGCAATTGATATAGCTGAAACAGATTATCCTTATTTAGATGAAGGTTTTGAAAATACAGATACATTTAAATGGCTTGTTAATAATTGTTATAAATATGGATTTATTCTTAGATATCAAAAGGGAAAAGAAAATATTACTGGATATAACTATGAGCCATGGCATTTTAGATATATCGGAGATATTGATATAGCAAAGGAAATTATGGAAAGGGGAATTTGTTTTGAGGAATATATTCAAGAAGTTAAATCTAAAATAGAAAAATTAAAAAAAAGTATTAATTGAAACTATTAAAAATTTAAGGGGTATAATATTATGGGAAAGTATAAGAAAGAAAGTAAAGAAGAATTTAAGGAATTAAAAGATAAGGAAAATGAAAATATCGATAAAATTGAAACAAAAAATTTAGATAAAAATAATGAATGTGATGATGGTGATTATAAAGAAGATGATGAATATGAAGAAAAAATAGCAAAGGGTAAAAAGGCTATAATGATTATTATTATACTAATATTATCATCTTCTATAGTTGCTGTTTTATTGATAAATGGATATGAAATTGTTAATTTTGCAGTAAATAAGGTTTCTCAATCGTCTAATCAATCAAAAGATACTTTAAAGAATAATACAAATGAAAATATTCAAGGTGAAGAAAGTGTACAAAGTCAACAAGTAGATATTAATATAGTATATGAAGAAGTTCACCGTATGGCAAATACTATAATAATACCTGAGGACGGGAATAAGTGGGGTGAAGATGAAATAACAAAGGAGCGAATTGAGAAAGTTTTATATGAGTTAAATGGAAGAGATGATTATCTTAATAAAGAATTAAATAAATGGAATAATAGTGATTTTTCTAATGGGGTAAAAGTTCATAATTATGTATGGTCAAAATTAGGAGGAACAATTGGAAAAGCAAAGTCATTAAATGATGTAAATGTACAAAAAGCTATAAATTTATTAAATAATTAAAAGTAGAATAATTTCAAATTTGCATTAATTTAAATGAATATTTAAATTATATTTAATTATTATTAATATTAGGGCAAATAATTTTTTGATTTATTAATAGTATATAAGTATACAAGGGAAATAAATATAATTTTGTAAAAATAATATTTAATTTATTGTGATAAAATGGTAGCATAATATAAATTATGATATAATAAGTAATGTCAAAAGTACCACAATATTCGGAGGTAAAATTATGAGAAATGGGTTAAGTTTAGATTTATCAAAAGTTCAACCATATGCATCTTTATTTGAATTAGATAAGATGGAAGGTATGGTAAATTATGCACACACTACAGTGCATGAAAAGACAGGTGCAGGAAATGACTTCTTAGGATGGTTAGACCTACCTGTAAATTATGATAAGGAAGAGTTTGAAAGAATTAAAGTTGCAGCTGAAAAAATTAAAGAAAATTCAGATGTATTAATAGTTATTGGTATTGGTGGATCATATTTAGGAGCAAGAGCTGCTATAGAAGCTTTAACAAACAACTTCTATAATATGTTACCAAATAATAAAAGAAAGACACCTAAGGTATTCTTTGTAGGAAACAATATAAGCTCAACATATATTACTGATTTATTTGAAGCTATTGAAGGGCTAGATGTTTCAGTTAATGTTATATCTAAATCTGGTACAACTACTGAGCCAGCTATAGCATTTAGAATGTTTAAGGACTTCATGGAAAAGAAATATGGAGTTGAAGGAGCTAAGGAAAGAATATTTGCAACTACTGATAAAGAAAGAGGAGCATTAAAGGGATTAGCAGATACTATGGGATATGAAACTTTTGTAGTTCCTGATGATGTTGGTGGAAGATTCTCAGTTTTAACAGCTGTTGGTTTATTACCAATTGCAGTTGCTGGAATTAACATTGATGAAATGATGCAAGGTGCTGCAGATGCAAGAGAAAAGTATTCTAATCCATCATTGAAAGAAAATGAATGTTACCAATATGCAGCAATGAGAAATGCATTATATAATAAAGGTAAGAATGTAGAGGTTTTAGTTAACTATGAACCTTCATTACATTATTTTAATGAATGGTGGAAACAATTATATGGAGAATCAGAAGGGAAGGATCAAAAAGGAATATTCCCAGCAGCAGTTGATTTCTCAACAGACTTACATTCAATGGGACAATTTATTCAAGATGGTAGCAGAATAATGTTTGAAACTGTTCTTAATGTAGAAAAGGCTTCAAAAGAACTTACTATAGAAGAGGTTGAAGGAAATATTGATGGATTAAACTTCTTAGCTGGTAAAACAGTTGATTTTGTTAATAAACAAGCATTTAATGGAACATTATTAGCTCATTGTGATGGTGGAGTTCCTAACATGATTTTAAATATTCCAGAATTAAATCCTTATTATTTCGGACAATTAATATATTTCTTTGAAAAGGCTTGTGCAATTAGTGGATACTTATTAGGTGTTAACCCATTTGACCAACCAGGAGTTGAAGCATATAAGAAAAATATGTTTGCTTTACTTGGTAAGCCAGGATTTGAAGAGTTAAAGGCTGAGCTAGAAGCAAGACTTAAATAGTTAAAATTTATTAATTAAATTTAGTTAAAAGAAAAATATAGAATAAACTGTAGAAAAATATCTACAGTTTGTTCTTTTTTTTATACTTTCATAGACAAATTTCAGTTTTTATTTTTAAAAGTAAATAGTATAATTATAATAGAAATTTATGTAAAATGAGAAAATATTAACTATACATATGAGGGTAAGGGGGAAGAAAAGGTGAAAGAGGTAGTAATTGACTTTGATAATAAAAGCCCTGCTGATTTAAATAAAAATGTAAATATTGCAGCTTTTTTAACTGAAAATGATGATGTTGAGTATAAATTTATAGAGGGGTTAGAAGGTGTATGGAAAACTATAAAAGATTTTTCAAGTGAAAATATTTGTAATTGGAAGCCTTCTAAACCAGGAAAATATATGATTATGGTACAAGGTAAATCTAGTAAATCTAAAAAATCATATGATTATCTTGGAAAATCAGAATATGAAGTAATAGATAATAAAAAATTAATAAGAGAAGTCGAGGTTTCACGCAATAAAATAAATGTAGGTGATAAGACTACAATAAGTGTAGGATGTGATGAAGAGTTAGTTTTATATAGATTTTGGATTAATGGTGAAAATGATTGGGAAATTTTAAGAGATTATAGTACTGAAGATAAATTCACTTTTACAGGAATAAAAGCTGGAAGCTTTGAAATATTAGTAGAATGTAAAAGAATTAATTCAAAAAAAAATGTTGATGATTTTACTACTATAAAAATTGAAGTTGTAGAATTAGAAAAAATAGAAATAACTGACTTTGAATGTTTAACTAATAATAAGTTAGTTAATGAGGAATTAGCTTTTAAAGTTAAGGTTAATTATCAAGAAAATAGACCGTTATTATATAAGTTTTTAAAGGTAAATAAGGAAGGAAAAGTTATTTGTATTCAGGATTTTTCATCAAGAAGCATAGTTACATTTAAGGAAAAGGTTCCAGGTGAATATAAATTATTATGTTTAGTAAGGGATATGTTTTCATCTAAACCTTATGATGATAGAGCAATAATATTATATAATGTTGATCCTTATAAAGAAGTCAAAATAAAAAGCTTTAAAAGTGATATTAAATCACCACAAGCAGTAGGTACTGTTATTAATTTAATAGCAGATGTTAGTGGAGGAAGAGAATTATTATATAGGTATATAATAGAGGGGCCAGTTTGTGATGATAGTGGATATATTAGAGGAAATGAATGTGTTTGGGAACCAAGGGGTGAAGGTAAGTATAAAATAACTTTGAAAGTAAAGGATATATCTTTTGAAGGAGATTATGAAGATGTAACTTCTATACAATATGAAATTTTTAATAAAGGTGAAAAGCCTGTTAGAATATCAGAGGTTAAATGTAATAAAGGAAGAAGATGTGTAATTGGAGAGCCTATAAATATTAAAGTTAAGTCTAGTGGTGGAATAAAACCACTTTATAAATTTGTAGTTTATAAAGATGGAATACAAAAAGAAGCAATTGAATATGGATTAAATAACTGGGTTGATTTTATACCAACAGAAGCAGGAAAGTATGAAATAGATATAAGAGTTAAAGATGAATTTTCATCAAGAAAATGTGATGCATCAACTTCATTAGTTATAGAAGCAAAATCTTATGTTGCAGCAGATATTGATTATATATTATTAAATAGTAAAGAAATTTATTTAGTAGATGATGTAATTAATATTGAGGCAATTGTTAAAAATACAAAAGATGTATTAGTAAAGTTTGTTACAAAAATTAATGGGTATGAGGTTGAAAATACAGGATTTATATCAGAAAAATCAATAAAGATAAAACCAAAGTGTCCAGGTAAATACTCATTTGTGATTTATGTAAAAAATTTAAACTCTACAGAAGAATATGATAGTAAAAAGGAAGTTTCAATTTATGTACATGAAGTGACCCCTATTAATTCTACTAAACTTAAGCTTTATTCTAATAGCTTTAAGGTGGGAGAAGAGGTTACATTCGAAGCTGAATCACATGGTGGAAAAGAAGTTTGTTATGAATTTTATATAATGATAAATGGTGAATGGGTATTGTCACAAGATTATAGTAGAAAGGCATATTATACCTTTGTTCCATTTAAAGAAGGAAATTATAGAGTTTTAGTTTTAGCTAAAAGTTTTCATAAAAATATTCCATATGAAGATTATGATTTAATAGAATTTGAAGTAAAATAAAAAATAAAAGTCATTTCTAATATGAATTAAGATAGTAAGTTTCATATAGAGATGACTTTTGTTTTGTTGCATTTGTACAATATTAATAATAGAATAAGCTATAGAAGTAAAGTACATAGAGAAAATTTAACGAGGTGTTTTATGGAAAGATTAGACAAGGTGTTAGCTAATTTAGGCTATGGCACAAGAAAAGAACTTAAGAAAATTTGTAGAAATGGATTAGTAGAAGTTAATGGGGAAATAGCTAAAGATAGTGGAATGCAGGTTGACCCTGAAAATGATAAAATAGTAATAAATGGCGAAGAGATATTTTATAGAAAGTTTATTTATTTAATGATGAATAAGCCAGCTGGTGTTGTATCAGCAACTTATGATAATAGGGATGAAACTGTTATTGATTTACTAGAAGTTGATCATCAAGTGTTTGAACCATTCCCAGTTGGAAGATTAGACAAAGATACAGTTGGATTATTATTATTAACTAATGATGGAGAACTAAATCATAGATTAATTTCACCAAAGTGGAAAGTTGATAAAGTCTATTATGCAAAAATAGATAAGAAGGTTACAGAAGAAGATATAGCTAAATTTAAAGCTGGTATTACTTTAGATGATGGATATTTATGTAAAGAAGCTAAATTGGAAATATTAAATGCATCTGAAGATGGTTCTGAAATTATGGTAACAATTCAAGAAGGAAAATTCCATCAAGTTAAAAGAATGTTTGAAGCTGTTGGTAAAAGTGTTATTTATTTAAAAAGAGTGGAATTTGGAACTTTACCTTTAGATGAAGATTTAGAAGAAGGAGAATATAGAGAACTTACAGAAGAAGAGTTAGCAATTTTAAAGAGTTTTTAATTTAGAGATATACATGATGTAAAAACATTCATATTGAATAAAAATAAGCAAGATATTTTTCAAAAAGTATTGCAATATGAATTTTTCTTTACTATAATATTAATGCAAGGATAAATAAAAGGAATTAAATAGCCCCCTTTTTATTTATTGCTTATTGCTGAAGCGCAACCTAGCCCCAAGGGTTGCGTTTTTTTTGCGTAATTTTTTATTTACATATTATGTATATGTATAATATGTTATAAATTTATTAATATTAGACAAATAATGCCACATGTGGCAATTAAATTTTAAATTTCAGGAAATAATATATACTGTTATGTTATAATAAATTTTAGATAGATTATACGTTCGATTAAAATTAGAAGGTATTTTATTTATATGTTGAAGGGAGGATGTTCTTTTGGATTTAAAAGCTTTATTAAACAAAGAACAATATGAAGGCGCAGTAACTGTAGAAGGTCCTGTACTTATTTTAGCAGGAGCGGGTTCAGGAAAAACTAGAGTTTTAACTTATAGAATGGCACATATGATAGAGGAGCTTAATATTTTCCCATATAAAATATTAGCTATTACATTTACTAATAAGGCTGCTAGGGAAATGCAAGAGAGGGTTGAAAAAATTATAGGTGAAAGAGCTAAAGATATGTGGATATCTACATTTCACTCTACTTGTGTGAGAATATTAAGAAGAGAAATTGAAAAGCTTGGATATAAAAAGAATTTTACTATATATGATTCAACTGATCAAAAAACTCTTATAAAGGAATGTATAAAACTTCTTCAAATTAATGATAAAGAAATTACTGAACAAGAAATAATGGGTAAAATAAGTAGAGCAAAAGATAATATGCAAAGTGCTGATGCTTATTATAGACAACATGAATCAAACTTTAGAGAAAAGAAAATTGCTGAAGTTTATAAAATGTATCAAAAAAGATTAAAAGAAAATAATGCATTAGATTTTGATGATTTAATTTTCAAAACTGTTGAGTTATTCAAAAAGAATCCTGAAACATTAGAATTTTATCAAAGAAAGTTTCAATACATAATGGTAGATGAGTATCAAGATACAAATGGAGCTCAATATGAATTAGTAACATTACTTGCAGCTAAATATAGAAATATTTGTGTTGTAGGGGATGATGATCAATGCATTTATCAATGGCGTGGTGCAGATATTAAAAACATTCTTGGATTTGAAAAAGATTATCCAGAAGCTAAAGTTATAAAGCTTGAGCAAAATTATCGTTCAAAAGCAAATATTTTAAATGCGGCCAATGTTGTTATAGTAAATAATTCAACTAGAAAGAGTAAGGTATTAAGAACTGAACAAGAAGCTGGAAATAAAATTAAGATATATAGAGCATTTTCAGATACTGATGAGGGTACTTTTGTAGCTAATCAAATAGAAAAGATTAAAAAAGAACAAAATATGCAATATAAAGATTTTGCTATACTTTATAGAACTAATGCTCAATCGCGTATATTTGAAGAAAGCTTAAGAAAAGCTGCAATTGCGTATAAAATTGTAGGTGGAACTAAGTTCTACGATAGAAAAGAAATTAAAGATATGCTAAGTTACTTAAAAGTACTTGTTAATCCTTCGGATAGTATAGCTTTAAGAAGAATTATAAATGTTCCTAAGAGGGGAATTGGTGATGCAACAATACAAAAAGTATTAGATTTTGCAGAAAGTTATGAGTTAAATTTATGGGATGCGTTAACAGAAGTTAGAACTATTCCAACATTAACAGCAAGAAATTGTGCTGGAATTGAAAAGTTCATGGAACTTATGGAAAATTTAATGATGATAGCAGAAACTACTCCAATATCACATTTGATAGAAACAATCTTAGAAGATACTGGATATATGAGCGAGCTTGAAGCTTCAAAGCAAATTGAAGATAAGAGCAGAATAGAAAACTTAAAAGAATTAGTATCAGATGCAGTTGATTTTGAAAAAGCGTATGAAATAGAAAAGAAAAATGGATCTTCAGATTTTGATATAAACAAAACTCAATTAGAAGCATATTTAGAAAAAGTATCATTAGTACAAGATACAGATAAGTTAGATAATGAAGAAAATGAAAATGGAACAGTTGTATTAATGACTATTCATAGTGCAAAGGGATTAGAATTCCCAGTTGTATTTATGGTTGGAATGGAAAATGGAATATTCCCAGGGCAAGCATCTTTTAATAGTGATGCTGAAATGGAGGAATCAAGAAGACTTTGCTATGTTGGAATAACTAGAGCAAAAGAAACATTATTCATGACATCTGCAGAAGTAAGAAGAGTATTTGGTAGAACTGTAGCTTATCCTCAATCAGATTTCATTTCAGAAATTAAGCCAGAACTTAGAGAATATGTATCAATGACTGGAGACATGAGGGAAGTAGGTAAAAATTCTTTTAATAATAAATATAAAACAAGTTATAGTAATCCACATAGTTTAAGAAATGATTATGGAACATTTGAAAAAAGAAACTTTGGTGGAACTGTAACATTAAAGACTGGTTTATCAGAAAAATCAAATAGGTCATCTTCAATAATTACAGCTGCAGAAGCAACTATTGGAAGAAAAGTTAAGCATGATAAATTTGGTGAAGGTACAATTGTATCTGTTGCAGATGTTAATGGGGATAAAAAGTTAACTATAGCATTTGATAAACAAGGTATAAAAATGCTAATGTTATCAATGGCAAAACTTAAGCCTTTATAAAAATAAATTGATAAGAATCGCAGGAACTTACGGGTATAGTTTGGTTATGCTTAGTACATTTTGTATTATGGACCAATAAGCCTGACACTTTAGATGTGGGAGGCTCAGGAAAGGATGGTTTTAATGGATAAAAAAGCTCGTGTAGAGGAATTAGTTGAACTTTTAAATAAATATTCTTATGAATATTATTCTTTAGATAATCCATCAGTTACAGATAAGGAATATGATGTTAAATATGATGAGCTAAAGTTATTAGAAGATGAAACAGGTTATGTGCTTCCATATTCTCCAACACAAAGAGTTGGTGATGTGGTTTTACAAGGATTTTCTAAATATACTCATAAGGCAAGACTTTGGAGTTTGGATAAGGCACAAAGTATTAAGGAAATAGAAGATTGGCATAATAGAAATATTAAATTTGTAAATGAAATGAATTCTAGGGAAGAAAATTTACCTCCATTAAGATATGTAATTACAAAGAAATTTGATGGATTGACTATTAACTTAACATATAATGAAGATGGAATAATGGAGGTTGCAGCTACTAGAGGAAATGGTGAAACAGGGGAAGTAGTAACAGCACAAGTTAAAACAATAAAATCAATTCCTTTAAAAACTTCAAAAGGAGATATATTTGAAGTTCATGGTGAAGCAATAATGACTACAGAAGCATTTGAAAAGTACAATGAAACAGCAGAAACACCTCTTAAAAATTTAAGAAATGGAGCAGCTGGTGCACTTAGAAACTTAAATGTTAAGGAAACTGCTAGAAGAGGGTTATCAGCATTTTTCTATGATGTTGGATATAAAGAAGGTACTGGTTTTACAAGCTATGAGGAAATGTTAAACTTTATAAAAGAAAAAGGTCTTCCTATAGATTCTTATATAAAATATGCAAATAATTTAAATGAAGTTGAAAAGTATATAAATGAAATAAAGGATATGAGATTTGATTTAAATTATGATATTGATGGAGTAGTTATTGCAATTGATGATATAAGAACTAGAGAATTATTAGGATATACAGTTAAATTCCCTAAATGGGCTATTGCATTTAAATTTGAAGCTCAAGAAGCAACAACTAAGTTATTAGATGTTGAATGGAATGTTGGAAGAAGCGGAAGAGTTGGCCCTACAGCTATACTTGAACCAATTGAACTTGCAGGAGTAACTGTGAAAAGAGCAACATTAAATAATATGGATGATATTAAAAGAAAAGGTGTAATGATTGGAGCAGAGGTATTTGTTAGAAGATCAAATGATGTTATACCAGAAATTATGGGGGTTGTAGAATCTTCATTAGAAAATGCTATAGAAATAAACCCGCCTAAGGTTTGTCCTGCATGTGGAAGTCACTTAGTTTTAGATGGAGCTCATTATTTTTGTGAAAATACATTATCTTGTAAGCCACAATTAGTAAAGAGTATAGTTCATTTTGCTTGTAGAGATGCCATGAATATAGAGGGATTTTCAGAAAAAACAGCAGAGCAATTATTTGAAAAATTAGATATTAGATCAATAGCAGATTTATATAAACTTAATTATGAGGAGCTATTAACATTAGATAAATTTGGGCCAAAGAAAGCTCAAAATCTTCTTGGTGCAATAGAAAGAAGTAAAACACCTGAATTATATAGATTTATATATTCACTTGGAATTCCAAATGTAGGAGTTAAAACGGCTAAAGATTTAGTAAATAAGTTTAAATCAATTGAGGGATTAAAAAATGCAACCTTTGAAGAATTAATTTTAGTTCAAGATGTTGGAGATATAGTTGCTAAATGTGTTTTAGAATTCTTTAATGAAGAAAAGGTGTTAAATACAATAGAAGAATTATTTAATTTAGGTGTAAATCCATCATATGAAGAAGCTGTGATAATAGAAAGTTCATTTAGTGGAAAGATAGTAGTTGTAACTGGAAGCTTACAAAAATATTCTAGAAGTGAAATAAAAGCAAAGCTTGAAAGTTTAGGAGCTAAGGTTTCTGGAAGCGTAAGTAAAAAAACAGATTATGTTATTGCTGGTGATGAAGCTGGTTCTAAACTTACGAAGGCTCAAGATTTAGGAATTACAATTTTAACAGAAGATGAATTTGAAAAGATAATTTAAAGTAAAAGGGGCTGTCGCACTAAAACTTTTATACACAATATATTGTAGTGTTTATTATTAATGCGACATCCCCTTTTATATTATATTATCGTCAAATTTTATAATGTTATCATCTTCATCAGTATCGTCAGTTATTAAATTTTCCATTAAAAAATCAGAGTCTAAATTTGGATTATTTTTTTTCTGATTATTTTCAAGAGAACAAATACTCTTGTTTATTTTTTCAAGTAAATATGTTTGTATTCTTTGATTTTTAGCCATTTTTAAAAAGACTATAAAAGACCATATTCCAATAAAAATAAAGCAAAGCATAAAAATAATTGCTACTGAGTGGAATATTATTTGAACTATTTGTAGTGCAGTTGTCATATAAAAAATACCTCCATAAGTTTATAAAAAATTATAATATTTTATTATTAAAGTTATAAGGTTTTTAATAATAAAGCAATTATTTAATTTTAAATACTATGAATCAAAAAGTATAAAAATTTAAATTTTACTTAAATTGATTATATCATAATTTGGGAATTTTTCTATAAAATAATTTGATAATATAAAGGATTAATTATTTATAATTATGTCTATAATTATAAGAAAGTATAATAGAAAGGGGAAATAAATTTGAAAAAAATAATATTTTCTATTATTGTTTCACTTATAACAGTAATTATATTATTGAGTTTTATAGATAAAACCCCACAACAAGATAAAAACAATACAGCTGATATTGTTTGTTCTGTATCAAGTGTTCCGCAAAATTTAAAATCAGTAGGAAATTTAAGTAAAAGGGAACAAGATATAATTTGTGCTACTAGTAGGGGCTTAGTAGAATTAAATTCAGATGGAAGTATAGAACCCGTTTTAGCCAAAGATTATAGTATTAATGATAATGGATTAGAGTATATATTTAAAATTAGAGATGATGTTTATTGGAGTGATGGAAGTAAAATTACATCAAATGATATAGTTGAATTTTTTAGAGAAGTTATTACTGAAGAAAAAGAATTATCTGCATTATTAAATGTATACGGAGTAAAGGATTATATAAATGGAAATAATTCTTTTTCAAAAACTGTTGCTATAAGTAGTATTGATGATAATAGTGTAAAAATAAGATTAAATTCTAAGGATGATGGATTTTTAATTGAATTAACAAAACCACAATATAGAGTAAGAAAAGAACTTTTATTTTGGGAAGATATTTTTAAAAATTATGGAACTATCATATATTCAGGGGATTACTATATTTCATTAATTAATGAAAAGGAAATAATATTAAATAGAAATGATAGTGCTAATGGTGAATTAGTTAAAAAAATTTATTTAATTAAGGATGAAAATGAGGATTTAGCATTAGCTTCATTTGAAATAGGTGATAGAGATATTGTAATGAATCCCCCAGCAAATCAATTACAACGATTGAAGGATAGTGGGAAATTAATTGAATCTCCTTCAGATGAAGCTTTATACTTAGCATTTAATTCAAATAATAATAATTTTTCAAATGATGTTAAAAATGAAATTTATAGATTAATAAATATAGCTATAGATGAGTATCAAAATAAAAATAATTTATTAGTTGAATTAGCTGAATGTAGGTATTTTAGAGAGGGTAATATTGATTTAACCAAATTACAAAGTAGAAATGTTATGGTTAATTTAAAAAATGATATAGAAATGCCAAGTAAAATAGTGCTTGTAGCAAAGGAGACATTAAAAAATAAGGATGTAATAAATTATTTAGCAACATGGTTTAAAAATAATACAAATATTACATTAGTATATAATTTACTTACTGATGAAGATATGGATTTAATTAGTGAGAAAAATTATTATGACATTGCATTAATAAATGTATATGCAAAATTAGATGAAAATGAGCAATTGCTTAATACTATGTCAAGTTTTCTTCCAAAAGCTGAAAGAGAAATGATAAACAACTCAAATTCAAAGGCTGAAAAGGAGGAATTGTTTGCACAAATAGAAGAAGAACTTTTTAATAATTATAGAATATTACCATTATTATTTTATAATAATACAATAGCTGTTAATAATAAAAATACATCTATAAATGATATTTTAGATGGAAATGGGAATTTAAATTTTAATAATTTAAAATAATTATAAAATTAAAAATAAAGCTGGCATATGTCAGCTTTATTTTATAAATATTAATTATTATTACAATCAGTTTTTTCTGGAAGTAATTCAATATCTTTTATTGTATCATTATCAATAGGTGGATTATCACCAATAGATTGATTATCTGTAGAAATAATTATATTATTAATTATATCTGAATCAGATTTTATAGGGGTTAGTTCAGATACAATATCAGCTTCTACTCTTGGTATAGGGGTATCTGTACTTTCACCTATATCGTAAATAGAAGAGATATTATTATCATCGTTTTTAGAAATTCTAGGCTTTATGGAAAGTAATTCAAGCTCATCCATATATTCGTCTTTAAATAAATATATAATTAAGAAGAAATTAAAAAAATTCCTATAACTATCAAAGGTATTTTTTATATTAGAAAAAGTATCTTTTCGTTTATTATAAGTAACATACTTTGCAAATATAGGAGCACTTCCATTACTATCGGGAGTAGGAAGGTCTGGCATTCTAAAATAACTTTCATCAACCATGTCCTTAGAGTTTAAGCTAAAACTACGATATCGCTCAAAGTCATCTAGGGTAGGGGCCTCTGGCCAACTTGTTATAATTCCTGAATTTATTATAAACTTTTTATAAACAGTGGATATCATTTTTTTATATTCAGAAGAATTTCCAATTTTATCATCATATATAATAAATGATAAAATATAAAATGTAATATCAAAACATGAATATTTTATTTCTTTCTTTGATGATAGTTTATAAAAAGCTCCTTTATCTTCATCATATAAAGAATATAATCTATTAATTATTTCAGTAGATTTATCTAAGAAAGTAATTATTTTTGTATGTTCGTAGGATAAGGTTAAAACTAATGAGCATAAAGAAGCTGTATCTAATGAATCAACATAATAATCTTTTTCATCAAACTTACTCATGGAATAATCAGCTAAGTCTGTTATTAAATCTCTAATTTCATCATCCTTTTTATAATCGTATAAGATGTTTAATGATAATAATACTTTACAAATTTCATCAAGAGAACATTCATATAATTTATCTTTAAAATCACAAAACATCTTTAAAATTTGTGATGCAAATTCAGCATATGTAGCTGAAATATCATCTTTAGGATTTTTAACAGAGAAAATGTAATAAGCAATCATCATAAATGCTTGGTCTGAAAATTTAAATTTATTATCTTTATCAACTAAATTGAAATTTTTAGAGTTATTTTCAAGTAAATTTTTTTTATCTATAAATACACCTTCTCCATTTCTTAAATTAGAAGAGTAAAACTCCAATTGCTCTTTTGCTAAAGTGTTATATACGGTGTATAAATCATAATTGTTACTATCTATGTTTTCAAAACTTCTATAATAATCTAATAATTCTAATAAACATAAAGTCATTAATGCGTTAGTACTAGGGTTAATTTCTTTTTTAAAAGTATCTTCATCAAATCCATTAGAATTTTTGCTATGAATAAAGTTAGAAGATGATTTTCTATAAACACATAATAGTGGAGAAAAATTACTATTTGTGCTAATATCAATGGAGGAAGATGATTTATTCTTTCTTATTTTAGAAACTAAACCACATTTAGATTGTAGTACTATAGTTTTTACTGCTTCTTTAGATAAATAGAAAAGTTGTCCGTTAATTTCCTTTTCAGAAAGGCTATTCATTCTAAAAAATGGACCAATATATCTCAAATTCTTCACCTCTTAATTAATCCTTATTTAATATTATGAGTTTAAGAAGAATTTGTTGCATTATTTTTTTAAAAAGGAGAAATTTATAATATATAGCGAGTAAAAATTAATTATATGGAGGAGTATTTAATGAGAAGTGGAACAAGAAGAAATGATCAAGTAAGAAATGCAAAAATAACTAGAAACTATATAAAACATGCAGAGGGATCTGTTCTTATAGAGGTTGGAGATACAAAGGTAATTTGTACAGCATCAATAGAAGATAAAGTACCTCCTTTTTTAAAGGGAAGTGGAGAAGGGTGGATTACAGCAGAATATAATATGCTTCCACGTTCAACAGCAACTAGAAAGCCAAGGGATATATCAAGATTAAAGATTGATGGAAGAACTATGGAGATACAAAGGCTTATAGGAAGAGCATTAAGATCTGTAGTTGATTTAAAGGCATTAGGTGAGAAAACTATTTGGATAGATTGTGATGTTATACAAGCAGATGGAGGCACAAGAACTACATCTATTTGTGGAGCTTTTGTATCTTTAGTAGATGCAATGAATAAACTTCATAAACAAAAGCCGTTTAAAGTTTATCCTATTAGAAAATTCCTGTGTGCTACAAGTGTTGGGATTGTTGGGGATGAAAAATTACTTGATTTATGTTATGAAGAGGATTCAAAAGCTAGAGTAGATATGAATGTTATTGGAACAGATGATGGTGAGTTTGTTGAAATTCAAGGGACTGGTGAAGAAGCTCCATTTAATAGAAGTGAATTAAATGAATTATTAGATTTAGCAGAAAAGGGTATAAAACAAATGATTCAGCTACAAAAGGATGCTTTAAAAATGGATTCTTTATGGATAGGTACAGGAGAAGATAAATAATATGAAAAAAATTGTTTTAGCTAGTAATAATTCTAAAAAGATTAAAGAAATAAAAGAAATACTTAAAGGGCTTAATTATGAAGTTTTTTCATTAAATGATATGAATATTAACATTGATGTTGAGGAAGATGGAAAGACTTTTGAAGAAAATTCACAAAAAAAGGCTAATGAAATATATAAATATTTAAAAAGTATGGGAGAACAGGACTTTTTAGTTTTAGCTGATGATTCTGGGTTGGAAGTAGATAGCTTAAATGGTGCACCTGGGGTATATTCTGCAAGATATGCTGGTGAACATGGAGATGATTATAAAAATAATATTAAGTTATTAGATGAAATGAAGAATTTCAGTGGTAAAGATAGAAATGCAAGGTTTGTTTGTGTAATATCTTTAATTAATGAATTTGGTAAAATTAAAGTTGTACGTGGGGAAGTAGAAGGATATATTATTAAAGAATTAAAAAATGAAGGTGGATTTGGATATGATCCATTATTCTTTTATGAAGGATTTAATAAAACTTTTGGAGAAGCAACGGCAGAAGAAAAGAATTCTATTTCTCATAGAGGAAATGCATTGAAAAAATTAAAAGATATTTTAAGTGATAAAATATAAATTTATTATAGTAAATTGGGGCTGTTGCACTAAAATTTTTATACACAATATATTGTTTTAAAAAATAAAAATTAATATAATACATTGTAGTATTTATTCTTAATGCGACATCCCAATTAAGTTATAAAAAGTTGGAGGTTGAAAAAAATGAAATTCATGGGAGCAAATGAATTAAGAGAAAGTTTTATAAGCTTTTTTGAATCTAAGGAACATTTAAGAATGGAAAGTTTTCCATTAGTACCTAAAAATGATAAGAGTTTATTATTAATAAATGCAGGTATGGCACCACTTAAGCCATATTTCACAGGAATACAAAAACCACCAAAGAGTAGAGTTACTACTTGTCAAAAGTGTATAAGAACTGGTGATATAGAAAATGTAGGAAAGACTTCAAGACATGGTACTTTCTTTGAAATGTTAGGAAATTTCTCATTTGGAGATTATTTTAAAAATGAAATTATTCCATGGTCATGGGAATATGTAACAGAAGTTTTAAAGTTACCTAAAGATAAGTTATATGTAACTATATACTTAGAAGATGATGAAGCTTATGAAATTTGGACTACTAAAACAGATATAGATCCAAGCAGAATATTTAGATTAGGTAAGGATGATAACTTCTGGGAAGTTGGAACAGTTGGTCCATGTGGTCCATGTACAGAAATTCACTATGATAGAGGTGAAAATGTAGCACCTGTAACAAATGTAGAAGATTTTGTTGCTGCATCTGATGCTGATAGAATAGTTGAGTTTTGGAATTTAGTATTTATTCAATTTGATAAGCAAGAAGATGGTAGCTATGCTCCATTAAAGAATAAAAATATTGATACAGGTATGGGACTTGAAAGAATTGCAACTATAATGCAAGGTGTTGATAACATATTTGAAATTGATACAGTAAAGAATATCTTAAATAAGGTATCTGCTTTATCAGGTGTAGAATATGGAAAAGATGCAAATAGTGATATTTCATTAAGAATAGTAACAGACCACGTTAAGGCAGTAACTATGCTTATATCTGATGGAGTTCAACCAAGTAATGAAGGAAGAGGATATGTTTTAAGAAGACTTTTAAGAAGAGCTGCAAGACATGGAAGATTACTTGGAATTAAGGGATTATTCTTAAAGGAGGTTGTAGATGCAGTTGTTGAAAACTATGGTGGAAATTATCCAGTATTAGTTGAAAACAAGGATTATATAACTAAGATAATAACTTTAGAAGAAGAAAGATTCAATGAAACTATTGATGGTGGAATGAATATCTTAAATGGTTATATTAAAGAATTAGAAGAAGCTAAATCTACAGTACTTTCTGGAGAAAAAGCATTTAAATTATATGATACTTATGGATTCCCATTAGAATTAACAGAAGAAATTCTTGAAGAAAAGAATATGACTGTTGATCATGAAGAGTTTAAAAAGGAAATGGAAGCTCAAAGAGAAAGAGCTAGAAGTGCAAGAGGAGAAACTTCTTACATGGGAGCTGATGAAAATCCAATAAACAAAGTTAAGGCTGATGTTGAAACAGAATTTGTTGGATATACATCTACTACAGCAAATGGAAAAGTTGTAGTTATTGCAACTGATGAAGATTTTGTTGATGAATTAACTACTGGAACTAAGGGTTATATTTTAACTGACAAGACTCCTTTCTATGCTGAAATGGGTGGTCAAATTGGTGATACTGGTATGATAACTGGAGCAAATGGTTCTGCTTATGTTTACAACACTAAGAAAAATGTTGGTGGTAAAACAGTTCATTATGTTGAAGTTAAAGAAGGAAGTATTAAATTAAATGAAGAAGTTACTTTAACTGTAGATAAAGCTATAAGAGCAAACATTTGTAAAAATCACACAGCAACTCATATGTTACAAGCTGCATTAAAAGAAGTTGTTGGGTCTCATGTTCATCAAGCTGGTTCATTTGTTGATAATGAAAGATTAAGATTTGACTTTACTCATTTCCAAGCTATGACACCAGAAGAAATTCAAAAAGTTGAAGATTTAGTTAATGATAAAATAATGGAAGTTGATACTGTTGAAACTAAGCTTATGACTATTGAAGAAGCTAAGGAATCTGGAGCAACTGCACTTTTTGATGAAAAGTATGGTGATAAGGTAAGAGTAGTTGTAGCTGGAGAGTTCTCTAAAGAACTTTGTGGTGGTACTCACGTATCTAATGTTGGAGAAATTGGATTATTTAAAATAGTTTCTGAAACAGGTGTTGCTGCAGGAATTAGAAGAATAGAAGCTTTAACAGGAAGAGCTGCTATAAAATACATGGAAGAAAAACAAAGATTATTAAAAGAAGCTTGTTCAGCACTTAAGTGTACTGAAAAGGATGTTTTAAAGAAAATATCATCTCAAGGTGCAGAACTTAAGGAAAAGGATAAGGAAATTGCAGAACTTAAATCAAAGCTTACTAGTGGGGCTTTAGATGATATATTAAATAGTGCAAAAGACATTAATGGTGTTAAAACTATAGCTTATGCTTTAGAAGGTGTTGATGGAAATGCATTAAGAGATTTAGCTGATAAAATTAGAAGTAAGATTGGTTCAGGTGTAGTTGTTTTAGTAAGTAATTTAGGTGATAAAGTTAACTTAATAACTATGGCAACTAAAGATGTATTAGATAAGGGAATACATTGTGGAAAGATAATTAAAGAAGTTGCAACAGTTGTAGGAGGAGGCGGTGGTGGAAGACCAGATATGGCTCAAGCAGGTGGTAAGAAACCAGAAAATATCGAAATAGCAATTGAAACTGCTTTCCAAACAATAGAAAAATTAGTAAAATAATTAATTTGTATAGTATACAATTATGTAAAATTAGGGTATAATATAATTAATAAATTAATTATTCGATTCTCAAATGATTAAAATTAAAAATACTTTCGTAAGGAGGTGAAGCTGCAAGTAAGCAGCTACAATATGGAAAATAATCTTGATAAAACAATGCAATTTGACCTAAACATTAACAAAGAGGATTTGACTAAATCAATTTTAAATGATGTGTATACAGCATTGAAAGAAAAGGGATATAACCCAATAAACCAATTGGTAGGATATCTGATTTCAGGGGACCCTTCTTACATTACTAGTTATAACGGAGCAAGAGCTTTACTTAGAAAACTTGAAAGAGATGAAATACTTGAAGAGGTAATAAAATCTTATCTAGATATTAAATAAAAGGTGCCCGTTTACCGGGTGCCTTTATTTTATTATTTTTTTACAAAATTAAGTGCATAAATATTTAAAAAAGATTTTTAAAATAAAAAACAAAGGAGTTTCTATGAGAATATTAGGACTTGATATGGGTTCAAAGACTATTGGAGTTGCATTAAGTGATCCTTTAGGATGGACGGCTCAAGGAATAACAACTATTAGAAGAACAAAAAAGGAACAAGATTTAGAAGAAGTTCATAAGATATGCAAGGAGTATAATGTTGAAACTATAGTAATTGGATTGCCTAAAAATATGAATGGAACTATTGGAGAAGCTGGAGAAAAAGCTTTAGAATTTGCAGAATTACTTAAAGAAAAAACAGAATTACCTATAGAAATGTGGGATGAAAGATTAACAACTGTTGCTGCACATAGAGCTATGCTTGAAGCAGATCTTTCTAGAAATAAGAGAAAGAAGATAGTTGATAAAATAGCAGCTACATATATATTACAAGGATATTTAGATAGATTAAGATTAACATCTAAATAATTAAAGGTTTGAAAATTATAAAGTTGAAATTTTTATAATTTAACATGTGAAAATATAGTCATTATTTATAAAGATTTCAAAATTAATATAAATTACATATTTTAAGATGCATATTTTAAGATGCATAAATAATTAAATTTAATTATTAGTTTAGATTTTATTTTTAGCTTTTTGATTGTTAGCTAAAATAAATTATTTGCAGTTTAATAATTTTATGTAATAATATAATAAACAATTATGAAAAAAGGAGTAATAATTATGGAAAAAGATTTAAAAACAATACAATTATTCGATGAAGATGGAAATGAAATAAATTTTAATGTAATAGCATTCTTTGATATGGTTAATCCAGAAACTGATGAAAAAAGTGAATATGTTATAGTTCAAGAAGTTGGATATGAAGATGAAAATCCATTTGCTTTAAAAATAATAAAAGATGAAGAAGACAATGATATGTTTGAATTAATAGATAATGAAGTTGAATTAGCTGCTGTAGAAGAAGCATATAATACAATTTTTATGGAAGAAGAGTAAAATTAAAAGTGAGGTGTTAAAGATGAATAAAGCTAATGTAGATATTGAATTATTAAAAGAAAACCTGAAGAAAAAGGGTTATAAATTAACGCCTCAAAGAAGAGCTATTGTAGATGTAATCATCGAAAAAGAAGGAGAGCACTTAACTGCAGAAGAAATATATGATGAGGTAAAGAAAGTATGTCCTGATATTGGGTTAGCTACAGTATATAGAACAGTCTTATTATTAGAAGAAGTTGGTGTGATTTTTAAATTAGATTTAAATGATGGGTGTAGTAGATATGAATTAGCCCATAGTGAAGAACATCATAGACATCACCATTTAGTTTGTAATGAATGTAAGGCTGTTTATGAAGTGCAAGATGATCTTTTAGAGGAATTAGAAGAGAGAATTGAAACTACATATGGATTTAGGATTTTAGACCATAGTGTTAAGTTTTTTGGTATTTGCGCTAAATGCTGTAAAAAACATAAATGTGAAAGTGAAGAGTAATATTTTAGTATTACCTTAAATACATAAAAGAGAAATAGAGGAGGGGACATATGAAGAATGAAAAAGCTAAAGTTAAGATTATACCATTAGGTGGAGTTAATGAAATTGGGAAAAATTTAACTGCTATTGAATATAAAAATGATATTGTTGTAATTGACTGTGGATTAAAATTTCCTGATGAAGATATGTTCGGAATTGATTTAGTTATACCTGATATAACTTATCTTATAAAAAATAAAGAAAAAGTATCTGGGATTTTTTTGACTCATGGCCATGAAGATCATATAGGTGCATTGCCATATGTATTAAAACAATTAAATGTTCCTGTATATGGGACGAAATTAACATTAGGAATTGTTGAAACTAAATTAAAGGAGCATGGATTATTAAGCAGTACAGAGCTTATTAGAGTAAAACCAAGAGATGTAATTAGATTAAATTCAGTTTCAGTTGAATTTATAAAGACAAATCACTCTATAGCAGATTCTGTTGCAATTGCTGTTCATACGCCTTTAGGTGTTGTTCTTCATACTGGTGATTTTAAAATAGATTATACTCCTATAGATGGAGAATTAATGGATTTTGCAAGATTTGCTGAACTTGGTAAAAAAGGTGTATTAGTAATGATGGCAGATTCAACAAATGTTGAAAAACAAGGATATACAAAATCAGAAAGAATTGTTGGAGAAAGTTTAACAAGAATATTTGGAAAAACTAAAGGAAGAATAATTATTGCAACATTTGCATCTAATATTCATAGAATTCAACAAATAATAGATGCTGCAACTGTATATGGAAGAAAAGTTGCTGTTTCAGGAAGAAGTATGGAAAATATCATTAATGTAGCCATTGAATTAGGCTATATTGAGGTTGCAGAAAATACTTTAGTTCCTATTGATGCAATTAATAAGTACAATAATGATCAAATAGTTATTATTACTACTGGAAGCCAAGGAGAGCCTATGTCTGCATTATCTAGAATGGCATCTGCAGAGCATAAAAAGGTAAATATAGTAGAAGGTGATACAATAATTATTTCTGCTACACCTATTCCAGGAAATGAAAAACTTGTATCAAAAATTGTAAATCAATTATTTAAAAAAGGTGCAGAAGTTATTTATGGTTCTTCAGAAAATATTCATGTTTCTGGGCATGCATGTCAAGAAGAATTAAAACTTATGCAAACTTTAATAAAGCCAAAGAACTTTATACCAGTTCATGGTGAATATAGACATTTAAAACAACATGGTGAATTAGCTATTAAATTGGGATTAAATCCTAAAAATGTAGTAATTCCTGAAGTTGGAAATGTTATTGAAGTCAATAGAAGTGGAATTAGAAAAAGTGGAACTGTCATTTCAGGTCAAATATTTGTTGATGGACTTGGAGTTGGAGATGTTGGAAATATAGTATTAAGAGATAGAAAACATTTATCTCAAGATGGTATATTAACAGTAGTAGTTACTTTATCTAAGGACAATAAGACAATAGTTGCTGGGCCAGATATTATTTCAAGAGGCTTTGTATATGTTAGAGAATCAGAAGGTTTAATTGATGAAGCAAGAGAAATAGTTAGAAATACTTTACTAGAATGTGAAGAAAAGAATATTACTGACTGGGCAACATTAAAGTCAAATGTAAGAGATGAACTTAGAAGCTATTTATATGAAAAAACAAAGAGAAAACCAATGATACTTCCTATTATAATGGAAATTTAAGTGGTAGTTGACAAGTTACTAAGATAATAGTAGAATAATTGATGAATTTGAAAATTGGATACGAGTGTATCCAATTTTCTTTTTAAGTAAAATATTTATAGGTTTACAAGAGGAAAAAAATCTAATTTTTATACCAAGGAAATAAGCCTTTAAAATAAAAGAGGTGGACTTAAGATTATTATTTTAAGTTCATAATAAAGTTGATGGAGGAAATTAAATGGAATTAATAACTAGAGATGACATTAGAAATATAGCTATTATAGCTCACGTTGACCATGGTAAAACAACATTAGTTGATGCCATGTTTAAAGAAAGTCACGTATTTAGAACAAATGAAAAAATGGATGAAAGAGTAATGGACTCTAATGACTTAGAAAAGGAAAGAGGAATTACAATCCTTTCTAAGAATACTGCTGTAATGTACAATGGGATAAAAATTAATATAGTTGATACACCAGGGCATGCTGACTTTGGTGGAGAAGTTGAACGTGTACTTAAAATGGTTGACTCAGTTTTACTTGTTGTTGATTCTTATGAAGGACCAATGCCTCAAACTAAGTTCGTTTTAAAGAAGGCCTTAGAATTAAAATTAAAGCCAATTGTTGTTATAAATAAGATAGATAAGCCAAATGCTAGACCAGAAGAAGTTATTGATGAAGTATTTGAATTATTCTTAGAATTAGGTGCAGATGATGAACAATTAGACTTCCCAATAATTTATGCTTCAGCTAGAGAAGGTTTTGCTAGATATAATGTTGAAGATACAAATGATGGAATGGAACCATTATTTAAAACAATAATAGATCATGTTGAACCACCAAAGGGATACATAGATGGACCTTTCCAAATGCTTGTTACTACTTTAGATAGCAATGCTTTCGTTGGTAAAATTGCTATAGGTAAAGTACATAGAGGTACTGTTAGAAAGAACCAAAATGTAGCATTAGTAAGACAAGATGGTACAAAGTCTAACTATAAGATAACAGCTGTATTTGGATACAATGGATTAAAGAGAGAAGAAGTTGAAGAAGCCGGATTAGGAGATATTATAGCAGTAAGTGGTATAGTTGATGCTAACATTGGTGAAACAATTGCTGATGCAGCTAATCCAGAAGCTTTACCATTTGTTGAAATTGATGAACCAACACTTAACATGAACTTTATGGTAAATGATTCACCATTTGCTGGTAAAGAAGGTGAATTCGTTACATCTAGACATTTAAGAGATAGATTAATGAAGGAATTAGAAACTAACGTAAGTTTAAGAGTTAAAGAAATAACTCCAGATTGCTTTGAAGTATCAGGAAGAGGGGAACTTCACTTATCAGTTCTTATAGAAACAATGAGAAGAGAAGGTTTTGAATTACAAGTTTCTAAGCCAAATGTTATCTTTAAAGAAGAAAATGGTAAGAAGATGGAACCAATGGAATACTTAACAATAGACGTTCCAGAAGAATTCATGGGTGCTGTTATGGAAAAAATGGGACCAAGAAAAGCTGAAATGGTTAATATGACTTCTGCAGTTAATGGATATACAAGATTAGAATTCATAATTCCTGCTAGAGGACTTATTGGATTTAGAAATGAATTCATGACAGATACAAAGGGTAATGGTATCATGAACCATGTATTTGAAGGATATGCTCCATACAAAGGTGAAATTGAAGCTAGAAGCAGAGGATCAATAGTTTCATTTGAACAAGGTGAAGCAATTGCTTATGGATTATTTAATGCTCAAGAAAGAGGTAGATTATTCATAACTCCAGGTACACCAGTATACCAAGGTATGGTTGTTGGAGAATGTGCTAGAGCAGAAGATTTAGATATCAACGTTTGTAAAGGTAAAAAATTAACTAATACAAGAGCTTCAGGTTCTGATGATGCTGTTAAATTAGTACCAGTTACTACATTAACATTAGAACAATCAATTGAATTTATAGGAAATGATGAATTAGTTGAAGTTACTCCAGAAAGCATCAGAATTAGAAAGAGATACTTAGATGCTGCTGAAAGAAAGAGAATGATAAGCAGAAGTAAAAAATAAATTTTTAAATTGTTTATAACTTTATAAAAAAGTATTATAATAGTGAATAGCTAAGTATCTTAGCTATTCACTTTTAAATAGAAGGGGGTATTTATGAAGCAAAAAAGAAAGAAAATAAGAAAGAGAAATACCGGCAAATTTATTTTTATTATAATAGCTTTAATTTTATTAATAGGAGTTTTAAAAGTTAAATCAGTAATTAATGACCCTCTTAAAATTTCAAATGAAGAAGTAGTAACAGTAGAAAATGGAGAAAGTTTTTATACTATTATTAATAGATTAAAAAATGAAAATAAAATAAAAAGTCCATTTATTATAAAGATGTATTCAAAGCTAGCTGGACTTAATTTAGAAGTTGTTCCAGGAAGTCATACTTTAAAAGATAAAATGTCAATAAAGGAAATGGTAGAAACCCTAAGAGATTCTAGTAATGCAATTGCAGTTACTATTCCAGAAGGATTTAATATTGAAGATATTGCATCTAGATTACAAGAGCAAAACATTTGTACTTCTGAAGAGTTTATAAATGCAGTAAAAAGTTATCCGTTACCATCATATGTAAAGGATAATTCAGAAAAAAGATATAATTTAGAAGGATTTTTATTCCCAGATACATATAAATTTGAAGCTGGAGTTGAACCACAATACATAATTAAAACAATGATAAATAGATTTGAAGAAGTCTTTAAGCAAATTACTGCTAATACTAGCATTAATGAAAATGATGTAGAAAAAATAGTAAATGTGGCATCTATTATAGAAAAGGAAGCAAGGGTAGATGAAGATAGACCATTAATTGCATCTGTTATTTATAATAGAATAAATCAAAATATGCCACTTCAAATTGATGCTACAGTAATTTATGCACATGGGTATTATATTGAAAGTGTTAGAAACAGGCATTTAGCAATTGAATCAAAATATAATACATATTTATACAAAGGTTTACCAGTAGGGCCAATATGCAATCCAGGAATAGAATCACTTAAGGCAGCATTGAATCCTGCATCTACGGATTATTTATTTTATTTGTTAGCTGGAGAAAATAAGCATTATTTCACAAATAATTACAATGACTTTTTAAAGAAAAAAGAAGAATTAGGATATTAACATATACGGAGGTTTAGTATGAGTGGAGTTGCCTACGACTATATGGAAGAATATATTAGAGGATTGATTCCTGAAAGTACAGGAAAGTTAAAAGAACTAGAAGATTTTGCAAAGGAAAATGGAGTACCTATAGCACAAAAGGAAACTATAAAATTCTTAGAATTTATGGTAAATATGAAAAAGCCATTAAGAATATTAGAACTTGGGACAGCTATTGGATATTCTGCAATAATCATGCATGATGCTGCTGGATGTAATCCTCATATTACTACCATAGAAAGAAGCGAAGAAATGATTAAGTATGCAAAGGAAAATATAAAAGCATATGGTCTTGAAGATAAAATTAATATTGAGGCAGGAGATTGCCTTGAAGTGTTAGAAAAATTAGAAGAACCATATGATTTAATTTTCATGGATGCAGGAAAGGGACATTATAATCATTTTTTACCACATTGTTTAAGACTTTTAAAAGATGATGGTATTATAATTGCTGATAATGTATTATTTAGAGGTATGGTTGCAACTGATGATTTAGTAAAAAGAAGAAAAATCACAATTGTTAAGAGAATGAGAACTTACCTAGATATGGTATCACAAGATGAAAATTTAATTACTTCTGTAATTCCAATGGGCGATGGAATTGCAATTACAAGAAGAAAAAATTAGCCTTTATGATTTAAGTTTTAATTATAATTAAAATTTAAGTTGTCCATTAAATTAATCTAATAAATTTTAATGAAGTTATTAGAAGGAGGTAAATCTATGAGAAAACCTGAAATACTAGCACCAGCTGGTAATTTAGAAAAGTTAAAAATAGCTATAGATTTTGGTGCAGATGCCGTATACATTGGTGGAGCTAAATTAAATCTTAGAGCTTTTTCAAATAATTTTTCAAATGAAGAAATGATTGAAGGTATTAAGTACTGTCACGATAGAGGTAAGAGGATTTATGTAACATTAAATGTTTTTGCTAGAAATCATGATTTGCCTTCAGCAGGTGAATATATAAAAGGGCTTTATGATATTGGAGTAGATGCAGTTATAGTTGCAGACCCATCATTAATAGCTATATGTAAGGAAGTTGCTCCGCAATTAGAAATACATTTAAGTACACAAGCAAATACTGTTAACTGGATGGCAACTAAATTCTGGTATGACTTAGGAGTTAAGAGAATAGTTTTAGCTAGAGAATTAACTTTCAAGGAAATAAATGAAATAACAGAAAATATTCCAAAGGGATGCGATATTGAAGCATTTGTTCATGGATCAATGTGTGTTGCATATTCAGGAAGATGTTTAATATCAAATTACATGATAAAGAGAGATGCCAATAAGGGTATTTGTGGAAATGTATGCAGATATAAATATTACTTAGTTGAAGAAACTAGACCAGGTGAATACTATCCTGTTATAGAAGATGATAATGGAACATATATAATGAACTCAAAGGATTTATGTATGATTCATCATATACCAGAGCTTGTTAAGAGTGGAATTTATTCTTTCAAGATTGAAGGAAGAATGAAAAGTGAGTTTTATGTTGCATCAGTAGTTAAGGCATATAGAGAAGCTTTAGATAGTTATTGGGAAAATCCAAATAATTATAAGTTTAAAGATGAATGGATGGATATGCTTAGAAAAGTAAGTCATAGACCATACCATACAGGATTCTATTTAGGAATCAATGGAGAGCAAAATTATGATGATGCTGGTTATGTTAGAGATTATGAAATAGTTGGTATGGTTAAATCATATGACCCAGAAACAAAAACAGCAACAGTTCTTCAAAAGAATAGAGTATTTGAAGGTGAAGAAGTAGAAATACTAAGACCAGAAGTACCATACTTTAAAATTAAGCTAAATGATATGTATGATTTAGATAAAGAGAGAAAAACTGATGTAGCAAATAGAGCACACATGATGTTTACAGTTAAAGTTGATGAGCCTTTAAAAGTAAATGATATGCTTGTTAAAGCAAATAATGTTATTAATATAAACAACAACTAAGGAGGAAATACAGTAATGTCAAAACCAATATTAATAGGAATTACTGGAGGAACAGGTTCTGGTAAGAGTACAATTGCAGATGCATTGTATTCTAATTTTTCAAAAGATTGTATAGCTATGATACAACAAGATATGTATTATAAAGACCAAAGTCATTTATCAATGGAAGAAAGAGTTAAAACAAACTATGATCATCCTATGGCTTTTGATAATGATTTGCTAGTAGAGCATTTAAAAGCCTTAATAAATGGTAAGTCTATAGAAAAACCAAGTTATGATTTTACTGTACATAACAGATCAAAGGAAACAGCAATTGTTGAATCTAGAGATATTATATTAGTTGAAGGTATATTAATTCTTGAAGATCCAAGAATTAGAGAGCTTTTAGATATAAAGGTTTATGTTGATACTGATGCAGATATTAGAATTTTAAGAAGACTTGTAAGAGATATTAATGAAAGAGGAAGAACTGTTGAATCAGTTGTAGACCAATATCTTAACATTGTAAGACCAATGCACTTACAATTTACAGAGCCATCTAAAAAATATGCAGATATAATTATTCCAGAAGGTGGACATAATTATGTTGCAATTGATTTATTAATGGCAAAAATCAGAGATATATTAAAGTAATTTGAATAAAACACCTCATCTTAGTCTAAAATTTAGCTAAGGAGGTGTTTTTTTTGTATAGTTTTAAAATTAATAATAAAAAATCACTTGCTATAGGAATCGTGTTTGTATGTATTTTTATTGCTTTAACTGTAAGATTATATGTTTTAATGATACATCCAACTAGTACTGTTCAAGGAGAGCTTAAAAATCATCAGGTTGAATACAGCAGTGACAATAATTATAAAATCTTTGATACTAATGGAGAAAATCTTATTAATTATAAAAATAAATATATAATGGTCTTAGACACAAAGCCTTTTAAATTAAATAATTATGAGGAAACTCTGCAGGATTTATTAGCATTAAACTTTATTATGAAATCAGAAGATAAAGCATTTAATTTTTCTGATATTATGAGAGAAAGTGGTAAGATATATTACAAGATTACAAAAGAAAGTTATGATAAAATTAATAAATTAAATGATATAAAGGGCATATATACTTATGTTTATAATGAAGTTGATTTAAAAGAGAGATGGAGAGTGGAAAATATAATAGCTTCTATTGATAAAGATAATGTTATAAAGGGGTCCTTTGAAAGTAAAATTGAAGATATTATTAGTGAAAATAAAAGACCTACCATTGGGTTTTATTTAGATGACAAGTCAGTTTATAAAAGTAATGAAACAAATTCAGGGGAAAATAATAAAAATATAAGATTAACAATAGATAAGTCAATTACTGAAAAAATTAGAAATGTACTTAAAAGTGATGAATTTAATAACTTAGATAATGTTGGTGTTGTTTTATTAGAATCAAAAAGTGGTAAGATAAGGGCTATGGTACAAAAAGATGAATCAGAAGCAAATATAAATTTAGGAATTGGTCAATTAGGTTTTGAACCAGGCTCAATATTTAAAATACTTACAGAAGCTATAGCTTTAAATGAAGGATTGATTAATGTAACTGATACATTTTATTGTGGTGGAAGTATTTGTAATAATAATGGAAAACCATATGCTCATGGAGCATTAACTGTAAGTAAAGCTTTTGAATTATCATGTAATGATATATATGCTAAGATAGGCAATTTAATTGGATATGAAAATATGTTAAAGTATACTACTAATTTAGGGTTATTTAATAAGGTTTTAGGTGTTTCAGGAGAAAATAGAGAAGAAGCATCAGGGGTAATGCCTAAAGCAACTGATGGAATAAGTAATTTTGCAATTGGTCAATGTGTAACTGTAACACCGCTTCAAATTGCAGGAGCAATAAATGCTGTAGTAAATGATGGTGTTTATATTAAGCCATCTATTATAGAAGATATAGTAGATGATAATAATAATATAATTGAAAGTGAACAAAATAAAGAAAATAGAATATTTACTTCTACAACTTCAAAATTAGTAAAAATGGATATGAAAAATGTTGTTTTAAATGGAACTGGTACTGAAGCAAAAGTTGATGGAATAATAGAAGGTGGTAAAACTGGTACAGCAACAGGTGAAGGTGGTGCTACAACACATGGATGGTTTGCTGGATATTTTGAACTTAATAATAATGAATATACTTTAGTAGTAGTTACTCCTAATATTAAAGGAAGGAATGAAAATGGAGTTGAGCTTGCTGGAGGAAATACTGCAGCACCTATATTTAGAGAAATAATAAAATCATTAATAAATTAATAAAAATATAGGAATGAAATGTATTATAAAATAATTTATAATCTATAAGCAATATTTTTAGAAAATATCATATTATATAATAAGCACTGCTAGGAGGAAGCTAAGTGATATTTTTTAGTAATATTCTAGAGATATTTTGCAGTAATATATTTCTTACAGGATATATCTCTGGAAATAATACATTTCCGCAGCCATTAGATGAAAAAGAAGAAGCTAAATACCTAGAATTGTTAAAAGCAGGTGACAAAAATGCTAAAGGAGTATTAATAGAAAGAAACCTCAGGCTGGTAGCACATATTGTGAAAAAGTATCAAATACCAAATAAGGATATAGATGAACTTATATCAATTGGGACAGTAGGATTAATTAAGGCAATTGATTCATTTGATGCATCAAAGGGAACAAGATTAGCTACATATGCATCTAGATGCATTGAAAATGAAATTTTAATGTTGTTTAGAAGTAATAAAAAGCAAAAGGGAGAAACTTTTTTACATGATCCAATAGGAGTAGATAAAGAGGGAAATGAAATTAGTTTAATTGATGTCTTAAGTAGTGATAAAGATTCTGTAGTTGAAAAGGTTGAAAGTAATATACAAATTCGAGCTCTTTATGCAAAAATTAATACAGCTTTAAGTGAAAGAGAAGGAGAAATAATACGAATGAGATATGGCTTGGTAGATGGAAAGTGTAAAACTCAAAGAGAAATAGCTAGTCTTCTTGGGATATCAAGATCATATGTTTCTAGAATAGAAAAAAAGGCATTAAAAAAATTAAAAAAAGAACTTGCTAGTAAATAAAAAGGAGTAAATTTATTTAGTAAAATATACTTTTAAACTAAAAATGATTGGAGAACAAAATGTATTTATTACTAGAACTTTTAAATAAAACTAAAGAAATGAATGCATCAGATTTACATTTAACAGTAGGATTAGCACCAACTATTAGATGTAATGGTAAGCTTATTCAATTAGGTATAGATAAATTATCTTCAAATGATTTAGAAAGGTTTTCTAGGGAAATACTTCAAGAAAAATATGATGAATATATAGAAATTGGAGAATTTGATACTTCTTATTCAGTTGAAGGAGTTGGAAGGTTTAGAATAAATGTATTTAAAGAAAAAAATAATGATGCAATTGCAATTAGAGTTATTGCACTTAAAATTCCAACATTAAATGAGTTAAATCATCCAGAAGTGTTAAAGAGCATAATTAATAAAAAAAGAGGGCTTATCTTAGTTACAGGACCAACTGGAAGTGGAAAAAGTACTACATTAGCAGCAATGATAAATGAAATAAATAACACAAGAGAAGAGCATATAATTACATTAGAAGATCCAATAGAATATTTACACAATCATAATAAATGTATAATTAATCAAAGGGAAATTGGAAGAGATAGCAAGAGTTATAATAAGGCATTAAAGGCAGTACTTAGAGAAGACCCAGATGTTATATTAGTTGGAGAAATGAGAGATTTAGAAACTATTTCTATTGCAATTACAGCAGCAGAAACAGGACATTTAGTATTTTCAACATTGCATACAATAGGTGCTGTAAAAACTATAGATAGGATTATAGATGTATTTCCACCACATCAGCAAGAGCAAGTTAAGATACAATTATCATCTGTGATTCAAGCTGTTATTTCACAACAATTATTACCTAACATTAAATGTAATGGAAGAGTAGCAGCGTTGGAAATAATGGTAAATACTCCAGGAATACAAAATTTAATTAGGGAAGGTAAAACTAATCAAATTGAATCAGTAGTTCAAACTGGAAATAAATATGGTATGAAGACTATGGATATGGCAATTTCAGAATTGTATAAAAAGGGTGCTATTTCTATGGAAATTGCAATGGCATATGCAGTAGATAGGGAAATTTTAAAGAGATTTATGATTTTATAAGAAATTACAAGGGGCTGTCGTACTAAATAATTAGTGCACAACTCCTTTTTATAATTTATATGTGAAACATATGTGGCTTATATCTATTAATTAGGGTATTTTAATTAA
>OGYI01000316.1_pt1 | contig 62337 bp, 50 predicted proteins | sample 1576521 | NCBI WGS metagenome assembly OGYI01 (sample SAMEA3541484, study PRJEB24748) | human gut metagenome | biome: human gut; feature: human-associated habitat; material: faeces | place: China | collected 2012
GCATCAGGGTTTCCCCCATTGTGCAATATTCCCCACTGCTGCCTCCCGTAGGAGTTTGGACCGTGTCTCAGTTCCAATGTGGCCGTTCATCCTCTCAGACCGGCTACTGATCGTCGCCTTGGTAGGCCGTTACCCTGCCAACCAGCTAATCAGACGCGGGCCCATCCTGTACCACCGGAGTTTTTCACACAAGAGGATGTCCTCTCGTGCGCTTATGCGGTATTAGCAGCCGTTTCCAACTGTTATCCCCCTGTACAGGGCAGGTTACCCACGCGTTACTCACCCGTCCGCCACTCAGTCACCAATCAATCATCCGAAGAATCTTAAAAGGTGCTTCGTTCGACTTGCATGTGTTAGGCACGCCGCCAGCGTTCATCCTGAGCCAGGATCAAACTCTCAAATAAAATGTTTAAGATGTCAGATCGAGGTCCAGAACCACTGGTTCTTTTCCTGTCTTTACTGTTTATTTAGGTTTTGAACTTTCGTTCTGTTCCATGGACTTTCCTGCAGACATCACTCTCAGGAAAACCCGAATGAAATTTGAATTAACGTTCAAGGTTGTTTTGTTATTCAGTTATCAAGGTTTTATGTTTTCTTTCGAAAACGCTTAATTATATTATCACATCTCTAAGCTCTTGTCAAGAACTTTTTTCAAGAACTTTTTCTTCTTTTTAAGAAGTTTGTTCTCTCTGTCAAATGTGAACTTTTATATGCTATCACACAGATAAAAATCTGTCAAGAACTTTTTCAACTTTCTTTTAATATTCTTTTCATTTTCCTAAGGAAAATGAGTTTCTCGTGTGCAACGGATATTATAATATCATAACAGCATATATGAGTCAAGCTTTTTTTGAATAAATTTTATTTTTCTTAAAAAACGTTGTATACTGTACTTTTTTTGTATTTTTCTCTCCCAACGTGTTCTTTTGCTTTGATATATTGTTATTTTTTTATCATTATTATAGATAAATTGACTATTTCTTTTACAAAATTCAAGAATGCCTCGGCATTCTTGCTGCGAGATGCGCGGGGCTGTCGCGCTATTGTTCCAACTTTAAACTATTGAAAAACATAGAGAGACCCTATATATAAATCCACACTCGTTGAAGTACTTCGTCGGATTGTGCCTAGGTCAGTAAGACAAAAATGTCTTCTTCCCTTGGACATAATCTCTCCTCGTTCCTCAAATAATGCAGATTTATATATAGGGCCTCTCTATGTTTTATTTTTATTTTATCCTGGAACAATAGCCCGACAGCCATTTGCGTAAAGAAAATCAAAGCCGTACTTCTATGAAGAACGGCTCTGGGTATATAATTATGTTATGAAAACTACAAAAATTATACAAAAAGATTATACATCATCTATATTAAATTATCAATTCAAACTTCCTCTTGAAATGGAAGTTCTTATCGAAGACAATGACCCGGTACGCCTGTTGAGTGTATTTGTGGAGGGGCTGGAACTAACCGATCTTTATAATTCTTATCAGAAGATCAAAAAAGATCAGGTGTCACCGCGTCAGATGTTCAAGATCGTGATCTATGCTGCCATGAACCATATCTATTCGAGCCGGGATATTGAAACTGCCTGTAAGAGAGATATCAATTTCATGTATCTTTTAGAAGGAAACTACCTTTAGGTGGTGGAGGAGCCTTGTAAATCTTTAGTCGTTAACCCTGATTCTCAATATATTTTTGTATAGTGGCTGAAGATACTTCTCCAATGCTACAAGCAAAATATCCGTCTGACCAAAATATCTTCTTCTTCCAATACTGTTTAGATAGAAGCGAACCATATTTGTGCCGTAAATAATACGTTGTTTCTTGCTTTACAATTTTGACAATATCGCAAACTTTATCTGTTGTATCGTAACTTAATAAGAAATGTATATGGTCTTTGTCGGTTTCTATAGCAATAATTTCATAGCCATGAGTATTAGCAATATCGAAAATCTTTTGTTTAACATCATCAGCGATAGAATCTTTGAGTAATTGTTTACGATATTTGGTTACTGGAACTATATGTACTTTAAGGCTGTATTTCCATCTGTTATGATGATTGTAGCTATTATCCATAATTCACTTCAAAACATTGATTTTCACTAATTATTATTATATAATATATCTAATGAAATATCTACGAAAGGAGTACATCTATGGAACAGATAACTATTACAGCTAAGATTCAAATAGTCGCAACGGAAACGGATAAAGTTTTGCTTGATGAAACTATGTCTGTTTATCGTAATGCCTGCAATTATGTTTCAGACTATGTATTCCATACTCACGACTTAAAGCAGTTTTCACTTAATAAGGTTTTGTATTCTACTTTACGGGAAAAGTTTGGTCTTAAATCGCAAATGGCTCAGTCTGTTTTGAAGACCGTTATCGCCAGATATAAGACCATTCTGGAGAATCAAAACGAATGGATCAAACCCTCGTTCAAAAAGCCTCAGTATGATCTGGTCTGGAACAGAGATTATTCCTTAACACAAAACCGCTTTTCAATCAATACGCTGAATGGTCGTGTGAAGTTATCTTATTTTGCAGATGGAATGTCTAAGTATTTCGACCATACGATCTATAAGTTTGGTACAGCTAAGCTTGTAAATAAGCATGGTAAGTATTATCTTCACATACCAGTAACCTATGATGTCGAAGAAAGTAATATTTCTGACATCTGTAATGTTGTGGGCATAGATAGAGGTATTAACTTTGTTGTTGCCACTTATGACAGCAAACACAAGTCTGGATTTGTTAGCGGTAAGGCTATAAAGCAAAAACGTGCTAATTATTCCAAACTTCGTAAAGAACTCCAAATGCGACGGACAGCATCTTCAAGACGAAGGATAAAAGCTATTGGTGGGCGAGAAAACCGTTGGATGCGGGATATTAACCATCAGGTGTCAAAGGCACTCGTTAAAAATAACTCAAAGCACACTCTCTTTGTATTAGAAGATCTGTCAGGTATTCGTAATGCTGCAGAACGTGTTAAAACAAAAGACCGTTATGTTTCTATATCATGGTCTTTCTATGACCTTGAACAAAAACTAATCTACAAAGCAAAACAGAATCAGTCTTCTGTTATTAAGGTAGACCCTCGCTATACAAGTCAGTGCTGCCCTTGTTGTGGGCACGTTGAAAAGTCTAACCGCAATAAGAAGATACACCTGTTTACTTGTAAAAACTGTGGTTACAAATCTAATGATGACCGCATTGGAGCTATGAATCTGTATCGTATGGGAATAGACTATCTTGCAGATAGCCAAGTACCTGATACAGTTGTAACAGAGTAAACTCTGCTACAAAGGGTGCTGTCAACCACCCTGTGATGTAACGCCACTTTAGATAGCAATATCTATCGGGGATTAAAGGTCGGAGGTGTAAGCCGTTAGTACGACTGGGCAGTTATAAGCCCATGACCTTTAGGTCGTGGGTAGTTGATTTACCAGCTCTTATCCTCACTTTACCTATCCTTACTCCTTTTTGAAGCAGCCTGTTCATATTCGCCAGGCTTTCCGGACGTACATAAACTTCTACTTCGTTTTTTAATCGGGCAAATGTATCTGCATAAACTTTTTGCAGGTTTCTTCCCTTTAAATAAATAGTCTTTAGATGCTCATTTTCACAAAAAGCTTCTTTCTCTATACTATGCAGTCTGGAATTACGGCTTTTTCCTAAAGTAATCTTCTCTAGTCGCCTGCATCCGGCGAGTGCTTCTTTTTCCAGAACCCGAATACAATCTGGTAGCGTAAGTGAGCGCATTTTTCTACAATCGCAAAAAGCTCTCGGTGCTACTCTTTCTATAAAATAATAATAATCACCGATTTTTACCTGCGCCGGAATCTGAATCTGACTGGTATCTTCTATATAATATAATAACCGAACGCTTCCATTCTTTATGGACGGATTTAGAATTTCATAGCGATTTCCTTCTACCTCGGCTATCCGGCCTGCCGGATTTGAAAACTCCCAGCTTGCATGAATTTCTTCATCTTGCGTTACTGTTTCCGGATGGTTATCCCAGCGTAACGTATATCCCTTTTTCTTTAACTTGGGATACTCTATTAAGTCTCCGTAATGGTATTGCTTTTCTTTTATTTTTTCTTCTAATTGTTCGTCCTGTAAACCGTTATTGCTTTCCGATAATCGTTCATAGATACATACGTTATATTCATTGTAAACAGATGAAAAAACCGCATGAACTTCCATATTTTCTTTTACACTGTCAAAGGTTTTATCCCAGCCTTCAAAGATATAATGCCATACTGCATCCTGCTGTTTTACCGGGCTTTGCGGTGCATGTGCTTCCTGCCCATATAGAACTTCTTCTTTTTTTAATACTGTGCCGTCTTCATGAAAAAAAGCTACTGTAAAAAAGCGTTCCCTCTCCTCAAAGACAGCCTTTGCCATCGTATCTTTTTCTATATGAGAAAGGTCATTATTCCAGCCTTTAAAAATATAATAGTGTTCTGCTGTCTTTGGTTTTTGTGGATGATATGGCTGTGATGCCGCCTGACCGTATGGAACACTTTCTGTTCCAAGTAACTTTCCACTCTCATGGAAATACATCACCAGATATTCTTTCGGTACTTCTTTATAAACCGCCTTTACCACAAGATTCCCCTGCACACAGGAAATATCCTGGTCCCATCCCTGAAACTTTATTTCATGATGTTCCGATTCGCCTTTCTTTTCGGGAAGTTCGGGAGGGATTGCCTCTTCTTCATGCAAAACAAAGGAAGTCTTTAAGACATTGCCCTCTTCATCCTGAAATACAACAATATGCTTTTTTTCTTTCTTTGCTCCTGCCAATAGCTCGCCCTCCTGTTACTTTAATATACGATGATATCATAGGACTTTTTAAAAACATCCCCGGCTTTTAATGTGTTGATGCCCGGCTTTTCAGAAATCTCCCCTTGGAATCCTTTATTATCGCAGCGTCCGCACCATGGTTCTAAGCAAACATATGGGGCACCCGGTTTCGACCATATTCCAAAGTTAGGGAAGTTTTTGCTTTCTAATGCAATATAAGGCTTTCCATTCGGTAATGCTAATCCCACCCATTCAATCTGTCCATTATCAAATATTAAGGCATCTTTATCAAACATATCTTTTTTCAGAGCATATTTGCTGTTTGTCAGTTCCAGTTTGTATGTTTTATCGGTGAGTGCCGTACCGCTTTCTGCATCAATAAGAATATAGGAAAGCGTTTCTATCCCTTCTTTAAACACAAGCGAGTAGTCCTCAAAATCTGTATCCGGAAGAATATTTACGTTAAATGCAGGATGTCCACCGATTGTAAAATACATTTCTTTATCATCTACATTCTTCACAGTCCATTCTATGGACAGACGATCATTCTCTAATCTATGTGTAATTTCTAACACAAAATCAAACGGATATTTCTTTTTACTTTCCTCATCAGCACATAGACGATACGTTACGAAATCTTCTCCTGCTGCTATCTGCTCAAATTCTGTATCTCGGGCAAATCCATGCTGTCCCATCGGATATGCTTTGCCATTATAAGTAAAATGTCCACCATAATACTTTCCTACATTGGGAAAAAGCACCGGTGCATGACGATTCCAAAAAGCCGGATCAGCCTGCCAGATAAGCTCCCTGTCATTTTCCTTATCATAAATGCTGCTAACTTCTGCTCCATGCGCATCAATAGTTACAGATAACTTTTCATTTTCGATTGTGTAAGCTGCCATTTTATTCTCCCCTTTTTATCTATATATATTATGTCTTCTTGCAATCTTTTTTGTATTATAATATACATAAAATAATCCGGCAGACCAGTATCTGCCGGATCCATATAAAGTATATCATATATTTCTGACTAATCCAAATCAAAAAGCTGTCTTGGTTTTAAACTTACCGAAGTCCAGGTTTCTTTATCGTAATCCTTTCCATATAAGGTAACCGTACTTTTTATTTTGGCGAAAATACGACACTGTTTTTTATAGGTTCCGCTTCGAGTTTCTTTTAGATAATCCTCCATTTTATCAAAAGTAAACTGAAAGGTATCATTACCTGCTAATTCAAAATGACCATCATCTGCACTAACGCTTATGGTCTGTCCATCTGAATATTTCTTCAACGTATTTACTTTGTCAGATGTAGATATCTTAGTTACCTTCACTTTATCCCCATTTATGGTCTTCTCTTTTCCATTTGCATCATCTTGGACATAAAGTTCCATCGTAAGGGAACCTGAATCATTATCTTTATAGTTCAAATTTGACGCAACCATGTTGTAGTCACGAATGCGAATATTAAAGGTATTATCCCCATTTAAAATATTTGGTGTGCCACTGACTTCAGATGCTTTTAAGCAATCTGGCATATAATAACGGTATTCTTCCTGTTCCGATACTGGGTTGAAATCATCAAGGAACATAGCTTCCGGTTCTACGGCAGATACATTAGCGGCTGCTATAACAGCGTTGGCGAAAAGCTGACGTTCCTGATCTGTAATCAACTCCCCCTTCGGACTATTATTTCCTGCATGACCTACCCCGGTATAAATAACATTTCCCTTACTATAAAAATAATAGTTATTACGAACATCATTTGGACTATTTTTATAACTTGAATCTGCACCATTTGAATCTGCTAAACAATACCACACTACAATATCATTCGTTCCATCTTTGTCAGAATCCTCCTCTAAAGCAAGCTGATAGTACTGAGAATGTGTTAAGGCCGTTGAAATTGTATCTGTAATATAATAAGGATACTGCGTAATCGCACCTTCATTTACTTTACTTGCCTTATGCGTTCCCTGTACACCATTCACATGATACAATACATTATTGCTAAATCCCTGTGTCATAAAACTTGTTGTATTTTTATTTCCAAACCTATATGCCATATCTGACACTTTTTCTTGAATTGCTTTAAAAACTTTGTTTTCTGAAGATAAATCATTTCCCTTTTTCAGCTCCGTACTTACTGTTGAAGACTTTTCACCTACCTTAATTGCCTTATCAGAAGTAATTCCATATCTATCCATTCCTACACTGGCCCGAAGATAAGTATTCAATGTATATCCCCAAATCCATGTTTTCGGCATATCAGACGGAACTGTGACTTTATTAGGTCCTGATGTTTCTCTGTTAATAAAAGAAGTGGTATCATGTGCAAATATAACACTCTTGCCTTTTTCAATAAACTCACGAATCGCATCTACTTCCTTATTATCATTCGGAATGGTATCTATACCAAAACCATCTGCAAAACCAATGATTATCATTTGATACTCATCAAGCATATTTTTATTTTTTGCAAATGCATTCTTATACTCTTGTGTATCCATTCTTTTTATTTTAATTTCAAAGCCATCTACTCGAGCAAGCATTCCCATAAATTGTGTATCTTCATCCAGTTTCCAGGTAATAGGTGCATCACTGTTTGCCTTAGGGGTGAGCTGCAAAACGTTTATCACTTGTTTCTTTTCATTCTTATTTGCCGCACGTTTTGTAAAGCCGGTTCTGGAAGTACGGATTGCAGGATTATCATTATTGCTAATCTGCAGCTTCCATGTAATAACCTTATAATAATCTTTTGGAATTTTTCTTGTCAAAGTATATTTTTCCCCAATTTTTAAATGATATTTTCCATTCTCTTTTCGAATTACATTACCAGAAGAATCCTGTATCTGTATATATTCTGATTGTTCCTCATTTGAAGACAAGTTACCATCAAAATTTAAATCAATAAACAGCTCACAGTTATACGTTGCAGTTGCAGTAGAAATTTCAGAATTATTTTCTATGATAAATGTATAACGTAATCCGTCTTCATTCTGCTGTATATTTCCCCTTTCCGCTTCCTCATTATATGTATAATCATCATCATTCAGCCTTTGCGGTTCTTTTGGCATTTCCGAAAACATAATCTTTGGTTTTGATAAATAGAAAAAGAAATTCAAATTTTCTTTCACATCTGCCTCTGACTTTGACATGACGTTTACTTTATCTGAAGAAATTGCTTTATTAAGAAATTGATACATATATGAAGCAGAATCCACAACATTTGTATTTATAGCACTCTTATCTGTATTTAAAAGACCATCTCCTATAATAACAGGATAACCACTTGATACAAAATTATTTAATTCTTTTAGTTGCTGCTTTGTAATATCATTCCCTGATCCCCGCATTAAACCTATTTTATTTTGTAGTTTTTCTGGCAAAGCAGACTTCACTGAACTTCTCAGTTCTTTTTTCGATAAATCTGTGTAATCATCATCTAAAAGTCCCATCAAACGAATATTCCACTTGCGATGATTCGTTACATCTTCCGGATCTTTATCTCCACCAAATACACCTCCTGTATGTGCATACAGGCTGGTTTTCTTATTACTATCATCTACATCTCCATTACGGAGAAAATACCAGTTATTATAACTGTCTCCAAAATAAATGGCATCATATTTTGTATTGATATCATCAATATGTCCGACAAATTCAGAGCTTGTCATATGCGTAATATTAATTTCGGTTGCAACTGTGTCATCATCTTCATCATTATCTGTATATAAAGTACTAAACTCTGCACAAGTAGCATATGCTGCAGAATGTTTATCACTCACTTCATTATTATATGCATCAGTAAATATCACTTTAATATAGCTTACATTTTTCACTGGCTTTTTAAACTTTACATCCTTCTCAATCCACTGATTCAACTCTGAAACAGAACCTGATTCTGTCATTTTTATATTTTTTTCTTCATATAATAATGTATTTGCCTCATCATACATCTGCACATCCAGCGTCAATGGCTTTCCATTTGCATATCCATTTGTATTTGGTCTCGCCACATAATGAAAACCTTTTAACTTTCTTTTGCTATCTTCCGGACTTAGTTTATACTCAAACCAGTGTGGTCCCGTTTCTTTGTTTAAACTCCATCTTGAATGCCAATAGGTAGAATCATTCCCATCAAGCATATTTTTAGCATAACCATGTGCTGCCCCTTCTCCAGATGTTTCTTCACAACAAAAACTTTTTATCGTTCCCCGCTTTCGTTCACTTTTAAGATTTTCATCTCCCACCTCCGTAAGACCAAGCCATTTTCTTACATTGTTTTTTGTTATACTTGCCGTTGCACTTGCCGGCTCGATATCAAGTACGTTTATCGTACTTTTATACGGAGTCTGTCTTTTATATTTATAATTAAGAATATACTCTATCACCCTCGCCTGCGAGATTTCTGTAGATAAGAGATCTATTTTTTCGCCATTTTCTCCGCTTTCAACGACTTCTCGATAATTATTTTCACTCTTGATATAGTCTGTAATTTCAGAGAACCTAGCTAATTGTGCATCCTTGAATTGTGTATGGAAATTTAAATTTAAGTTACAGATATTATCGTTTATAAAGAATATCCTTTCAGAAACATAGGAATCATTGATCGTATAGTTTTTATCTATGTATGCTGCAAATGCATTGGCAATCGTTGTTTTATCGGCATCTGTACCCATGACTGTTTTCTGGTTGATGATTGCCGGAAGCTTTGTCGTTGCTGCAATTTTTTCTGCCTGCGTCTTAGAAAGTCTTCCATTAATATAGATGAGGTCATAGTCATCAAGATCTGGTAGTGCATCGGTTCCTTCTTCTGTCTCATTTTTATTGATAACTTTTGTATCTACTTTTATAGATAAGTTTTTAAATTGCTGCTGGATGGTTTGATCTGTACTGTCCGGTGCAAGATGAAAGACATATCTTTTAAACCAGTCATGGTTCGTGTAACCTCCCTGATAAAAAAGATGATCAAGTTCTACCTGCTGTTCGGTATCTTTCGCGCCGTTTTCTTCTACAAAGTCATAGCTTCCCTTTCCCGGAGTTAGTGTATACTGTGCCGCAGATATATAGTGCGTTGCTCTATAATTTAATATTGCTTCAAGTGTACTTTCTGTTCCCCCTGTATTTTCTGTACTGTTATCCGCATCCTCTTCTACTGCAATATAGGTATCTTCATTAGAAGGATGTGCGGCATAGTACCAGCCATAATAGGTGCAGGCTTCCGGATCATTTTCCTTTCCGGATTTGGAAAGCTTACAGCAATAGTCTACGCTTTTTACTTTATAATAGTAACTATAAGAAATTTGTTCTGGAATTTCTTTTAACTGGCTTTTTGATACTGCCTGACGGCCGGTCACAATGTAAAGAGCCTCTTTTTTCATTATGGTGTCATTACCAATATTATCACCTGTTGCTGCCTGTGCGGATATACTTTTTTCAGAACCTGCATTATCTATGTCCGATGAATCAGCGGACTGTTTAGAATCTCCACTTGTATTGGCATCAGATGTTTTGGCGGATTGTGTATCCATCCCGGAATCATCACCATTATCCGTGCTTTCTTTTGTCCAGTACCAATACTGCCCGTCTTCTAAAGTAATATCTCCATCGTTATGCTGCGTAGTCCCCTTATTTTCATCCGCCTTTTGTTTTACAGTTTCCAAATCACCAACCAATGTATATTTGTAATATGGATATTCTTCAATATTCTCTCCTCGGTAAATGTACGGATTTGCCTGCGTTCCTGCTGTCGTCACATCATTTCGTGCGGCAGTTCCATCATCTTCACCACCAGTTAGATCATCAGATGCAGAATTTGTTACCGTTGGATTCTCTCCCGGAAAAGTATACTTTTTCTTTGCAATGTCTTGTGCAATCCTGGAAGTAAGCTCTCCGTAAACATTTTCATAGTAACCAAAGCCACCTTTGCTATAATCATAAGCATCGGCAATGGTTGTGTCGTTATCGTCTTTTAAGGCAGCGTTTATGTCAGCATTGCCTACTTCTTCAAAAGAAATCTGATAGGGTGCCATAGCCTCTGTGTCATCCGAATAAAAAAAGCTGCTTATATTTTCTCGATATTTCTGTGTAGTACTTCCATCACTGTCTACGTCTTCACGAATCGGGTAATATTTCTGCTCTTCTTTTGTATAGTCTCCTTTTCCAGAGGCATTTTCCTCATAATGTCCTGTCAAAGTTTCTTTACGGGATTGTTTAAAATCTACACGATTCCACTTTGTACTGTCATCTGTTTTGGAAAGAAAATATTTTTCTGCATAAGATTTAAAAGACAGTGGATAATCTGCTTCGCTGCCTGTACCCGGACTGTCTACATTCCACGAAAAGTCAAGCGGATTTTTTACCTGAGCTGTGTCGGAGGCTTCCACAAACTTCTGGCGTTCTTCTTTTGTCGGAAGAACAGAAAGTCCCTCTTCTACAGAAGAAAATGTCTGACTCTCCCCGGTACTTCCATCGGTAGTATTCTGGGTATATGTATACTGGGTAAGATACGGCTCCTGACCGGAAATATAATAGCCGATCTCGGCATCAGAAGAACTGTTAACTAATTCAAGAATACGAAATGGTGTTTTCTCAGACTTTTCGTCAAGAATCTGTTCGATTCCGGGCATCATCTCTGTAGATGCCTGAACATTTAGCATACTGACTAACACCGCCCCGATACCCAGACCAAGAGCAGATACTACTGCAATAAACGTATATAAGACTTTCTTTGTGCCTGTTTTCATCATCTGCTGCCTCCCGTTTCTTATTCGGCACCCGGTGCCGCTATCACGATATCGTTTCGTAAGGTAACTGTTTCTGTCTTTTTGTTTTCTCTGCCGTTTACTTTTGTTACCAGTTTAAAAAGAACGGTATGCCTGTCTGCTGCATGGTGGATATCTGCTGAAAACTGCGTAATGTTTTCTGCAAGAATTTCCGAAGTCCCCATAGAAGCTCTACCTGTACCGCTTCCAGGTCCCTGTGTGGACAATGTTAATTTATTGCTATCTGCATCCCATATAATCACTGCATATACCGGCTGACCGTCTTCTGTACTTTCGTCTTCACTTCCGATAAAAAGCGTTTTCGTCTGATTAAGAGGACTTTCCATATCACTGTCCATTTCTATTTTCTCACCCGGATCGGTTGTCGTATTTTCCCCTTTTGTATAATACATACTTAAATTTGCATTCATCGCCAGACTTTCAAGCTGGTCTAATGCATCCTGCATCTCAATCTGTGCCTGCGCTCCTCCGGAAGTATGTCGGTAATTTCTGACAGCTCCGGCCGCGAAAGTAAGGATCACACCGGAAAATATCGTACCGATCGCTACCATAACGATTAATTCGATCAGAGTAAGTCCTCTGTTATCTTTTCTCATTTATATGCCCTTTTTGTGTATCCTTTCTCTTATATCGTTGTACTCATCGTTACCTTTCCTGTTTTCTGATGAAGTGTAATGATACTCTTCTTCATCCTTCCACTCACTCGGATATAGCAGCATACTGCTTCCACATTGTTTGATTTTAAATCATGATAGGTAAGATCTTTATTATTTTCAAGAAAGCTTTCTACCTCATCTGTTGTGACTTGTTCCTCCTGCAAAGCACGAAAACCTCCTTTATTTCTGTCAATCGTAAAAAGCAGAGCATGGATCTCTCCCTCTTTTATTTCCTGATAGTTCTGACCATTGATTTCGCCTTTTTGATATAAATCATCAAGCTTATACTCTATTTTTGTCTTTGCCGGAGCAATCTTCTGCTCATCTGTCCAGACCATTCCAGATTTTTTCCCTTTATAGATGCAGTAGCTTATATAATAGCCATCGCTCTTTTTTTCCAGTTTCATTTCTGCTACAAGCTGGCTTGCCGCCTCGGTCCTAAGCCGTTCAAATCCTGTCTTTATCGACTTTGCCGCTCTTGCTGCCCGGTAATCGATCAGGCTGTTTAACGAAGGAATGAGTATACCAAGTAAAATAGCAAAAATGCTTACGACAACGATCATTTCTACTAATGTAAATCCCTTATTTGTAAATCCTTTATTTGCAAATACTCTGTTCGTAACACTTTTGTTTACAAATTTTTTCTTTTTCAAAACTTTTGGATTCACCATGTTTCCCCCCCCCCTTTCTACGTTAAAATTTATTTTCCAGGCGTAACTTATTTTCTCTCCCAGTTTTTATAAGTCACATAATCTTCTATATGATACACCTCAGAATCTTTATCACTGTTTCCACTGTCATTCGATGTCTGACTGTTTCCAAGAACGTATTTATCTCCCTCCCAGAAGAAATCTTTCGGAGAAGTCTTTCCATTATTTATCTGCGACTGAAATGCTTTTGCCGCATCAAGCGGAGAAGAGAGAAGTTTCGCACCCGGCTCTAAGGTAATCGTTCCCTTTGCCATGATGATTCCTGAAAATGTAATACCGGCTTTTATCCGGACATCTCCGGTACAGACAACAAGACGGAGTTTATCCGGACGGTGTTCGCCGTTTCCATTGCCAATGACAAGCTCTTTATCCGCACCGTTTACGGACGTTTCTTTTGTCTTTATTGTACTTTCTTCTAAAGCCGCTTTAGATGCGCTCTCATCTTTTACTAAAAAAGTACTTTTCTTTCCATTATGTGCCATGATGGTCTGTAATCCGCCATCTTCCTGACTGGCTGTAAATGTACAGGATTTTTCGCTCTGATCGTAGATGATGTTTCCTTCGTTTTTCCCATGGGATTCAATAAATTGTACCATTTCTTTTTCATTGACAAGATTATCAAATACATCTCTTTCTACCGCTGTCTCATTGTGAGAAATACCGTCACTGTCTTTCACCTCTGTCTTTAACAGGTCATAACTTCCGATCATCTTTCGCTTTAAAGCATACCACATATTCTGGTATCCTGTTTCTTCTTCCGTTACCGTCTGAGAATTCTCTTCGACTGTCGCACCGTCAAGATTACCGGTCTTTTTCTCCCCGTCATAAGATAAAATATTTCCTCCAACGACATATCGAAGATACGCTGTCTGGTCTTTTACATAAATTCCAGAAGTATTTTTTTCAAAAGAATCCTGTCCTTTAAAATAAAATGACAGATAGCCATCCATCATTTTTTTTAACGATGGATTCTTCTTATAGTAAACCTGCATAAAGTCCGATGTCTTTTTCTCATCAGTAAAGTTAAGATAAAAGTACACATAACCTCCGGCGCTGCTGCCGTCATTGTAAAAAACGGTCTGTATCGGTTCTTCTGCATCAACCCCCGTCTCTTTTAATGTTCGGTTTCCTAAATCCTTAACTGCCTTATCTGTCCTGGCAATGTTTTTAGCAAACTGTTTTATTTTTGTCTGCACTGTAGATGCACTGTCATTTGTTGTATCAATTCCAGCAGCTTTCACATAGGTATTATAATCCATCGGATTGTGATAGTCTTCTTTTGCTGTTCCAAGCAGAGAATCCGGTACAAGGTAGGCAAGCTGTGTTCCTTTTACAGTCACGCTCTCTCCGGTCAGCACATCTGCACTGTTACCTGATGTTCCACTTGTTGACAGTGCTTTACTTGCGATATAGTTTTTTCCGGCAAGCAGCAGACGCTCTAAACCGGACATGTCAAGGGTCGTACTCTTTCCGTTGATTGTGATCGCACTTGAAAGAGCCGCTGCGGTCTTCTTTTCATAAGTATTGGCAGTAGGAATGCTTTCAGCGCTGTATGTTCCATCCTCATTTTTCTTTGGATATCCATATTCTATACAGTTTTCGGAGTTCAATGCCGACTCCACATCTCCGTAGCCATAATATTCTCCGGCAAGCTTTACATAACTTCCGCTTCCTGCCTTTATAGTAAGGTCATCTGAAAGATACGTCTTTCCTAAAAGCTCTGCCTTTGCCGAAGAAAGGTTTACTCCCTGCGCCCACAATGTTGTTTCCGCTACGCTGTTAAATGTGCTGTTTTGTGCAAGGGATACTTCTCCGGCACAGACGATCCTCTCTCCCTTTGAAATATTTAATGCTCGATTGGGTGCTAAGTAGATGCTGGCATCTTTTACATTGACGGCAACGCCCTTAAGCTTCGTTTCCGGTATAAGACCTGCATAAACACTTCCCTGAATCTCACTATCCTCTGTCCCGCTGCCTGTACCCTGCTCACAGTATATGCCCTTACCTGCTACAACGATCATGTTCATAAGATCGGGCAGGGTAGATGGTGTCGGATACTGAATCGGTGGAACTGCCAGTGCAATATTAGTCCGGATGATCGCCGCATATCCCTTTTCGTCAACATAAATAACCTTTATATTTCTTACGGTAATCTTTTTCTTTGTGGGATCTACTGTCATTTTCGCTCCAACATTTACTGCGGAATCCTGCGAAGACTCTTTTTCTGATACTGCTGTTACTACGAGAGACTCCTTTGTTTTATCAAAAGAAGCTTCTTTATCAAGATCAACATAGTTACGAAGCTTTGTAATGTCATAATAGCCAGGTCTTCTCTCACTGCCCCGCAGACGTTTTTGTAAAATCGTTAAAAATTCGCTTTCATATGCCGCCTGTCTCTGTGCATCCATTGCCGCATCACCCGATTTTACACTTTCATTATAGCTTTCCATTACATTCGTGTAGGCTTCTGACATTGCCTCCGCAACGTCTTCCTGTAAGCCGGTACGGATTTCTTCTAAGGCACGTTCTGCTGTGTAAAAAGCATCTTTTTCCTTTAAATTGGACATCTTCATGCGAAAGTTTGCTATAACGATATAAGCGACAAGCATCACAAGAATACCGCCAAGACCTACGGCAAGAATGACCGTAATCAGGGAAAATCCACTATTTGATTTTGTTTGTAACTCTCTTTTTGCTCTCATTTATTCCACCTGCTCTTCTTTATCCGGCATACTTTTTAATTTTCCTTTGAACCGTCTAACGTAAGAATCTTATCTTCCTCCGGGAAATTCCTTCCTGCGGCTCCTGCTTTATAAACGCTTACCTTTACCGTATAAATTCTGTCATATGCCTCTTTTACATCAAGCGAATTAAAATCGAGTACCGTCTTTGCACTGTTTCCACTTGCCTTCTTTGTAAATCCACCATCTGTAATCTCTTTATAAACAAGCTTCATCTGACTAAGCTTTGGACGGCTACTTTGTGTCAGATTACTGATATCATAATCTAAATTGCTTCGAAGCTGTACCTGTGCCCGGTAAAGCCCTAAGTTTGTATTCCAGTTCACATTCCCTTTCGCCGTCGGATTCTCTTCAATTGTAAGAGCCATACGGTAATTCGCTTCCTGTGTCGATGTCGGCGGATTCTTTTCATGCGTATTCTCTGTCATCGGAATCTGCTTTGTCACATACAGTTCAAACTTTAAATTATCGGTATTGTCTACTACGATCTCATCTAACGGATTGACACTGCTTGTCGATTTATAATTGGGGTAATAAAAAACATAGATTCCTTCCAGATCATTTCCTGCTTCTGAGCTGTAAAACGCCGTATACGCACTGACATACGTACAAAAGCACCCCGGTATCCAGTTAGGATCGGACTGGCTTTTTCCAAGGTTCTTTCCATGACATGGGCAGATTGTCATCGTCTCATATGGATTATCCGGATTTTGGTAAGGATAGGTCCACAGAGTATACCTTGCCTTCGCCGTAATAACACCAGCTTCTTTTGTCACTTTAATCTCAAGAATACGCTTTGTGTTCGCATAAACATCCGCATAATTTAATTCTTCCGGTCCGCTCACACCGGTGGGATTCTGTTCTCTGTATTTTTTTTGTGCCTCTGCGAGCTGTTCCTTTAACATTGTCTCCATCGCATTCTGATCCCAGTCCTGATCCATGATCAAAAATGCATTCTTTTCGGTGTTAAGTTTTGAAATATTTGGCATGAGATAATCATTCTTCCCTGCCTTTTTCCCGGAGGCATTCTTCTTATAACCAGAGCTTTTACTTCCATCAAACTCCACTAACGTATCAAAGGTATTGTTTTGATTTTTAATCCCTTCCATGGAAAAATAATACTTCGATGCATTGCTTCCCTTTGTTCTTGGAAGAAAGGTATAGGTCTTTCCCTTATCAATAGAAAGAATGGACGCGGTCACTTTATCCGCATCGTTTCCCGCCTCTTCATAAAGCCTTGCTTTTTTATAGGTATCCTCTGTCTTTAAAAGTTCTTTTGTAATTACAGTGGAAGTATCTGTCGTTTCGGAAGAATCCTCCTGCAAAAAGCGAAAGCGGTTCTCCTTCGTGATCGGGTTCACCGGATAATTAAAAGCAAGTGCGGTCTGTGCAAATGTCTTTGCTTTTATCTCTTCCATAATATTTTGTGCGATTGTTGTCGCAGAAAGATACGTTCCCGACTTTTTATTTAATCTTGAGGAACTGACAAATCCACGAAAAAGAATAAGCGCGAGAACCATAAAAATACTGACTGCAGCAATGATTTCAACCAAGCTCATACCTGCGTTATCCTGCCTTACTGTTTTTTTGTCCATTACAGTCACTTCCTTTCCCGCGCTTTTTCTTATTTGTTTTTCTTTTCTAATGTACCAAACAGATTTTTCTTACCATAGATCGATGTTCCTGCATCCGGCTCATGATACTGCGTTCCAATTCCACTCATCGAATAAATATTTACGGTAAGTGTTCCGGTAAGCCCGCCGGTTCCAGAGTCAAAGGTCATCGTAATACTGTCAACTGTCATTCTTCCTGTCTGGTTATTAATATATGTTACCGCCTTCTTCAGATTCTCATAACTTCCTTTATAGCTAAAGGTATCCTGTGTCCGGTATAAGGTCGGACTGTCTTCCACAAGGGCATCATCGGTCTGCTTCTGTGTCTCCGTACTTGCCTGCGTATTTCCCTCGATCGCATCTACCTGTTTCTTTGTCGCCGCATTGTCCTGCTCACTTAATGTCTGCTGCTGTTCATCTGCTTCTTCACTCACGGTTCCATCTTCCGAAACCATCAGCCGCACACCGGTTCCGACCGTATCAATCGTGATTCCCGCCGCCTTTTCAATATTCTGGGCAAGAACAATTCCGTCTTCCTCTTTAATATCGGCTGGAAACTTCTCGCAATATGTGTCAATCTCCTCTTGCATATTCTGCGTTTCCCTCTGATAATAGTCCTTTTTTTCCGCCATGGAAAGCAGTTCATTCAGACGGGAATCTAACCCTTCATTCTGTACAGCAGTTTCCGAAGCCCTCTCCATCTGTGGACGAAATACCAGCATATAACTTACCACCATTAAAAGGACACCAAACAGCATTAATAACATTCTTTTTTCTCTGTTTGATATACTGGAAAAATCTAAATTCATGCTTTTTGCCTCCTGCTACTGCTGTGTCTCTGCCATCGCGGCCGGCTGTGTATAAACAGCCGTTACTGCCATTGTTACGATACCGCTCTCATCCTCTGTCGTTCCTGTTGTTGCTACGGAAGTTAACGACGTAAACTTACGAAGCTGCATCAGCGTATTTGCCGCTTCCTTTTTGCTTGCTGCCTCAAAGGAAAAAGAAACTCCCTCTCCCGTTGAAGTAAAGTTCTGTATTACAAGGGTGGAAGGCATCTTCTGTTCTAGTTCCTGTAAAAATGCAACCAGACTTTCATTCGGTGTATTTGTATAATCATACATCTGTTCATACTGGCTGTACTTTTCCTTCATCGAATTATATGCATTGTAAACGTTCTCTGCAGATTCGTTCTTTGTAATCTCTGTATTGAGCTTCTTCTGTCTCTGTGTCTGGTACAGACGGTTTCCAAGAGAAAATACAACAAGCACAATCGAAGCAATGGCTCCGAGCATAAATACAACAACAGCTCCGCGAATATCCTCGCCGTCATGCTTCTTTCTTCTGCCCTGGCCTCTCTTTGCTTTTTCCATTAAATTGGCACTGTTGCTGTCTACACCAAACAGGGCAATATAAATGGCTTCGGCATTCCCGCCTTCCTCACCTGCCGTAAACTTATGTCCTTTCACAGACTTTAATGCTGTAACCTTCTGTGCAAGCTCATGTGATAACAGCTCTGTCACACCAAGAACTGCCGCACCAATTCCGCAGCACTCAATCGTATCGAAGCCGCCTCCTGGATTTCTTGCAAGATAATAGTCCATGATTCGAGAAATATTCCCTACCAGATAACGGAGATTCTGGGACACTTCTGTTCTTGCTTCTTTGATTTCCTCTGTCTCATCCTCAGGTTCTATGATAACAGAATCCGGATTCAATGTACGCTTTACACAGTTTTGCCGCATCATAAGGGCAAGTGCTTCCTCATAAGAAAGATGTTCTCCAAACACAGGAAACATCTGCACTGCCTCGACTGCCCCGCTAATACCGTAACCGATATTTCTCTGCATACGCAGTTCTCCGTCACGAACGACTGAAACAAGCATCGCATCCTCTTCGATTTTGACAAGCATATGTGTACCTGCTGCGTAGGCCGGGCGCACTGCCATGTAAACACTGTCACCAATCGGTGCCAGGCAGGACAAAAGCAATCCTGCCGCCTCTGCAAGCTGCCCATATGACTTAGCCAGATCTTTTGGACAGGCATAGACCATCAGATGATACTTCTTTTCTTTTCCCTTTTCTTCTCCCTCTTCTTCCACATCAATGATACGATAGGAAATAATATATTCTGCCGGATCAATCGGGAAATAATCTGCTGCATTCATCTCAATTAAATCCTGAATCCGTTTTTTCTTAATAAAGGGAATACGAATCTCTCTGCTGGCAATCCGGCTTGATGCCACGATAAAACGAACCTTCCTTGCAGAAATCTTTCTTGCGAGCAATTCATTTTTCAGTTGTTCTCCAAGTCCCTGTACATCCTGAATTAATCCATCCTCTACAAGTCCCTGCGATACCGGAAAACGAAAGCATCGGCGTATACTGCTGCCCTTCTTCTCGTCTTTCATCTCAGCCACACGTATTTCTGACACACCGACCTCTATCGTTAATATATTCGCCATCCTGCTTTCCTCCAACGTACGTATATTATGAACTCTTCCTGCTTTGCATTGTTGTAATGATCTGCCATGATCCTTATTTTTCCCATATAAAAATACAGGCTGCCTCATTCCCATACAGCATGAAATGAAAACCTTTACGGTTTCCTGTACTTTTATATGCGAAAAATCATCTCTCTTACCGTATCTTTTGCATATATTTTTCATATTTCTGTTTGTTTGTTAAACAAGTCGGTGTACTGACACAGCGTGTCAGCACACCAGTAAACTAAGGTACCAGTCAATCCATCGTTCTCCAAAAAGTGCCGCAAGAAAAATACCTGCCGCAAGATACGGTCCCATCGCAAGGACGTGACCTTCTCCGCTTACTTTCATTCGAAGAAGATGAAGTACGGAACCAAGAATACAGCCCAGTAAAAATGCCAGAAGGATCTTCTGCCAGCCAAGCAGCAGCCCGCACGCTGCCATCAGCTTGATATCTCCTCCTCCGATCGCTCTGCCCTTGGAAAGAAGATACAAAACAAACAAAACACCACTGACACATACTGCACCAATGAGGTGGCTTCGCCATTCCTCTTTTTCAAGAAAAACTGCCACCACTCCCAAAACTCCTAAGAATACATTGATTCCAAACGGAATTTCAAAGGTTCTCCAGTCAATGACCGAAAGCGTAAGTAATGCCGATGCCATAAGGCTGTACAGCACACTCATCCCATTCATGCCATTTACAAGAAATACAGCTACCCAGAGGATGCCATTTACCGCTTCCACAACCGGGTACTGCACAGAAATCACCGCCTTACACTGACGGCATCTGCCCCGCAAAAACAGCCAGCTAAACAGCGGAATCAAGTCAAACCATCGCAGTTTTGCCCCACAGCTCATGCAGTGGGACGGAACTTTCACGATGGACTCTCCCTCCGGCAGCCGGTAAATGCAGACATTTAAAAAGCTGCCAACGACAATGCCGAACAGGAAGATTGTTACATATGGTATTAATTCTAATAAAAGAAGCATAGGAAAAATCTTTCTTTATTTAGTGGGGTTAACGGGTTGCCAGGGTTCTCCGGTGGAGAATAGCTGCTATGGGACTATTTTCCTGTTGTTGCTGCTGTTTTATTTATATAATTAGCAAGAGTATCTGGAGTATAGGTAACTGTTGTACCACCATCCTGTGCTACCTTAATTATTGCTGAAATAGAGTCTGCATTAGTGCCCTTATTATCCCATTTATTAGATTTTAATTTGGTTTTTGCCCAATCAGGAGCGGCCTCATCTAAAGCTTTTTTTGCCACTTTTTCATTATCCGCTTTTTTGGTAGCAGATTCAGCTGTAACTGTTGTTGCAGTCTTACCAATCGTAATCGTATATCTATCCTCTGGTAATGTTTCTTCCGCATCGGCTGCATATACCTGAATTGCTCTTACCATCTCATCTAAGTTGCTTGCATCTGCAGACTTTCTTGATTTCTCTACATATTTAAGGTACTGTGGTGCTAAGAGACCTACTAAGATTGCCAGGATTGCAACTACGATGATTAACTCTACAAGAGAGAATCCTTTGTTATCATTTTTCTTTTTGTTAAGGAATTTTAACATACTCATTTCTCCTTTTCTTTTGTATGTACTTCTCACACATTTCTTTGTTCTGCCTTTGAATCAGGCACAAAAAATACTTCGATACATATCTGCTTTATTTTAGTTTCCCGTAACGGCTTCGTACTAACTGCCTGCGGCAGTTGATGGACCGTTACATTGATCTATGATGATCGCAGTCTCCCTATGCCAAGACCGCATGTCACCCGTATGTTTATCAGAGGGTATCTAATCCCTCATACATTGCGGCAATCGGAAGGATGGACGCAATGACTAAAGAGCCGACAACGACTGCCATAAATACGATAATTAATGGCTCCATTGCGGCGAGGATGGTCTGTGTGGTAATCTCCACTTCTTCGTCATAGTAGTCGGCAAGTTTATGAAGCATCTGTTCTATATTACCGGTTTCCTCACCAATACCTGTCATATCGTATACCATCGGCGGGAAGATTCCGGCATCTCTTAAAGGTTCCGATAGCGGAATACCCTTCATAACTTCTTCTCTGGCATTCTGAATTGCGATCGCGTAATGAACATTCGTTACAATTCGTGAAACAATGTCTAAACAGTCAACCATCGGCACACCGGCGGCAAGCAGGGTGCTGGCGGTTCTTACGAACCGGGAACAGTTTGACTTTACAACAAGCTGTCCAAATAGTGGAAGCTTCCTTTTTATCGCATCAATGTTCTTTCTTCCGGCTTCGGTCCGGTAATATGCCTTATAACCGGCGAACAGAGCTGCGAACACTGCCACGATCAGATAGATATGCGTTCCTGCCCACTCACTCAGTCCCATAACGAACATCGTAAATGGCGGCATCTCCATATCAATCTCTTTAAACATATCTATAAAAATAGGAATAACATATAAAAGCATAACGCCGATAACACCGATACAGGCAAGGACCAGTATGATCGGATAAACGGTTGCTTTCCGGATTGTTGCCCTTAGCTTGGCATCCTTCTCAAACTGCTCTGCCATTCGGGAAAATGCCATCTCTAAGTTACCGGCACTTTCTCCGGCTTCTACCATACTGATCAGCATGGACGGGAAGATATCCCCCTCTCCACGCATCGCATCTGCCAGTGTATTTCCCTTTTCGATGCTCGTTAAAACCTGTGCGATCGACTTTTTTAACTTTTTATTTTCCGTCTGTTCCTCCAGCATCACCAGCGCTTCCTTCATGGCAACGCCGGCCTCTAAAATGCTGACGAACTGTCGGCAGAATACGGAAAGATCACGCGGACTCAGCTTCTTTCCAAATGAAACCGCAACATCAAGCTGCCTGCTCTGTTCTTCTAAGGAAAGAATGACATACCCATCCTTTTTTAAGAATTCTTTGGCACTCTCCTTATTCGCTGCTTCTATCTTGCCCCGCTTCTCTTTTCCTGATTTATCTGCCACGATATAGAAATAACCCGGCATCTTTCTTCCTTCCTGTAAAATCTATAAAAACCTATACAAAATTAATCTTTTTATTCATTGCCACAGGGTCCTGTGCATAACTAACTGCCGCCTCCCCGTCAATCATCCGCCTCATATACAGATCATACAGCGCGTCGTCCATCGTCTGCATTCCAAGACGCTTGCTTGTCTGGATAACCGAAGTAATCTGGAAGGTCTTCCCTTCACGAATAAGATTACGGACGGCATTATTCGCAAATAATACTTCTAACGCAGCCACCCTTCCATTCCCATCTAAGCGCTTCAAAAGCTGCTGGGATACGACACATTCTAATACGGCAGCAAGCTGGATCCGTATCTGCTGCTGCTGATCTGGTGGGAATACATCAATAATTCGGTCAATCGTCTTATCTGCCCCGATCGTATGAAGGGTGGACAGGACCAGATGGCCTGTCTCAGCGGCAGTGATTGCTGTTGAGATCGTCTCTAAATCTCTCATCTCTCCTACTAAAATAACATCGGGATCTTCCCTCAGTGCGGCACGCAATGCCTTCGCATAATTCTCCGTATCACTGCCAATCTCTCTCTGATTTACAATAGACTTATCATGTCTGTGCAAATATTCGATCGGGTCTTCTAATGTGATGATATGGTCTGCCCGGGTACGGTTAATGACCTGGATTAAAGAGGCAAGTGTTGTGGACTTCCCGCTCCCGGTCGGTCCGGTTACAAGGACAAGCCCTCTCCGCTTCTCTGTCACTGCGACAACCTCCGGCGGCAGTCCAAGCTTTTCCGGCTCTGGAATGTCAAATGGCAGTGCCCGCATAACGCTTGCGAGCGTTCCTCTTTGCTTAAATACATTCACACGAAAGCGCCCGACACCGGAAATCGCATAGGCAAAGTCTGTCTGTCCTGTCTTTTCCAGCTCTTCTTCATGTCTTTTATCTAATAATGGCAGAATCAGATTCCTTACATCATCTGGCATCAGCTTCTCTTCTCCCCCTGTATGGAGTACACCGTCAATACGGTAGTTCGGCGCTCTGCCAACAGAAAGATGAATATCGGAAGCCTTACATTCTACTGAACGAATCAGAATTTCATTTAAATCATACATACTATCGCTCCTTAAGATTTCTGGAGTACCTCTTTACTCATACGAAGCTTTCTGCAGCTCCTCAATCGAAGTAATACCTGCAAGAACATCCCGGACACCATTCTCACGAAGTGTCCGCATTCCGTTCCTTTTTGCGGCATGAATCAGATTCTTTGAATCACTGCCTTCTGCAATGAGTCTCTGAAGCTCCTCGTTCACTTCCATGATCTCAAAGATACCCTTTCTTCCATAATAGCCGGTATCATTACAAAGATTACAGCCGGCCGGCTCATAAATCTCCACAGCTTCTTCTTCTGGAAGATGCATGATCTGCTTCTCATCTGCAGATGCCAGTCGCTTCTTACGGCAGTATGGACAAAGCTTTCTTACAAGACGCTGTGCGATCACGCCCACAACAGAATCTGCTAACATATACCGTTCTACTCCCATATCGACCATTCTGTCAAGGGTTCCCGTTGCATTATTCGTATGTAAGGTAGATACGACCAAATGTCCTGTGATTGATGCCTGTACCGCAATCGATGCGGTCTCACTGTCACGAATCTCTCCGATCATAATAATATCCGGATCCTGACGAAGAATGGAACGAAGTGCCGTTGCAAAGGTAAGATTCACTTTATTATTCACCTGAATCTGATTAATTCCTTCTAATGCTGCCTCCACCGGATCTTCTACCGTAACAATATTCACTTCATCTTTGTTCAGTTCAGAAAGGGCAGTATAGAGCGTTGTGGACTTACCACTTCCTGTCGGTCCGGTTACAAAAATGATCCCATGCGGATGAGACATCATATGATCAAATCTTGCCAGCTCATCTGGTGCAAATCCCAGCTCCTTCTTATCCTTCGTCAGATTCACCTTAGAAGAGATTCTAAGAACAAGCTTCTCTCCATATACCGTAGGTACCGAAGAAACCCGGACATCATATTCCTGTCCGTCAATCACAAGAGACAGTCTTCCATCCTGTGGCTTTCGCTTCTCTGCGATATCCATGCCTCCCATAATCTTAATACGAGTAGAAATAGCCGGAAGCAGGCTGTTATCATATTCCATTCTTGTACATAGCGCACCATCAATACGGTAACGCACCCGCACCTTATTCTCTAAAGCTTCAATATGAATATCGCTGGCTCTCTGCCTTACGGCCTGTTCTAAAATCGAACGGACAAGCTGTACGATCGGTGCATCATCAATCCCGCTGTCATCTGCTGCCACTGCCACATTCCCTCGAAGCTGTGCCCTCTCTCTTGCGAAACGATTCACCGCTTCAATATTCTCTGCCTCACCGTAATTCCGGTCAATTGCCGATCTGATTTCTCTTCTCGTTGCAATATACGGCTCGATCTGCATATTCGTTACGATAGCGATATCATCAATTGCCTCCATATCAAGAGGGTCTGCCATCGCAAGATGAAGAATATTCGCATTATAGGGATCGACCTCAAAAGGAAAGACAGTATACTTCTTAAGCAGCTTTCCATCAATGAGGCTCTTGATTTCTCCCGGCACTGTAAGACCACGAAGCTGTACCGTCTTAAGCCCCATCTGGGCCTCTAAAGCGCGGGAGATCATCTCCTCGGTAATGAAACCTTTCTCAACGAGAATCTCACCAATCTTCTTATTCGTGCCTTTTTGCATCTGTAATGCCTGTTCAAGCTGTTCTTTGGTCAGTACATTCTGTTGAATCAGTAAGTCTCCCAGCCGCAGCCGGTTTCTCCGTCTTAATGCCATCTTCTCCCCTACTTTCGCCTTAATTCATTCTCTTTTATTTTTATTTTATAATGTCACAAATTACTCTGTAGTTAACACTGCTCCCGTCATTCTAAAACTAATACGATTACCATTACATACCATTACAACTTATATGCTCAAAAAAAACTGCATTAGAAACCTCTTCCTTGTCATCTAAATGCAGCTCCCTTACTTGTCACTTTACATCCTGATTCACACACAATACAAGCTTTTCCATTTATTAACTACTAACTTGAAATTTACCATATGTATGCCTTCTTGTCAATAAAAAATTTACACTCTATCCCTTTCTTTCCCTCTCTCTTGCCATATCCTGCTGAAATTAATATACTTGAAGGTGAAAGTGTTGCTGATGTCATGAAACAAATTAAAAAATCATATGATTGCGTTGGTCTATTGCCAATGCAGCCATATGATTTTTATCTCTTGTGTAAATTATTTCACTGTGGTAGTTTTCTCGATTTCTTTTAATACAAGATCATTTAATACGACACGATTTAAATACGGTTTAGAATATAACTTCTCATACTTTGCCGTATCTTGCCCATTAAAATATTCTTTGATATCATCGTCTGTTACAGCAATCTTCTTCTCTGCTGCAATTGCATCTGCAACTAAGAATACTTTTACTGTACTTTCACAGCTACTCTTATACTGCTCTCTCAAAGCATCTTCATCTTCAATACCGTATGCAGAAAGATAATCTTTTAAAGAATAATTCGATGACTTTAACTCTGCCTTTAATCCGTCTACAAGAACATCGATACGATCGTTAATTAGCTGGTCCGGAATTTCTTTAAACGTACTCTTTTCAATCATATGATTCCAGATGTAATCTGTCTTGTTTGACTTGTAAATCTCATCTTTAATCTTCTTTTTCAGTTCTTTTGCTGACGTAACACCATAAGAATCTGCTAAATTCTCTTTTACAAACTGATCTGTCAGTTTCTGTTCTTCTTCGATATAATTAATCTTTGTTTCAAACACCGCATCTTTTCCGGCAACATCTGCATTCGTGTAATCCTTCGGAAACGTTACTTTTACCTGTATAGTTTCTCCTGGCTTTTTACCGATCAGCTGGTCTTCAAAGCCATCAATAAATGTTCCGGAACCAATCGTAAGATTCGAACCCGTAGCTGATCCGCCATCAAACTCTTTGCCATTGATCGTTCCTGTATAGTCAATATTGACTACATCACCTTTTTTTACTTTACGGTCTGTAACCTGCTTCTTATAATTAGATAAAATAGAATCAATCTGGCTCTGCACATCACTGTCAGATACTTCTATATCTTTTTTCGCAATCTTTAAAGAGGAATAATCACAAACTGTTACATAGTCAGATGATTTTACCCCTTCTAAAGTTCCATCCGCATTCAGTCCCTTTGAATAATCTACCGTTTCTTCTTTTACTTCTGTTGTTGCTTCCGCCGCCTTCTTACTGTTACCACATCCGGTCAACATCGTCATTGATAAAACAGTTATAAGTGCAATTGCTGCAAACTTCTTCATAATCAAATATATCCTTTCTATTTTTACTTTATTTTAAACCACTCTTCATTTTAACTACTTTTAACTTAAGTAATCTTAATTATCTCTCCTGATTATTTTCAGGAACGTATATACATTCTTACAAACTTAAGCGTTCATCTCTTCTAAAATCTCCTGCTCAAGTTCCTGTGCGATCACCGCACCCTTTACAAGCGCTTTTCTGGCATAATAAACCGCTTTCTCAAGAGATTTGTCCACACCCTGTCCCTTAAAATACAGTAAACCAAGGCTATAGTAAGCCATACGGTATTCTGCCAGTTCAACCGCATTCATAAAGCAGGCTGCCGCTTCTCCGTACTGTCCGGAATGATAGTACTTTGTTCCCATCTGGTACATCTTCTTCGCTTTAGGGATTCCTGCTTCTAATGCCTTCTCCTGCTCAAGCTGAAATGCTCTGGCAATCTTACGAACCTTTATCACTGACTTCTCATACTTCGTATTCACTTCATAACTGCCATCTTCTTTCTCTAAAAGAAGCTTCTGCGTAGAAAGTCCCTTTAACAGATAATCCATATAGGTGTCTACTTCTGCAAATGGCACACTTCCATTTACAATTCTTCTTGTCTGTTCCAAATCAACAATATGATTCTCCTTTAATGGAAGCTGTCCAATAAAAAAAACAGAATGTTTCATAACCTTCTTCTTCTCTTCCGGTTCTGATGCATTCTGCACCATATCGTACATCTTCTTTATATTATCCTTCTCAAGAGTCTTTCCTTCCATCATCTCTTTGATCTTTGTTCCTTCTACTGCCATCGTCCCTCTCCTTTTTATTGAAAATCTGCATGGCTCTGCATAGTTACAAATTATATTATTAAAGAAAACAATTGTCAATAGTCCGGCTACATACAACAAGTTCCGGTTCACCGTCTTTTTCCTCACAAACCGCAATCCGGTATCCGTCATATTCCCATTCAAAAAATCTTTCTTTTAAAGCTTTCCCATTCTTTTTTCCTTTATAACCTGATATCCCCGAAAAATCCAAGCCCTCAAGCGAGATTCCAAGCCCCTCGCCCGTTTTCTTTACATAGCTTTCTCTCAACACCCAGAACCGGGTAAAAAGTTCTTCCACTGCCTCCGGACTTTCTTCTTTTTCTCTTTTTTCTTCTTTTAACTTTTCCAGAATATCATATTCTCCTTCAGAAAAAAATCTCTTTGCCAGCTTCCATCTTACTTTCTGAATCTTTTCAATATCACAACCGACTTCTACATCCGACACTACACACATAACATACTTTCCGGAATGTGAAAGATTAAAACAGACTTCTTTCTTCTTTCGTTCCGGTTTGCCATGCTCTCCATAACAATATGCCCCGTCTGCATGAATACTTTCTTCCGGGATTCCCCATTCTTTTAAGGCGTGATACAACAAAAGCCAGGCAGCAAGCTCCGTTTTCCTGTCTTCTTCTCTTACTGGGCGGACTGTTTTTTCCCATCGTTCTTTCGGAAGAAAGTCTTTCCACGAAGAAAAACTTACCGGATCTGCTGTTTTAGTTCTATCTAACAAATATACTTTAGTACGTTTTTCTGACTTTTTCATTCTTTTTGTTCCGTTTGTTCTGTTTGATTCTTTTGATTCTTTTTATGTGTCTTTTCTTCTTCAATCACATCATTTACCGCTAACGAAGTCACGCTGATAATAATGACTGCAATTCCGACAAGATCTGCCATAGCAAATGTCTGGTGCAGTACTGTGACTGTAAGAATTGTTGAGACAAGAGGCTCCATACAGGAAAACAGACTGCTCTTTACCGGTCCTAAATACATGACTCCTTTTAAATAGCAGGTAAATGCACATACGGTTCCAAAAATAATAACGATTCCAACTAATATTACCGTATACCCATCCCATTTTCCGGATAGTACCCAAAATTTTGAAAATGGTGCCAGCATGATTCCACCAAGAAACATTCCCCAGCCAATAACGGACGGGGATCCAAACTCTCTTAAAAGACTTACCGGCCATACCGTATAAAATACAATCGTAACTGCCGCTATCATTCCAAGGATCAATGCCTTTTGTGAAATCGCAAGAGTGTGGATGTCCCCATGCGTTGACATAAGAAAAACACCTGCAACCACAGCAATCAGAACAAGGATATCTATTATTCTCGGCAGCTTTTTATCAAGGAAAAGGCATAAAATCATAATCATGACCGGCGAAGTATACTGAAGCACTGTCGCCGTTGCCGGATTGGAGTACTGCACACATAAAAAATACGTAAGCTGACACGCTAACATTCCAAATGCTGCAAATAACAACATACTGCATGCCGTCTTCTTATTCTTCCACACATCAAAAATCTTCTCTTTTTTCTGCAAAAAGGCAATGAGCAGCATAATAAGCCCACCAATAATAAGTCTTGCCGTCACAAGCCATTGTGCATTCAATCCTCTTGTATCAAAAAGGAGTTTCCCTACGATACCGGACAATCCCCAGCATGTTCCTCCAATAAGGGCATAGGTGATTCCCTTTACTTTTGCATTCATTCTTTTGTCCTCTCTTTTCTTCCATATGAAGTATCCGCTCTATTCTACAATAAGAAGAAAAAGTTTGCAAACAAAAAATCCTATCACGTATTGGCAAATATCATAATGAATCCACACTATTATTCTTCGACTTTATTATATTGTTGCATTGAATAATTATCTGGGGAATATCGCAATACAGAATAACAACTTACAGAAAAAAATGTATAAAAAATGCATATTGAAAATAAATATTTTTATACAAAGAAAAAGAGATCCATGAAATATGGCTTAAATAAGCTATATTTCATGGACCTCTTATGGACCTGAGGGGAATCGAACCCCTGTCCGAAAACCTATTCCGTACGGTATCTCCCATCACAGTCTCTATTTTAACATTCCCTCTGTCCGGCGTCTAAAGACAAACTCCGGATTTCAGTAGCTTCATATTACTTCATACTCCGCAAAGCTTTGGAATACGAGTGTCCCACATATTCGGTGCCGGACTCTTAATCTGTGGGGAAACTAAGGCCGACAGCTGCAACTAGGCAGCGTATGCTAAATTATCTTCAGCGTTTATATTTAGTTCCGAGTTTTAATGTGGTCCCGGACCACAGATGGCTGCCCCACGTTCAAAATCCCCGTCGAAACCAGTACAAGCCCCCATAAGGGTTCTTTGAACCGTAGTATCACTATTATATACTTTTTGGGGAAAATGTCAAGGGGTTAATTTTATTTACTGAGCTTTACATCTGCAAATCCATATTCTGTATCGGGAAGCTTAATGATATCTCCTGGTACAATATAAATTCTTAAATCTTTACATCCTTTTACATTAATCGTATGTATGGAAAACGCTTCATCATCCTTAATCTCAAATGTTCCGTTTTCTATGGTTTTCCCATCTGCTTTGATCGTTACCTTTGCTGGTCTTCTTCGAGCAATATACTTCCCATCTTTTATACCTGTTTTAAAAGTAAGAGAAGTGTATTTTCCTCCTAAGTTAAAATAGATTCCTTCATCATTGCGCAGCGTTCCTCTTACTGCAAATCCATGCGTATAGGAAGTGCCTCTCATCGTAAAAGCACGTGCATTGTAGCTTTCATAGCTTAATGGTTTCGCATATGGCTGCACGTAGTCTAATAACCAGCCGGAAGCTGGCATTGTAATCTTCTTTACTGAGCTGCTGCCTTTAAATGTTTTTCCATCTGCACTTAAATACGGCACAACTTTATAACTATAAACTCCGCCTAACTCAAGACCGTTTACGACATAGCTTCTTTCTTTTACTGCTGTTATCTTATTCCACTTTCCATTGGCTCCGGCCTTATATAAGTAATATCCGGTCGCATTCTTTACTTTATTCCATTCCAAAACTGCTGTTGTACCGGTTACCGCAGCCGAAAGTCCCGGTTTGGTGTCCGCTAACGTACGGATTCTTTGTACAGAAGAATAACTGCCTTTTTTCCCCTGATTGATTCCCCTTACTTTATAAACATAAACTGCACCTGTCTTTAGCTTTTTATGTGTAACGGAAGCTACTTTTGTTGTCTTTATCTTTTTATACTTTCCACCATTCACTGAGCAATATACCTGATACTTTTTCGCATGCGCTGCTTTTTTCCAGGTAAGCTTTACCGCCCTTTTTGCGGTAAACTTCACTGTGAGATTCTTTACCTGCGAAGGTTTTTTCACTGCCGCTGCCTGTGCCTTCTGCGGTATAAATAATAAAACGGTCAGGCACAGAACTGCGAGCAGCAATATGTGTACCTTTTTCTTGTAAATACTTTTCATAGCTATCTTCCTTTCTCTGTCTTATTTTTTCTTATTTTGTCTTATTTTTCTTATTCTTTTTCTTAACAGTTTTTCTTTGTCGTAAAATAATATCTCATATTCTGTATTTTTTCAATAGATATGTGAACTACTCGGCAACTAAGTTACCTGAGCATCTGAAATCTGGCGGGATACCGCCTTTTTCAGGGTGCGTCCATGACACCACTACTGCTTGCCTTTTGGCTATACAGCTACTTTTATTATTTCTGGATTTTTTAGTCCGGTTACGGACAGTTCTTTCTGTTTTCCGGTTACGGAAAGATATTTCCGCAGGATATTGAATGCTCCTACTGCATCTGCATTGTATCTCATTCCGCCAGCTACATACATCCCCCTCTCTTTTCGATTTGATGCTTCTGCATAGCTTTTTGATACTTCTGGTGATAATGGACTGCACTGGCTGGTATAACCTTCTTCCTGTTTTATCAACTGGATCCCATACAGTTTCAATTTGTATCCCAGCATGATATACAGCTTATTATAAGGCAGTCCGTGAAACTTCTGGTTTGTCTTGTTTCCCATATCGTTTTCTTTACGGATATTTCGGATATCTCCTATAACTACACTGCTTATCCCTTCTTTTCTACAGTATTCCGCAATCCATCTGGTCACCTTGTGAAGATAATCCTTTACTACGTTCTGCTTTTTACGATAAATCTTCTGGATATGTTTCGAGGATTTCGGGTACTTTATACCTCTTCCCGACTGCTGTGCATACCAGATTGATTGAACTCTGCTGATTTCTTTGTGAAAGTATCTTTCAAGTGAAAGGTATTTTCTTCCCAGGATAAAAGCCCTGCCATTTCCAGAATCATAACAGGTCAGCAGATTGTGAAGCCCAGGATCAATAGATAAATAATGCCCATTCTGGGAAAGCTGCTCTGGTTCTTTCATCTCATAGATTACAATCATGTCACATTTCCCTTTTTTCGGCGGATAGATACGCAGCTGTTTTATGTGATCCATGTCCCTGAAAATCTTATTTTCAAGATATAGAAATTTTTCATGGATCCCGTAAGCTTCTTCCATATAGTTTTTCAGATCCTTAGACAGAGACAGGCGTAATTGGTCTGAGCCTTTCTCATGCCGGATCCCCATCTGCATATATGTGACCGGTATATTGTCCTGTTTAAAACGAGGCGGATTTGGCTCTTTGATCCCGCCAGTCTTCTTCAGGACATAAAACGATTTCCAGGCTTTATCCAGCTGCTTGCAGGTCTCCTGTGCCGTCTGGGCAGGAAGCTGTCTGTACCACAGATCCCCTTTATGTGCTTTTTTTTGATAATACCAGTCAGGATACTTTTCCATTCCAAGTTCTTTATAATGGCGACGTTCATAGTTGCAGACATTCCAGAGTTTGGATGCTGCATAGCACATATGCCCTATGATATTGGAATATTCCGGACAGATCTTTACCGATGTTTTGTGTGACAGTAACATTCCTCTCCCCCTTTGGGTAGTCATTTGGACGGATATTCTCGAGCCATCTTAAATTAATATGACTTACTCTGATGTTCAATATATCGGCGGATATTTTCTTCTGATACGGATCCGATTGTTTCCACATAATAGGAATGGTTCCACAGCTCTCCCTTCCACAGCTGGTTTCTTATTTCCGGAAAACGTTCGAATAATTTCCTGCCGGTGATTCCCTTCAGATACTTGACGATTGCTGTTATGGACAGCTTAGGTGGTGCTGATACAAAGCAATGGACATGATCACCTTCCCCACATTCAAATAAATGAACGGTAAACCCCTTATCCTCAGCAATCCGCTGCACTAGCTTCTGCAGGTATTCTTCAATTTCCGGGGTTAATATCTTCCGCCGGTATTTTACCGACCATACCATATGGTAGTTGATATTACATACGCAAGTTCTATAATGTATTAGATTTTCTTTCATACACATAGTATAACACTGCGAAAGAAAATACGCAACAATCAGTCGAACATATTTTTGTTTTTCTTATGTGCTGGATACGGCATTACTATCCTTGGTGAAAAGAGATTATTATACTATTTACACTGTGCAGATATGCACAATTCTACGCTTTCATCTCGGTAATTGAATTACCGAGGATTCCCGCTTATTGTCCTAAAGTCAATCGTCCAATAAAGAAATTCCTTCGTAATTTTATTGATTTTCTTTCTTTTTTATACGATAATATTCTTGGCAGATATCCTTTTTACGACTCTGACCTTTAATTAAGGAGATTTAAAAGATGAAGAATTTAACGAAACAGGAGAAACACGAACAGTGTATCCGCGAAATTCGTGGAACATTAGTTGTTGTTTCCATCTGCTGTGCATGGCATATTTTAAGTGCATTTCTACTAAACGGAAGTGGTCTTTACTTTCTCGGTATGCCAGCATGGTTCAGTGTGTCAACATTAGGTACAATCGTACTCTCTTTACTTGGGGTATGGTATTTGTTAAAGCATGTATTTATTAATTTTGAATATGATGACGAAGAGGAGGGAGAAGAATAATGTCTGCAGATCAGAAAGTCATTCTTGGTATTTTTGTTATTTACCTTGCTTTGAATGCGATTATCGGTATTGTATTCAGCAAACGGCAGGGAAGTAAACAGCATGTATCCTCTGAGAAAAAGTTTTTTATTGGCGGGAGAAATATGAATGGTCTTCTTTTGGCTATGACCACTATGGCAACTTACACTTCCGTCAGTTCTTTTATATCCGGTCCCGGTGCCGCAGGACTTACTTACGGATACGCACAGGCATGGATTGCTACAGTGCAGGTCCCGGTTACATTTTTAGTTTTAGGTGTGCTCGGTAATAAACTGGGAATGGTCTCAAGAAGAACTGGTGCCGTTACCGTTGTCGGTTATCTGAAGGCACGTTATAAAAGTGATGCTTTAGTTATTATTACCAGTTTACTTATGGTCGCATTTTTTATGGCGCAGATGATCGGACAGTTTACCGGCGGAGCGACTTTGATTTCTTCTATTACCGGGCTTGATCATGTCGTCTCTCTGTTGATTTTTGGCGCAGTCGTTATTATTTATACTTCTTTTGGCGGCTTCAGTGCCGTTGCTATCACAGATACGATTCAGGGAATTATTATGTGCATCGGTACGTTTTTGTTTATTTTCTTTGTATTAAAAGCAGGGGGAGGACTTGCCGGAATTGATGCAGGACTTGCGAAGAATCTTCCCGGTGTGTATGACGATCTTTTCTCTGTATATACTCCTGGTACTCTGCTTAGCTTCTGGGTTCTTGTCGGTTTTGGTACGCTCGGACTTCCGCAGACTGCTGTCCGCGCGATGGGCTTTAAGAACACGAAGAGCCTTCATTCCGCTATGTGGATCGGAGCGATCACCTGTAGTTTTATCATTGTCGGCATGCATATGGCCGGTACATGGGCAGGTGCATTAGTGGATACAAGTAATCTTCCAACCTCTGATTACTTTATCCCATATATTGTTCAAAAGATTATGCCAGTCGGTCTTGCCGGAACATTCCTTGCCGCTCCGATGGCTGCTGTAATGTCTACAGCCGACTCGCTTCTGATTCTTGCTTCCGCTGCGATCGTGAAAGATTTATGGCGTAACTATGTTGTAAAAGATGACCCGGTAAAGGTGGCTTCCTATAATAAAAATGTCGGAAAGTTAAGCACACTTGTTACTTTCGCCTTCGGCGTTATCGTTATTTTACTTACGATCAACCCACCGGATATCATTTTCTTCCTGAATCTATTTGCCTTAGGCGGTCTGGAATGCAGCTTCTTCTGGCCTCTTATTGGCGGACTATTCTGGAAAAAAGGAACGAAGCAGGCAGCCGTCAGCAGTTCAATCGGTGCCGCCGCCACTTATGTATTCTGCTATTATAATGTACATGTTGCCGGAATTAATGCTGTCGTATGGGGGCTTCTTGCCGGAGCAGTCCTGTACTTTGCAGTAGGAAAAGCAACCTGTAAAAATGGACTTGATCCAGACATTATTAAAAACTGTTTTTAAAATAGAAAAAAGAAACGACATCCTCTCAGATACTATATGACCATATCTAAAAGGTGCCGTTTCTTTTTCTTTGCTTTGCCACAGCTAAAATAGCTGTTTGTGGAAAGATCAATCTTTACAAATATCTGCGTACTGTCCTTTCGTAATCTTTAACAGTTCATCTGGTTTACATTCAACCTGTGTTCCAATCTTTCCTCCACTTACCATGATCACAGGATTGTTCTGTGCTGTTTCATGATATGTTGTAACAAACTGTTTTTTCATGCCAACCGGAGAGCAGCCGCCACGAATGTATCCTGTAATTTTATTAATATCTTTTACATGAATCATTTCGATAGATTTTGCTCCAACGGCTTTGGCAGCTTTTTTTAAGTCAAGTTCTTCCGCTACAGGAATAACAAACACAAAGTATTCCTTTTTATTACTTACAGTTACAAGCGTTTTAAAAACATAATCAGGATTTTGTCCGGTAAGTTCTGCTACCGTCACGCCATCCACTGCTTCTTTCCCATGCGGATAATAATGTGCCTCATAATCTACCTTTTCTTTTTCAAGAATACGCATTACATTTGTTTTTACTTCTTTTTTCATTGTCCTAATTCATCTACTACTGAAAACTCATAAAAAGTTATAAACAGTAACTTACTCCTTTCCGACTAGATCTTCTTTTAACCAGATCTTCTTTTATTTATATCATTTTACAATCCATTTAGAATTCATGAAAAAACAAAAAAGCCGCATTTATTATATGCCACTTTCTTGTCTTTGTCCATTTGCAAAAATATTCTAAGCGTTTAATTCCTTCTTGAATGTACGGATATATTCTTTTGCCACATCCAGATTATAACCGTTTTCTTCCATAAGTTCAATAAAATGTGTTCCGACAATGCAGCCATCAATCGTATCTTTTAATCCGGCTACATCCCCTGCGGTGCGAATTCCAAATCCCATCATGACAGGAATCTTTGATACCGCTTTTACATTTTCCAGATAATTTCTTACGTTTTTATGGAAGTGTGCCGCCTGTCCGGTTACGCCCATGGAGGATACGCAATATACATATCCTCTTGCATTTTCTAAAATCACAGGAATTCTGTCTGCAGATACCGGCGCAACAAGCTGAATAAGGATTGGGGCATTTTCTGTGTGTTCAAGTGCCTCTGCCAGTTCAAACTGTTCTTCTTTTGGAAGATCTGGGATGATGAGCCCATCTACGCCAGTTTCCGCACATTTCTTAGCAAATGCTTCCACGCCATAATAAAGAATTGTATTATAGTACATCATAAATACGATAGGTACTTCACAATCTTTTCTTACTTCTTCTACGGCAGTAAATACGCCTTTTACGTTTGTTCCTTTACAGATGGAACGGTAGGATGCATCCTGAATAACCGGACCATCTGCTGTTGGATCTGAAAACGGTATTCCAAGCTCGATAATATCAATCCCTGCCTCGTCCTGTGCTTTTATTAATGCCTTCGTTCCTTCCATATCCGGCAGACCGGCTGTCATATATGTTACAAATGCTTTTTCATTTTTTTGTTGTAATTCTTCCATTCTTTTTTCAATACGATTCATGTTTTCTGTCCTCCCTGTGAGAATACTGTACTCTTGGAATCTTTTTGTCTCTATTTCTCTTTTCTATTTCTCTTTTCTACTTCTCTTTTCTACTTTTCTTTTCTATTCTTCTTTTTTACTTCTCTTTAAAATACTCTGCAATAGTATGTACATCTTTATCTCCCCGCCCTGAAAGATTTACTACCATAATCTGGTCTTCGTTCATTGTTTTTGCTTTTTTTAATGCATAAGCGATAGCATGTGCACTCTCAATTGCAGGTATAATTCCTTCTTCACGACAAAGTTCTTTAAGTGCCTGCATTGCCTCATCATCTGTAATTGAAACATAAGTTGCTCTTTTGCTATCATGGAGATATGCATGTTCTGGTCCGACTCCCGGATAATCTAAGCCTGCAGAGATCGAACTTGCAATCTGAATATTTCCATCATCATCCTGGAGCAGATAAGAACGCATTCCATGAAGAACACCTGCTTTCCCGGATGCAAAGGCACTAGCATGTTTTCCTGTTTCAATTCCAAAGCCTGCTGCTTCAACACCGATTAATTCTACATCTTTTTCATCAATAAATTCTGCAAACATTCCGATGGAGTTTGAGCCGCCACCTACGCAGGCAAGGACACAATTCGGAAGTCTTCCTTCTTTTTCAAGAATCTGTTTTTTTGTTTCTACGCTGATAACTCTCTGGAATTCTTTTACCATCTGAGGATATGGATGCGGGCCTACGGCTGAACCAATGATATAAAAAGTATCTTCTGCATTTTTTGCCCATGTACGGATTGCTTCATTTGTTGCATCTTTTAATGTGCGGCTTCCGCTCTTTACACATTCCACTTTTGTTCCAAGCATCTCCATACGGAACACATTTAATGCCTGACGTTCCATATCTTCTTCGCCCATGAACACCGTACACTCCATATCAAAAAGAGCTGCTCCGGTCGCTGTTGCCACACCATGCTGACCAGCTCCTGTCTCTGCGATTACTTTTTTCTTACCCATACGTTTCGCTAAAAGAATCTGGCCTATTACATTGTTAATTTTGTGGGCACCGGTATGGTTTAAATCTTCACGTTTTAAATAAATCTTTGTACCATACTTTTTCGAAAGCTTTTGTGCAAAGTAAAGCGGCGTTTCTCTTCCTACATATTCCTTTAAATAATAATGATATTCTTTAATAAATTCAGGGTCATTGATTGCCTCATTATATGCTGACTCCAATTCTTTTAAAACATTCATCAGAGATTCTGCTACATATTGTCCACCGTATTCACCATATTTCTTATTCTGCATAATAAAGTCCTTTCTTTTATTGCGGCATGAGCCTTTTGTCCCGCCACCTTTTTCCGGTCAATATTCCTGTTTTATCTTTTATTGACCATGTGCTATTGTTATTATTGTTTTTATTTTTTCCGGATCCTTTCCACAAAAAGCTCCATCTTTGCTTACTTTTTCTACTGCAGAGCTTAAATCGATCACATCCGGGGCAACTTCAGAAATGGCCCGTTTTACATTGGTTTCATCGATTCCTCCCGCAAGGAAAAGCTCTGTTTTTTGTTTTTGTCTGATAGGATCAAGCAGTTTCCAGTCAAACGTCTCTCCGCTTCCTGGATTTTTGCTGTCAAATACATACCCTTTGATTTTATCTTTTATTTCATATTCTTCTAACTTTTCCACATTGGAAATATTAAATGCTTTTAAAATCGGAAGCTGACACTGTTCATAGACTTCTTTGGTCATAGTTCCATGAATTTGAATAGAATCAAATCCAGCTTCTTCAATCTGCAGTAGTTGTTCTATTGTCGGTGAAACAACGACTGCTACTGTTTTTATTCGTTTATCTGCCTTGGCAAGCAGCTCTTTTGCCTGTTTTATCGAAATATTTCGTTTACTTTTCGGAAAAAATAAAACAAACCCAATATAATCCGGCAAATACTTGTTCACTGCTTTAATATCTTCCTCACAAGTCATTCCACATATTTTAATTTTTGTCATATAAAGCCTTCCAATCTGCCGCCAGCTCTTTTGGATGTTCCGATAACATAAAAGCGCCTCCGATCAACAGGGCATCCACTTTGCACTCTTTTAAAAATGAGATATGTTCCTTTGTTGTCACACCACTTTCTGAAACAAATACCGTTCCTTCTGGAACCATCGGACGAAGTCTTTTTGTATTTTCAAGAGAAATCGTAAAATCCTTTAAATTCCTGTTGTTTACACCAATAATCTTTGGATGAATTTTTAATGCCCGTTCCATTTCTTCTTCATCGTGTGTTTCTACTAACACATCCATACCAAGTTTCGCCGCAAGCTTATCATATTCTTTCATTTGATCATCCGAAAGAATTGCCGCAATCAAAAGGATGCAATCCGCTCCGATTACCTTTGCCTCATAAATCTGGTATGGGTCAATGATGAAATCCTTTCGTATCATCGGAAGTGGTGAAATCTTTCTGATTTCTTTAAAATATTCTGTATTTCCAAGAAAATGGTCTTCTTCTGTCAGACAGGAAATGGCATCTACTGACTCATTATATTCATCAATTCTGTCGGTAAGCTCCATCGTCATCTTAATCTTACCCATACTTGGAGAAGCCTTTTTAAACTCTCCGATGATGGATAATCCCGGCTTTGCCAGCGCTTCATAAAAAGAAATACTTTTTCTTTCACAGGCAAGTGCAAGCTCTTTCATTTTTTCTTCACTGATGCGTTTTTTATGCTCTTTTAATTTCTTTTTCTTATCTTCTACAATTACATCTAAAATCATCGTTTTTATGTCACCTCTTTTTTGTCATGAGTACTTATCATAATTTCAAAAAATTCTCTATCATCTTTTTGCCATGATCGGTATAAATAGATTCCGGATGAAACTGAATTCCAATTAACGGATATTCTTTATGCTGCATCGCCATAATTTCTCCATCTTCTGTTCTTGCCAATATTTCAAAAACGTCCGGCAGCGTCTTTTCATCTACCGCAAGAGAATGATATCTTGCTACATGCACCGGACTTGGAATTCCTTCAAAAATTCCCCTTCCATCTTGTGTGATCAAAGACTGTTTTCCATGCATCAGTTCCTTTGCATGAACAATTTCAGCTCCAAATGCTGCTCCGATGCTTTGGTGTCCCAGACAGATACCAAGAATCGGCTTTTTCTGATAAAAATGTTTTACAACATCTATACAGATTCCTGCTTCTTTCGGACTTTTCGGTCCCGGTGAAAGAACGATTCTATCCGGATTTAACTGTTCTATTTCTTCTATCGTCACCTTATCATTTCGAACAACCTTAATGTCTTTTTCAAAGATTCCCATATACTGATATAAGTTGTAGGTAAAAGAATCATAATTATCAATCAGCAATATCATAAATTTTCCTCCTGAACTAATACCTTGGCAAGCGCCCTTACTTTGTTGCAGCATTCGTTATATTCACTTTCCGGATCACTATCTGCTACAATACCTGCTCCTGCCTGAATATAAACCTTATCCCCTTTTTTAATCATCGTTCGTATCGTAATACAGAAATCCATATCGCCATTAAAATCAATATAACCGATCGCTCCACCGTAAAGTCCTCTTCTTACGGATTCGAGTTCATCAATAATCTCCATCGCCCTTACCTTCGGCGCTCCACTTAAAGTTCCTGCCGGAAGAAAAGCATTTACAAGATCAAGCGGATGGAACTCCCCTTTTTTTCTTCCCTCTACCAGCGAAACAATGTGCATTACATGCGAATATCGTTGAATATGCATGAAATCTTTTACCTTTACCGTTCCAAACTCTGCGATGCGCCCCATATCATTTCTTGCAAGGTCAACAAGCATCACATGCTCCGCTTTCTCCTTTGGATCTTTCATCAATCCATCCGCAAGCAGCTGATCTTCTTCCTCATCTTTTCCACGAGGTCTTGTTCCCGCAATCGGACAGGTCAACACCTTATTATCCTTCTGCTTAACAAGCATCTCCGGAGAACTTCCGATAATCTCAAACTGTTCAAAATTAAAATAATACATATACGGAGAAGGATTGATCTCTCTTAATTCTTTATACAGATCAAAACCTTTCTGTTTCGTCTCAATCGTCCATCTCTGGGAAAGTACCGTCTGGAATACATGTCCATCTACAATATACTGTTTAATTTTATTTACTTTTTCACTATATTCTTCTAAAGTATCTGACTGCTTTATAATCTTTCCATCTGGCTGAAATTCTGACTTCTCATCTTTCTGGATATTCGCAAACGCTTCCTTTACCATTTCTTCACAGCGGAACATCGCTTTCTTTCTTCCTGCTTCTGTATCATCCTCCACAACAACCGCTGTCATTGTTTCTGCGAAATGGTCAATAGATAAAAATTCTGTCACAAGCATCAATGAAATCGTACTAATTCCAATCTCATCCGGATTCTTATCCGGCAGCTCCTCCTTATACCTTACAAAATCATAGCCAAGACCACCGACAAGACCGCCTGTAAACGCAAGCTGTTCATCATCCTTATGGATTTCAAAATCACTGTAATACTCTTTTAAAAGATCCACCGGATTCCCGTTAATCTCTTTTGTTATGCCATCTGCCCTTGCAATAAGCAGCCCGTTTTCTTTACTTGTAATGACCTCTTCCGGATCCTTGCCCATAAAAACATACCGCCCGTTATTTTTATCGTAACTCTCAAGAAGAAATCCTCTTCTCTTCCCTACAAAACTTCCATAAATCTGTACTGCTGTCTCATCAATAAGACTGACTGTTTTACTGTATGCCCTTCTTATACGCTTCATATGTACTCCCTTCTTTCTGTAGGCGATAAAATAGTATAAAAAAATCCCTGACGTTCATAAAAAACGTCAGGGACGAAATATTCCGCGGTGCCACCCTTAATTAATCACTTAAAATCATTCTTAAAAAATCATTTCCTGCTATCCGCTCTGCCTAAGATGTGCCAGACAACATATACAAAGATTCTTCCAGATAATTCTATGTTATTCTCTCTAAATCCGATACGGACAAAAGCTCTCTTATAACTTCCATCGATATCCTACCCCTGTAACGCGAGGACGCGGCATCAGCTACTGTTACTTTCACCTTGCATCTCCCAAATCCATTCCCTCTTCCCTCACATATCGGCTTCCACCTGACCCGACTCTCTGGTATGCTGTGGATAAAAGGTACTACTTTTGTTCAACGATTTTCCTACAGTCTTAATATGGTTTACAGTATAGCAACTTTTACGCTTTATGTCAATAAATTATTTTAAATTAGTGAGGAGGTGGGAATAAACAGACGAAGTCCCGAAACCTCTAATATGTAAAAATGCTTCGTATCACTGCACTCTTAATGCTCGTCCGCATTAAGAGCTTGCTCTAAGGCGCATTTTTACATATTAGGAGCTTCGAGACTTCTGTTCTTTCTAAGTCTTAACTTACAATTTTTTCTCTGCTTCTGTGTATTCTACTCCCACAAATTAGTGATGGAGAATCAGGAAATAAAAAACAGCTCTCCAAGAGAGAAAGCACCCTATATTTGTGGCCTTAGAACGAGGATTGAATGTGAATCCGGAGGCGAACATTCAACCCGCAGCGATAGAGTCACAAATATAGGGTGCCTTCTCTCTTAGGAGCGTCTACCTTGCCTGCGGCAAACCAGAATTCCCTACTCTCTTATTGTCGTTATGAGTGCATCACACACACCTTCTACGCTATATTCTCCGCTTCCGGCGGTAAGAAAAATGCTGTCTCCTTTTTTATAGGATACACGCTCACCATTACTGGTAATTTCTCCTTCGCCGTCAAGTACGAGAATGCTTAAGAAGGATTTTTCCGAAACAGTTCCCTCCATTTTGTTAAAGGTTTTGCCATCGAGGTTAAGCTTATCTACTGTAAAATAATCACAATCTGCGATATGTGGATAATGGCTTCCATCCTTTTTCGCCGGTGCACGATTCGTTACGTCCAAAGCTTTCTCGATGTGGAGTTCTCTCTTCTTTCCGTCTTTTCCAACTCTTCCGTAATCATATACACGATACGTTACGTTAGAGTTCTGCTGAATTTCTGCAATAATAAGTCCCTTACCGATTGCATGAATGGTTCCGGCTTCGATAAAGAATACATCCCCTTTATGGACCGGTACTTTATTCAACACTTCAAGAAGAGTGTCTTCTTCAATTCTTTTTGCAAATTCGTCTTTGCTGATTTCTTTTTTAAATCCATGATATAGATAAGCACCTTCTTCTGCATCCACTACATACCACATTTCGGTTTTGCCATATTGCCCTTCATTTTTTAAGGCATACTCGTTATCTGGATGTACCTGGATTGAAAGGTTATCCTGTGCATCAATGAATTTTGTTAAAATTGGAAAGTCCTCAAAACGCTCGCAGTTTGTTCCAAGTACTTTCTTTCCATGTTCCTCAATATACTGTCTTAATGTCTTTCCGGCAGCTTCGCCATTAACAACAAAGCTTGGCCCATCTGGATGGCAGGATAATTCCCACGTTTCTGCGAGTCTGTCACCTGTCATTTCTTTTCCGTAGTTATCTACAAGTTTATGTCCACCCCAAATGTAATCTTTTCCGCTTGGTTTTAATTTTAAAATTGCCATCTTCGTTCTCCTTTTAGCAAAAAGTACTTTTAAGTTTTCTGAATCGTTTCAATCAGACTCATTATAATACTTCCATCATAAAGTGTTAAGGTCAAAAGGTATTTTGTCCCTAACTTGATGTCACTGATATTTACTTTTTAAAAGCTCTTTTTAACACATCAAAAAAGCTTAACGAGCGAACCATGTGGTCTGATGGAACATACTTTCTTACCGCGCGTAGAAGTTCTTTTGGCTTTTTTGCTGCAAATGTAAATGTTCCGCTTCGTTTTGTCTGAACAGCAAATCGAGGAATATATTTGCCCTTAAACATTACAGATGCTATGACATAATCAACTTCTTCCCATGGAATCTGGATATAGTCATTCATCTTTTTTTCGTTATAATATTCGAAGCCTTTGTCACCGATCATAATTTTACCATAATTATTCATTCCATGAAAGGAAGTGGCATCCATAACCAGATCCACTTTTGTATTCAGTGATTGTGCCATATTCACCCTCCTAATGTTTTTAATGTATACATAACATCAAGAGGGCTGTGCAAAAATATTAAAAATATTTTTACTGCAGCCCTCCTCTTATATCCGATGTACGCTCGGAACTATTCTGTGTTTGATTTTGTAAATTACAAAATACCTACTACATGTCCTAAAATACCTACTATAAACAATGCAAGGATGATTACGATCGGAGATACTTTCTTCTTAAGTAACCACATACATAACAGTGTCAGTAATAATGGCATAAGACCTGGGATTAAGGAATCTAAGTTATCCTGTAATGTTGTAATCTTTGTAGGCTCTAAAGCCATTCCGGAAGCGTACTGGGAAAGTGCTGTCTTAATACCTTCTGCTCCTGCTGGAAGGCTCTTCCAGTCAATGTAAGCACCCTCACTTAATGCTACTTTCGATACAACTGGAGTAAAGTTGATACTTACCCAGCGTTCGATCAGCGAACCAAGTACGAACATACCAAGAATAGATGCAATCTTTGTTACTTTCTGTAAAAGTCCACCGGAAAGGTCTTCAGAAATCTTGCTACCAGCTCGGTAACCAAATTCCTGTGTATACCACATGAATGCCCAACGGATTACGTTCCATAATACGAAGAATAAGATTGGTCCTAAGATGCTTCCACCCATAGCGAGGGATGCACCTAATGCACCAAGCATTGGACGAGCAGTAAACCAGAATACTGGATCACCAACACCGGCTAAAGGTCCCATCATACCTACTTTTACACCCTGAATAGCTGCGTCATCTACCTGCGCACCGTTAGCTTTCTCTTCCTCTAAGGCAAGAGTTACACCAAGTACTGGAGAAGCTACATATGGATGTGTGTTGAAGAACTCAAGGTGTCTCTTTAAAGCTGCCTTCTGATCTTCTTTGTTTGTGTACAGTTTCTTAATCGCCGGAATCATGGCGAAACACCATCCACCGTTCTGCATACGTTCATAGTTCCATGAACCCTGAAGGAAAGTAGAGCGGAGTGCAACAGATCGACGATCTTGTTTTGATAAAGTAATTTTTTCTTCTGCCATTTCTATACCCTCCTTACTTCTTAATAATCATTTAAAATGTCATCGAGTGGATCACCAACGTTTCCACCGCCACCGTTTCCGTTTCCACCTTTTTCAGATAAGTTGATGTAGATGAAAGCGATTGCAAGAGCGATTGCACCAAGTGCGATCAGTGTAAGGTCTGAAATAGCTGCCAGACAGAAACCGATTGCGAAGAATGGCCAAACTTCTTTTGTTGCGATCATGTTGATAACCATTGCATAACCAACGGCTACTACCATACCACCACCGATGGACATACCATCTGTTAACCATGCAGGCATAGACTGTAAGAAGTGCTGTACTGTTTCAGTAGGGATTGCAAGAAGACATGCTGCCGGGATTGCAATACGAAGTCCCTGTAAACAGATGGCAATGATGTGCCATAATTCAATACCCTTGAAGTTTGCTTTTTCAGCTTCAGCGTCCATACGGTGAACACATGCTACAGAAAGAGTACGAACAATCATTGTTAAGAATAAACCTGCTACAGCAAGAGGGATAGCTACAGCGATCGCTGTACTTACACCTTTTACTCCCTGTCCACCAAGAACAAGGATAATAGCAGATGCAACAGATGCTAAAGCAGCATCCGGTGCTACAGCAGCTCCGATGTTAGCCCATCCAAGAGCAATCATCTGAAGACTACCACCAAGAACAATACCTGCCTCGAGATTGCCTGTTACCAGACCAATCAATGTACATGCTACCAAAGGCTGATGGAACTGGAATTCATCAACAATACCTTCGATACCAGCGAGAAAGGCAACTATAACAACTAAAATCATTGAAATAATTGACATAACTTTTCCTCCTAATATTAATTGCTAAATACTATTTTGCTAATTCAGCTTTTGCTTTTTTAAGAATCTCATCCATGTTATCCTGAGAATCACTTGGAACTTTACGAACGTCAAACTTAACACCTAACTCCTTAAGTTCTTCGAATGTCTCGATATCTTTTTCATCTAAAGATAATACTTTGCTGACTGCTACCTTGCCAACAGAGTGAGCCATAGAACCAATGTTAAGTTCCTTAATATCTACTCCACCTTTGATTGCTGCAAGAGCATCCTGCGGTGTTTCAAATAATAATAATGCCTTTGTATTTCCAAAACGGGTATCTTTTGCTACCTGAATCATCTTGCTGATTGGAACTACGTTCGCTTTTACCCCTGGAGGCGCTGCTTCACGAATCATGCTCTTACGAAGGTCATCGTGTGCTACACCGTCAGATACAACGATAATTCTGTTTGGTCCTGTAGTCTTTGTCCATGCTGTTGCTACCTGTCCATGGAGCAGACGGGAGTCGATACGTGCAAGCACATATTTAATCTTTCCATCTCCTACTACAGTTCCTTCTGGTAATGCTCCCCTTGGCTGTCCATCAGAAGTAGCTGCTACCTTTTTCTCTTCCTTTGGCTCTAAGCTTTCTGGGTAAATCTTAACGCCTTCTTTTGCACTTCCGGAAATCTGAACAGCAAGTTCATGTGCTGTATCCATCATCATACGGGAAGCGTAAGCGTCAATGAGCATTGGCAGGTTAAGACCAGCAACAATTGCCCATGTATCCTCGTGACCAGCGATCAGGCCATTAGCCTGATTAAATGGAGTACCTCCCCATAAATCAACGAGAATTAACACCTGTTCCGGGTCTTCGAAAGATGCAACTGCTTCTTCCATTTTCTTTCTCACATCATCCGGTCCTTCGTTAGGCTGCAGTGTTACGGCTGCCACGTTTGGCTGTTCACCAAAAATCATGGAAGCTGACTGCTGGATACCGGTCGCAAAATTGCCATGGGTTGCGAGAATAATTCCTACCATGTTAACTTCACATCCTTTCCTCTCCTGTTAGAAATTATTAGTTACTCTATCTCAATATTTGAAACAGCTTTTGTCTAAAAACCTCATCTGGAAGATTCTTTTCCATCTGAAGTTTTTTGATACTTTCCTCTACTTCCGGATCTGCCATCGTCCGATAAAATGTATTAAAAAGCATCGGTTTTTCTTTGAGCATCTCTGAGGATACTGCGAATAAAAATGCACAGCTTACTTTAGAATCATCCCACAAAATCGGATGATTCATTCTTCCAATGACAAGTCTTGTATTCTGAACCATTGCCGGATTTCCATGTGGCAAGGCAATGTGGTTTAAACTTGTGGAAGACATCTCCTCTCTTTCGAGAACAGACTGCAAATATTCTTCTGTTACAAAATCTTCTTCTAAAAGTGGCTGTACCATCGCTTTTACTGCAGATTCCATATTCTTTTCTTCAATTGGAAGAATAATTGCTTCTAATATATTTAATTCCAATAAATGGTTTACCTGAATTTCTTTAATTTCTTCCTTAATCTTTTGCATCTCACGCTCCGGAAGAGCCATTGAAATGTAGATAATCGGAAAATCAGCTTTGAGAATGCGCTCGGTTGTCACAATGCAGTCGCAATCTGGATTCTTAAGCTGCTTAAATTCCTGCAGGGAATACATTCCCGTGACTTCCACACCAACAAGCTTTCTCTCGATTTTAGAGCGGATAATTCTGGCCGCTGCCGCACCGAAATGACAGACAATAATAATTTTCGTCTTCTCATCCGCATCCTTCATTCGCTCTATCGCCGCCTGAAAATGAATGGCTAAATAAATAAGATCATTCTCTTTCATAGACAGATTATAGATATCTGCTATGTAATCTGCCGCAATGGCCGCCATCTCAAATCCAAAAGGATACTGACGTTTCATGGACTTTAACATATATTCATCTGTCTCAACATCCAAATGATTTCCACGAAGAATCGTCGTATAAATATGAGAAGATAACCCCTCAATCAAATCTTCGTCCTCGCTGAAATCTGCACTGAGTCTCTCGCTGATTCCTTTAAGAATCTCCTTAATCGGATGCCGCATCTTATCCATAATCTGGTCCTGACAGGCGATTTTTTGTTTACGTAGCGATAACAGTAATGTATACATATATCGCAGTTCTTCTTTTGAATCGGGTAAGCCAAATTCCTGACACCATCCAGGTATCCATTCATACAATCCGTCAAATTCCTGCGTATTAATAAAATCTTCCTGTACCGCAACCGGTTTTTCTGTATTCTCACTGTCTGCATGACGCGTGAGAAACAAAATATAAAGGAAAAGCTGCTGCAAGGATTCATCAGTAAGCTGAAACCATTCCAGCCTCTGCAATGCCTGAATTGCTCCTCTTGTCCTTAACATTTGTTCCTTTATAAAATAATGAAACAGTGGAAAATGGAGACTATCAAACTGCTCTAAAGCTACGATGTAATCCTCCCCGAATAAATATGGAAAAAGTATCTTTACAAATACCTCTCTTCTCTTATTCTGGGATGCTGCATAGCGGATACCATAATGCCTCTGTGCCTGAATATCTTCCGGATACTTCTTCATAATCGATGCCAAATGCTTTTCTGCGTAAGATTTGCTTACCAGAAGCTCATCTGCAATTTCCTGTATCGTCAGGAAATTATCATGCAGTACCAAAAGTAAAAGGAATCTTCTTTCAAATTCCATCTCAAAGCGAGGGATGCTCACACTCATCACTTCTGCAAACTTCTCATGTCCCCTGACCATCAACTGATTACCGGAAACAAACCGGATATCCACTCCAAATTCTTTCAGGATTTCCGCCAGCTCTTTCAATTGATTTTTCAGAGTCTTTACAGATACTCCCAGATATTCTGACATAGAATCTAGTTCGAGCACTTCATAATCTTTCAAATACTCTATCATCATCATATCCCGTCTTGTGAATCTCATGTTTACGAATCACTCCTCACTCACTAAAATTTTATCAGATCATTTAAAAATGTAAAACGCATAGTTTGACTTATTTTTGAACAAAAGATGTGCTTAACTTAAAATTTTATTTCATTTCCCTTGCAATTTCAATATATGAAAGGGTATTTTTTTTAAAAAAATGTCAACTTTGTACCGTTATTTTCTATCTACTGGAATTTTATCTATTTTTTTCTTGTCGTCCCTTAAATGCTAATACGATTGCAACAGAAAGTGCTGTTCCTGCCATCACACAAAGAAAATATAATGACATATAGTTCGTAGCTTTAAATAAAGCCACAACTAAGCCCCCATGTGGCACAGCCGAAGTCACGCCGCACACAGCAGCAGCCGCTCCAGTAAGTGCAGAACCTGCAACAACTGCCGGAAGAACGTGTCCGGGGTCAGAAGCTGCAAAAGGTATCGCCCCCTCACTGATTCCTATGATTCCCATAAATATAGTATATATTCCTGCACTCTTTTCCTCAGGTGTGAACTTATCTTTTCCAACAACTGCTGCGATTCCCATAGAGAGCGGAGCCACTGCAATGGAAGTAGATACAATCCCCATAATCTGAAGATTTCCCTGTGCAATTGAAGTCACACCAAAGAAAAAGGCGACCTTATTGATCGGACCTCCCATATCTATGCCAACCATCGCACCAAGCACAATACCAAGCACAACTGCACTGGAAGGATTCTTCGCAAGTTCCACAAGCAAACTGTTTAACAGATCCGTTATCAGTGTAACTGGCTTTCCAAGCACAAATATAAACAAAGCGGATACTACGGCGACACCGGTCAGCGGAATAATAAATATTGGCATCATCGGCTTAAACTCCTTAGCAAGATTCCAGCTGTTCATCCATTTCACAAGATAACCAACAAGATAGCCGACAATAATACAACCGATAAATCCCGTTCCTCCCTCCGTTCCAAGAATCTCTCCATCTGTTGCCACCATCGCCCCGATCATCGCCGGAGCAAGGGTTGCCCTTCCTGCAATGGAAAAAGCAATAAAGCCTGACAAAATTGGATACATCAGCGTAAAGGCAAGATTACCAATGGCATGAATCTTATTCCATAAACCAATATAGACAACCGTTCCATCTGCCGAAGTCTGTGCCCCCATTGATAACGACAGCGATACTAACAGCCCTCCCACAACAACAAATGGTATCATATAGGAGGCTCCATTCATAAGCTGTCCTATAATATCAATATCTGAAAGATCTTTGGATTCTTTCTCCTGCTTTTTTTCTTTTTTTGTTTTTACTATCTTATTCTTATTATTTTTATCACTTTGTTTTGCTTTATTGTCCCCAGCTATTGACTGTTCATTTTCCAGTTCTTTCCTATAGCCTTTTCCGACTATCTTTTCAGCTTTCTGATTTTCTTGCGTATTTTCAACTATTCTACTTCTATTTATCGCATTTTGGTACGTTATATTTTGGTTTACCGCATCTCTATTTTTTTCTCTGTTTTCAATATTTTTATCTTCTGTATTTTCAGCATTTTTATCTTTTGTATTTTTATTTTGAAAATTCTCTACATTTCCAGAGTTTTCATTTCTGTTTTGATTATTCTCATTTTGAAAAGAAGCCCCTCCCATAATGAAACTATCTTGTTCTAACCGCTCAAAAACACCCTGTGTATTCTTTAATAACGGTTTAATTCTTGTTTTTAAAACCCACTTGCCATAAAATCTCTCTGGCTCCTCAATTACTACATCCGCGGCTATGATTACATAATCCGCTTTTGCAATCTCCCGTTTGGTCAGCTTATTTTCCGTCCCCTGCGAGCCTTGTGTTTCTACTTTCACCTCATAGCCCAGTCTCTCACATTCCTTTTCTATGCGGGCTGCTGCCATATAGGTATGTGCGATTCCGGTAGGACACTTGGTAACTCCAATTATTTTCATATCTTTCCTCTATAATTGCTCTTTGAACATTATTCTTAAAATATTCCAAAATTATTCCAATTCATTCTTTACATACTGATAAACTGCCTCTGTGCTCCTGCAATTACGAAAATCGGCAATAAACTTCTCATCCACAAGTTTTCTGGCAAGCCTGGACAAAAACATCAGATATTTTTCCTGTCCCTTCTCTTCTGGTGCGATAATCGCAAATGCAATATCTACTTTTTTGTCATCAAATGACTCCCACTCTATAGGATATCGAAATCGGACAATAAATAACTGTACTTCATCAATTTCTTTTATAATTGCATGAGGAATGGCAATCCCCTCACCACATCCTGTCGAATCCCACTCTTCTCTCTTCCAGAATGCTTTCTCTAACTGTGTCGCATCTAGCAGAGTCTGTTTTGCACAAAGTCTGCTTATCGTTCTTATTGCTTCCTTTTTTGTGCCAGAAACTGCTACGATATTGTCAAATATTTTTTCCTTTTTTACTAGTATATCCAATTGCTGCTCTCCCTTATTTCCAGTCTTATTTTCCAGAGTATATTTGAAAATGTAAAAAGTAATCCACCTATCTCAATTGCAAAAAAATTTTCAAACACACTCTGATTTTCATTTTTTACCATCAATCGCAATACTTATTGATAACACAGCTCTCTTCTATTTTCTATTTTCCCTATTCTACTGTCTTTATTGTACCAAAAGAAAAACAACGGTAAAACACTTTCTTTTTCCGTTTTTATTCCTTTCTATACGTCTTTCAACCGTCATTTTTTGTTTGTTTTCAGGAACAATTAGTTATTTTGTTCATAATAATTGTTCTCCTATCAATGCAATATAGCCCAATTTATTCATAATGCCAAGAAAAAACGAAAAAAAACGGTTATTCTTGGCAAACTCATGCATAGACATTTTTATCGAAAATTGGTATACTTAAGCCAAGATGAGTGATACGATTTCATCTCGTCTCAACTATTCAATTAAATTATCCAATAGAGCAGCCACTCCTCCTCCTTCAATAGTGACTGCTCGCAAGAACACCGTTTCCTATCAGCCATCAGAACGGTGTTTTTTTGTATCATTTTTTCCAGAAGGCAGTGAACTGAACATATAAATAATAATAGAAGTAGGTTACGTATGATAAGTATAGAATAGACACAAAAACAGAAATGTTTTTTGCATGTCTTTGTTATCTTTTTCATATGATGGTAAAAAGATTTTAAGACAGGACTTTTATTATGAAAGATTACATTGAATTACGTGCGATTGAAGTAGGAAGATATATTATTGATTCTAAGGCTACCGTACGAAAGACTGCTACAAAATTCGGAGTTAGTAAATCGACTGTACATAAAGATCTTACAGAACGTCTCCCACAGATTGATCATCATCTCGCTGAAGAGGTGCGTGATATTTTAGATATCAATAAATCTGAGCGGCATATACGAGGGGGTATGGCTACCCGGCAGAAATATCTGCTTTTACATCGGGTAAATTAACAGACATTTTTTATTAGCAGACATTTTCTTATAGAAAAACTTCTGTTTATTTTTGCTTTATTTCTACCGAAATTTTTAAATTCGAGCCAAACGTACGCAAGCGGCTCAATGCATAATTTCGGTCAATGTCAGCTAAAATAAACAGAAGTTTTCTCTCTTAATTATCCAATTGTTTCTGCAGGTACTCAAGCTTCTCACCTACTATATCAAAATGTCTCTGCATCGCAAAGCTTCCCGCTACAAAATCCTTCGCTACTAAAGAATCATAAATATTCCAGTGCGCTCGCCTTAACGCTTCTGCCTGTCTTGGATCTGCCATAATACGAACACGAAAATCTGAGATAAACCGATTCATCAATTCTGCGATCATTGATGAATATAATACGATCAGACGATTATGAGATGCTGCGATCAGCTTGTTATGAAACTCCATATCCAGCCTACCACTCTCTTTTGGATCTTCAACCTCATCCATCTTTATTAAAATCTGATGAAGTTGTTCAATTTCCTCTTCTGTTGCATTTTTAATCGCTAACCGTAATGCTACGGTTTCATATCCCATACGGATATCATATACTTCTGTATATTCAATCTTATGAAGCGCCATGACCATATTCATGAACTGTACCATATATTCCTGCGGTTCACAGCGGATATAGTTCCCACTTCCCTGACGACAATCAAGCAGTCCGTTAATTTCTAACATATGCATTACTTCACGAATGGAATTACGACTTACATCCAGCTTCTCTGCGATTTCTCTTTCTGGTAAAATCTTGTCATTTATCTTTAATTCACCAGATAAAATCTGCTCAGAAAAATAATCAAATACATATTGGTATATCTTTTTATTCTTCATTTTGTAGGTTTGAAAATCTGTGAATTCATTCATTTTTTTGTCGCCTCCCCGTCACATTTCTGTTAGATTTTTATCATTCTTTATTTCTAAATGTTTATTTTATAGGATTCCTGCTTTTTTTGCAAGTGCAAAATATTAACAATACAAGGGAAATAAATGCGCATCCCAAATTTCTCTGCTACCGAATCATTATACTAAAAAAATGGCGGACCTGCTGCTCATTTGCAGGCCCGCCTACAAAATGCGAAAAATGAATTTCACATTAAGCAAACATGTTTGACTATTAATTTTCTGGTTTTTTTACCATAACGGAAACTCCATCCGGAATAATTGAAATATGGGCATCTTTTCCCTTTTCTTTTATTGCCATCTCAAGAGCTTCGTTTACATCATTTGCAACCGCAAATCCCATCTCCTGTGCCATCTTACGATTTTCCTCGCACATAACATAGATGACTTTGTGCTGCATTAAGATACGACACTGTATCTGATATTCCCACTGATCTGGCTTTGTCTGATCTTGTGGAACTTTTAAGATTTCTTCCATAAGGTCTGCCGGACTGGAGCAGTTTTTCAAAGCTTCATAGAAACCTTCTCCTCCATGTCCGTCACCACAATTGGAAACCATGATAAGAATACCATCATCTTTGGCTGCTGCCTCTGCGGCAGTCATTCCTTTTACGGACTGATACATATTCTGGTCAAGCGGGTATCCGCCGTTGGTTGAAATAGCGATGTCTGCGGCTTTTTTAGGAACTACCTGGCAATAATCCTGCAGGAATTTACATCCTGCGGCATGGGCTTCTATCGCATCGCCTGCAACGGCATGTACCACTTTTTTATCTGCGTCAATAATTACATTAACAATATATTTCTGATGTGCCATTTTACTGGCAGCTACCATATCTTTATGAATCGGATTTCCTTCTAAAATTCCAGTTCTGCTATATGGAGAATCAATAAATTTAGAACAGTGATTTCCAAGCACCGTTACTTTACTGGATACTCCCGGAAGGATGCTCTTTCTTCCTCCAGAGAAACCTGCAAAGAAATGTGTTTCAATAAAGCCCTCACTTACAAGAAGATCTGCATTTGCTGCAACCTTGTTGATTAAAAGAGGTGCCCCGGACGGCAAAGTTCCTATATTCTCCATTGCATCCATGTCCTGGCTGTCATGAATAACAATATGTTCATGATCTACGATTTCTTCTCCAAACTTACCAACTAACTCTTCTCTCGTTGTTGCTCTGTGAAATCCTGTAGCAATTAAAAGGGTGATCTTTGCATCCGGATTACCTTCTCTGATTTCCTTTAACATAAAGGGAATAATATGTTTACTTGGAACAGGTCTGGTGTGGTCGGAACAAATGATTACTACATTTTCTTTTCCTTTTGCAAGTTCGGAAAGCTTTGGAGAACCAATCGGATGTGCCATTGCATCAAGAACAATCTCATCTTCTGTCTTATCGCTCTTTGGCATGGACTCGATGGACGAGGATAAAACCTCGTAGTCCATCGAATCGTCAAGATGCAGCATCATACCGGTAGTTGAAAAAGGTAATTTCATATCCATGCTGCTCAACTCCTTATTTAACACCCATCCATCCAGAGATAACCATCATCTGTACTTCAGAAGTACCTTCATAAATTTCTGTAATCTTAGCATCACGCATCATTCTCTCGATTGGATAATCTTTTGTATATCCATATCCACCATATAACTGTAAGCAACGTGTTGTTACATCCATAGCGTTTCTTGCTGCTACAAGTTTTGCCATAGCTGCTTTATGTGAGAATGGTTCATGATCATCTTTTGCACATGCTGCCTGATATACAAGAAGCTTAGCTGCTTCTGTCTGTGCACGCATCTGTGCCATTTCAAACTGTGTATTCTGGAACTGAGAAATTCTTCTTCCGAACTGTTTTCTCTCTGTGATGTACTTTGTTGTTTCCTCTAATGCACCTTCTGCAATACCAAGTGCCTGTGCTGCAATACCAACACGTCCACCATCTAATGTCATCATTGCATATTTGAAACCTTTTCCAAGTTCACCAACAAGGTTTTCCTTAGGAACGATACAGTCTTCAAAAATAAGTTCGCATGTGGAAGATGCGCGGATACCTAATTTATCTTCATGTTTTCCGATAGAGAATCCTTTGTATCCTTTTTCTACGATAAATGCGGAGATACCTTTTGTTCCCTGAGATTTATCTGTCATAGCAAGTACGAAGAATACATTTGCTGCTCCTGCATTTGTAATAAAAATCTTAGATCCGTTTAATACCCAGTGATCACCAGCATCTACTGCAACTGTCTGCTGACCTGATGCATCTGTACCAGCATTAGGTTCTGTTAAAGCGAACGCACCAATCCATTCACCTGAACATAACTTAGGAAGATATTTCTTTTTCTGTTCTTCGGAACCAAACTGATAAATAGGTGTTGCACATAATGATGTGTGAGCAGAAAGAATAACACCTGTAGAAGCACAGTATTTACTTAATTCTTCTACTGTCTGGATATATGCTAATGTATCCATTCCAGCTCCGCCGTACTCTTCTGGGAAAGGAATTCCCATCAGTCCCATTTCAGCCATCATTTTGACATTCTTCATTGGGAACTCTTCTGTTCTGTCGATTTCAGCAGCTAAAGGTTTTACTTCGTTTACTGCAAAGTCATGCACCATTTCTAATATATCCTGATGTTCCTCGTCCTGTCTAAAATTCATAACTATTTCCTCCTGTCACGGTCATTTTTAATACATTGTTTTTTTGTTAATTTTGAATTTAAAATATTGAATTTAAAATAATGCCACAATAAATCTTACTGTTGTTATAGTTACTTCTTTGATTTTTTTTTAACAATTTGCCTGTGACTTCATTCACAATACTATTATCTGACGGCTATTTCATTTTATATCGTACCAGAAATCTCTGCCTGATTAATATATTGCTTTTATATGTTCAGGTCTGACCTTCCTTTAACGGAAGGCCAGCCATTGACAAACCAATTAAGCTTTCTGTGCTTTGAATGCTTCTGTTAACGCTGGAACTACTTCATTTAAGTTTCCAACGATTCCGTAATCTGCTACATCAAAGATTGGAGCATCTGGGTCCTTATTGATTGCTACAATCGTATCAGAACCGGAAATACCTGCTACATGCTGAATTGCACCGGAAATACCGATTGCGAAATATAACTTCGGAGCAACTGTTTTACCAGACTGTCCTACCTGATGTGCATGTGGCATCCAGCCTGCATCTACAACTGCGCGACTGCATCCAACAGTTGCACCAAGTACATCGGCAAGATCCTGTAATAACTGGAAGTTTTCCTGAGAACCAACTCCACGTCCACCGGAAACAATAATCTCTGCTTCTTCAAGGTTGATAGATTCAGCAACTTCTTTTACTCTCTCTATGAGGGTTGTACGAATTTCATCTGCTGCTACCGTAATCTCTTCTTTTACGATCTCACCTGTTTTTGCTTCATCATAAGCACCTTTTTTAAATACTGCAGGACGAACGGTACCCATCTGAGGGCGGTTTTCCGGACACATGATTGTTGCCATCAGGTTTCCACCAAATGTAGGACGTGTCCATGCAACATTTCCTGTTTCTTCATCGATTGCGATTGCTGTACAGTCTGCCGTAAGACCTGTTTTTAATCTACAGGAAACTCTAGGTCCTAAATCACGACCATTGTTTGTAGCACCAATCATCAATGTTTCTGGTTTATATTTTTCTACTAATGCAACAAGTGCTTTTGCAAAAGCATCTGTTGTATAGTATTCATATTCTGGTCCATCAACGATAATTGCGGAATCTGCACCATAGCAGATGGCATCTTTTGCAACACCTTCAATGTCTTTACCAATAACAACTGCGATCAATTCACAGCCTTTTTCCTGTGCAAGTGGTTTTGCTGCGTTGATTAATTCAAAACCAACATTTTTTGGCTTACCACATTCTGTTTCAATAAAAACCCAAATATTTTTATAATCTGCAAGATTCATTCTTCAGTCCTCCTTACAAAATTTTTGCGTCGTAAATTAATTTAACAACCTGTTTTGCTGCATCTTCTGCTTCAATATCCTGAAGTTTTACACCATTCTTTTCTGTTACTGGTGTATATGTCTTCTTTACTTTTGTTGGAGAACCACTTAATCCGCAACGCTCCAGATTGATTGCAGGAATGTCTTCTTCTGTAAGAACAGGAATCTCTTTTTTCTTTGCAGCCATTTTGCTCTTGATGGTTGGGTATCTAGGTTCGTAAGGAAGTCTAACTACTGTAACTACTGCTGGAAGCTGTGTAGAAATCATATCGTAACCTTCATCACATTCACGTTTTACCTGGATATCTCCATCTTTTTCAATGATGTCTAATGCATATGTAATCTGTGGAAGTCCAAGATGCTCTGCGATTTCCGGTCCAACCTGTGCGGTATCACCGTCAACTGCCTGTTTACCACAGAGAATTAAATCAAATTTTAATCCTTCTTTTTCCTCTACTGCTTTGATTGCTTCAGAGAGGATATAGCTTGTTGCTAATGTATCCGATCCGCCGAACTTTCTGCTGGAAATAAGATATCCTGCATCAGCTCCTACAGAAAGACAGGTTTTAATTGCTTCTTTAGCCTGTTCTGGTCCCATGGAAATAACAACTACTTTGCCGCCTAATTTTTCTTTTAAGCGGACACCTACTTCCTGTGCATAGGTATCAAAAGGATTTACAATACTTGGAACTCCCTTTCTTACCAGTGTATGTGTAACTGGATCTACCTTAATCTCATTAGTATCAGGTACTTGTTTGATACAAACACAAATATTCATTCTTCTTCCTCCTTAATATTACAGACGGTAGCAAACTTTGCCTGGATTTAAAATCATCTTAGGGTCAAATACTCTCTTGATGCCTTCCATAATTGCCATGTTTGTTTCTCCAACAGAATCAACAAGATATTTTACTTTACCTGAGCCGATTCCATGTTCACCGGAAACAAGACCGCCGCAATTTGTTGCTTCTTTATAAATAATGTCAAAGAATTTATCTACTCTCTTCTTAAACTCTTCTTCTTCCAGATCATTGGAGCACTGGTAAATATGAAGGTTTCCATCTCCGGCATGTCCGAAGGATTTGATAACAAGACCACATTCTTCTCCGGTCTTATTTACAAATGTAAGGTATTCTGCAATCTTATTAACAGGTACAACTACGTCACACTCGTCAAGAAGCTTTGTTTCTTCCATGATAGCCTCTAAGAAAGAAGAACGTGCTGCCCATGCATCTTTCATCTTAGCAGATGTATCAGCTACTAATACATCAATTGCTCCTGCTTCTAATACAAGCTCTGCAGCCTGCTCGATCAATGCATCTACTTCATCTTCACTATTACCATCTAATGTAACAAGAAGATATGCACCAATCTGAACTCCGTCCATTTCCTGTGGGAATACAGACTTTCCAACATAACGTTCAGAAGCAAGTACGATTTCTCTCTCCATGAACTCAATCGCCTGTGGATTCATGTGAGCCATTTTAAATTTAGGTACGGTTGCAAGTGCTGTCTCTAAATCTTCGTAAGGGATAATTAAAGATGCAACAGCTTTTGGTGCTGGAATAATCTTTAATGTTAACTCTGTGATAATACCAAGTGTTCCTTCAGAACCAATCATAAGATTTAATAAGGAATATCCTGAAGATGTTTTGGAAACAGTTGCTCCAAGATGTGTAATCTCACCAGTTGGTAATACAACGGTCATAGCTCTTACATAATCACGTGTTGCTCCATATTTAACAGCTCTCATACCACCTGCGTTTGTTGCTACATTACCACCAACACATGCGAACTTTTCACCTGGATCTGGTGGATATAACATTCCTTTTGACTGACAATCCTCTGCTAAATCATTTAACAGAACACCGGCTTCAATTTCAACAACGAAGTTTTCCATATCGTAGGATTTAATCTTGTTCATCTTTGAGATATCAATTAAAACACCACCATATAATGGAACTGCTCCACCAGCAAGACCTGTACCAGCTCCTCTAGGTGTTACAGGAATATTATTCTCATAACAAATTTTCATTACTGCTGCAACTTCTTCTGTAGAACGTGGCTGTACTGCTAAATCTGGCATATGCGTACCATAAATCGGCATCTCGTCTTTCGCATAGTCCGGATTAATCTCTTCTCCTAAGAAGACATTATTGGAAACTTTTTTAATTTCTTCGATAATTTCCGGTGTCAACTGATTGTACATATTTCTACCTCCTAATCATTTCCTCTTTATATAAAAAATAATAAAGTTCTTTAAAAATTTCTTTACCTTAATACATCGGTTAGAATCCTGCCATAGAACCTGCATAACAGATAATTCCGGCAATAACTACATAAATCACAAAATACTTAAATACTTTTCTTAATATCTCACTTTCAGAACCAACTGCACCGATCGCACCGGCTCCAATCGCGATACCCTGTGGACAGATCATCTTTCCAATGCCGGCTCCCATAACATTTGCCGCTGCCATCCATGAAGGATTCAGTCCAAGAGAGAGCGCTGTCTGGCTTTGTAATCCACCAAATAATACACAGGTAGATGTTCCGGAACCTGTAACAAATGCTCCAAGTGCTCCAACCAATGGGGAAATCAATGGATAGAACGGACCTGCTACAACAACTAATGCTGCCGCAATATCAGAAATCATTCCGCTGTATCCCATAATCTTTGCTGTTGCCATAACACAGCAGATCGTAAGAATCGTCTTCCAGTATTTTTTCAGAGTTTCTACGAGAACTTTTCCCATTGTTCCAAAAGAAGCTCCCTGAATCAGTCCACCGATAATTGCGGCGATGAAAATCATAACACCTGGTGTATTAATCCAGCTAAAGGAAAGAGAACCAGGATTCTCTCCCGCATACACAGTAACCGTCGTCTTTATATCGGCAATCAGATTATGAATTGGCGGACATAACGTTGAAGTAAACATCAAAAGTAAAAAGATTAAAATAAATGGGCTCCAGGCTTTTACACCTTCCGAAGCAGTAAATCCACTGCTTTCTTCTTCACCAGATAATGCTACTCTGTATTCTTCTTCCGGATTCTTATTTAAAAATCTTGCTGCCACAACCATACAGATCATAGAAATAATCGATCCGATGATATTCGGAAGCTCACATCCAATTACCTGAGCAGCAATAAACCATGGTACAGTAAATGAAAGAGAAGCAATTAAAATCATTGGCAATACACTCTTTATTGCTTTGAATCCCTTTCCAACGATAAATACCATAAAGAACGGTGACAAGAATGTAAGAATTACCTGAATCAATGCAACATTTCCTGACAACTGTAAAACATCAAGATTTGTTACGGATGCAAGTGTTACTGTCGGAACTCCAACAGAACCAAATGCTGTCGGTGTGGAGTTAACAACCAAACAAGCAATAACCGAAAGAATCGGATTAATACCAATCGCTGCCAACATCGATGCCGGAATCGCTACCGCTGTTCCGAATCCAGCCATACCTTCCATGAAATTACCGAACCCCCATCCGATAATTAAAAGTAACACTCTCTGGTCAACGGAAACACTGGCTAGCATCTTTTTAATCAACTCCATCGCCCCGGTTTCCAACGTCAGATTATATGTAAACAATGCCGCTACAATAACCAGACAGATTGGCCACAATGCATTAAGCACGCCCTCAAGTCCTGCTGTCGCAGTACATACGAGACTCAACTTCCAGTAACCTGCTGCTAATACTGCCGTAATCACCAATGCGATCAAACAAGCTTTATGACCTGCAATTTTTAGTACACTCAACGCGATTATCAGCCATAAAATGGGCAGTATTGCTAAAAAAAACTTCAAAAACAACGATACAGCACCTCCTCTGCATACCCCTTAATGGGTCACCCAATGTTTATGTTTATATTATACCACTTGACAAAAATAATGCAATACTTTTTGTTTTTTTCGGCATTATAACGTATATCGACAATATGTTTTTGGTGAAAATTTCAACATTGGACATTACAATCTATACAATTTCAACAATGGGTCACCCATTTTAAATACACATTGCACAATAGATTACTCTCTAGATGCATTTTTTACCTCTTTTTTAGGCTTTTTGCATCTTTTATTCTACATTCGCAAAATGAATGATATTTTTTTGTTATTCTAATATGATGACCCCATCCTTTTTTCAGACGAAACATACACAAAGTATTCCTTATATTCAACTTCAAATTGCTAATCTAGCATGGATGAGATATACTTTTCTTAACACTATAATCCAATCACAATTGCGGGAACAACGTTAGCTGCGGAGTAATTCGTGACATCATGATCTTGTTTTTATATGACACCAGAGGCAAAAGGTCAGAACTCCGTTCGCGCTTACACGATAAGGTGTTTGACTTTGGGACTCGCGGAACATTAAACAGACCAGGAGGTTTTTTATGAATTTTCGTGCTAAAACGGTACAAGAATCTATTGTAGAAACTGTACACATCATCCGTCCATCTGATCTCAATGATGCAGGCCGCCTTTTTGGAGGCGTTCTGATGCAGTGGATTGATGAAGTTGCCGCACTCGTGGCAAAACGGCATTCCCAGATGAATGTCACTACTGCTTCTGTTGATAATCTTCAATTCTTACATGGTGCTTTTCAGCGAGATGTCATTGTCATCATTGGAAAAGTCACACATGTTGGACATACTTCCATGGAAGTTAAGGTAGAGACTTATGTAGAAAATACAGATGGAAAAAGAGCATTGATCAATCGCGCTTTTCTAACTCTAATCGGTCTTGGACCAGATAACCGCCCTGCCATTCTCCCTCGCCTTATCTTAAAATCCGAAGAAGACAGAAAAGAATGGGAACGAGCAGAAATCAGACGGTCACTTCGGAGAAAACAACGAGAAGAAGGATTTCACTTCTATGGAGAATAACTATTTGATTCATTAGAGGAAAACAGACGAAAATAAAAAGAATAGACCATTGCAAATATAAAGATATCACTGCGT
>OGYI01000318.1_pt1 | contig 62261 bp, 60 predicted proteins | sample 1576521 | NCBI WGS metagenome assembly OGYI01 (sample SAMEA3541484, study PRJEB24748) | human gut metagenome | biome: human gut; feature: human-associated habitat; material: faeces | place: China | collected 2012
ATTGTTTTAAAAAATAAAAATTAATACAATATATTGTAGTATTTATTCTTAATGCTACATCCCCTTTAATTTAACTACTCACTAATAACTTTTAACTAGTAACTGTTAATAGGTTGCTGGGTTTCAATGGGCCAGTCCCTCCACCACTCTTGATAAGTTTCATTAAATTATACATTCTTTTTTCAAATTTGTAAATACTTAACTTTTGTATATAATTTCACTAAATTAATAACATTACTATAGAAATAATACTAAATGTTAAACTTATTATACTTATAAAAGCTACAACTTGTTTAGTATTCATTCCCTTTGCTTCTAGCCTATAATGTAGCTGACTTCTATCTGCTTGATACACAGGTTTTCCTTCTGAAAATCTTTTAAAAATTACAAATATATTATCAAAAATAGGTACTGCTAGTGCTAAAATTGGAATTAGTAAACTTAATATAGTTGCTGCTTTAAAAGCTCCATCTAAAGCTATTATACTTAAAATAAAGCCTAAAAAATTAGCGCCTGAATCTCCCATAAATATTTTTGCAGGATATCTATTATAAAATAAAAATGCTAATACACTTCCTGCTGTCATTAAAGAAAATAATAATGATGGAGGTTGTGATAATATTATTGCAGATGCTGCAAATGTCATTGCAGATATAAATGTTAATCCCCCTGCTAATCCATCCATTCCATCTGACCAATTAATAACAGTGGTAACACCAAAAATCCAAGTTACAGTTAATAAAAATTGAATTATAGGTGATAAAACAATATATGTATTTGTAAATGGATTTGTAAATCCATGAAAAGCCACTCCAGATTTATATACAATAATTGCTGCTAACAATTGTACTATTAATCTTGGTATAATAGCAAACTCCTTACCAATACTCTTATGATAGTCATCTACTATTCCTATTATTAATATTAATAATGCTCCTATAAAAATACCGTACTTTTCTTTAAATGGATGATCCGAAAAAATTATAAAATAAGGTATAAAAAAACCAATAAACATGGATATTCCTCCACAAAGTGGTATATTACCTCTATGTTTTTTTCTTTTAGTTGGTTTATCAGTAAAATTATATTTAAATGCTAATTTCATTAGTATTGGTGTCAAAATAAATACTATTGAAAAAGACAAAATTGTCGCTAGTAAATACTTCATTAATTTTCTCCTTAAAATTTAGTACAATATGTACAATTGTGTATTCTATTAGCATTATACTATTATTTTTATTTATTATCAAATTATAAATATATATGCAATATACTAAAAATTTAAATTTCTTCTTATTAAATAATTAATTATAAAATTAAGGAGCTGTTAATTTAAAACAGCTCCCATTGTGATAATGTTAAATAATTATGCTCTTGAGTTAATCATATCTTTAACTTTCATTAATCTAGTTAAAGCTCCTCTTTCATTTTCATCAAGCTTCATTCTTATAAACTTGATAGTTTCTTGTAATTGAGGAATAGTCATATATTCAAGTGCATTAACTCTTCTTCTTGTCTTTTCAATTTCATCAGCCATTAACTGAGTTGATTTTTCAACTTCAGCTAATTCAAGAAGCTTAGGAAGTATAGATTCAAGCTTTCCTATAGCATCGTCTAATTCAGAAGATGTATTTGCAAAACCATATGGATAAATGCTTCCTTCACTATCTTGTAATTGTCTGTGGAATTTCATTTCTGGAACATTAACACTCATTATGTTTTTTGTTCCTACTTCAACAGATACACTATCTTTTGGATAAGCAACTGCTTCTTCTAAAAATTCCGAACTCATTACAGCACTTGCCATAACGAAATCTTTAAATGAACCTTCTAGTTCAGCTTCAACTGACTTTCTTAATTCATTATTATATTTAACAAGGTTAATGAATTGTCTCATTAATTCATCTTGCTTATCTTTAAGAAGCTTATGCCCTCTTGTTGCTGTAGTTAACCTTTTTTTCAGCTTAGATAGCTCCATTCTAGTAGGATTGACATTTAATTTTGCCATATTCTACTCTTCATCTCCCTTTGGCATATACTTTTCAAGATATTCATCTCTGATTCTCTTAAGTTCAGTCTTAGGAAGAATCTTAAGTAATTTCCAACCTAAATTTAAAGTTTCTTCTATTGATCTATTTGTTTCAAATCCTTGAGAAACATATTGTTCTTCAAATGCTTCAGCAAATTTAGCAAATTTCTTATCTGTTTCTGATAATGCAGATTCACCTAAGATTGCTGATAATTCTTTAGCTTGCTTACCTTGTGCATAAGCTGAGAATAGTTGGTTCATTGTATCTGCATGGTCTTCTCTAGTTTTGCCTTTACCAATCCCCTTATCTTTAAGTCTTGAAAGTGATGGTAAAACATCTATTGGAGGTACAATTCCCTTTTTGTATAATTCTCTTGAAAGAATTATTTGTCCCTCTGTAATATATCCAGTTAAGTCTGGAATTGGATGTGTCTTATCTTCTTCAGGCATTGTTAATATTGGAATTTGAGTGATTGAACCACCTCTACCATTAATTCTACCTGCTCTTTCATATAATGTAGAAAGGTCAGTATATAAGTATCCTGGGTAACCTCTTCTACCTGGAACTTCCTTTCTAGCAGCTGATACTTCTCTTAATGCTTCTGCATAGTTAGTAATATCAGTCATAATAACAAGAACGTGCATATCCTTTTCGTATGCTAAGAATTCTGCAGCAGTTAATGCCATTCTTGGTGTAGCTATTCTTTCGATAGCTGGGTCAGAAGCAAGGTTCATAAATAATACAGCATTATCTATAGCTCCAGTCTTCTTAAATTCATCAACGAAGAATTGAGATTCTTCAAAAGTAATACCTATAGCAGCAAATACAACCGCAAAGTTAGCATCTGAATTTAAAACAGTTGCTTGTCTTGCTATTTGTGCAGCTAATTGTGCATGAGGAAGACCTGATGCAGAGAAAACAGGTAATTTTTGTCCTCTTACTAGTGTATTTAATCCATCAATAGCTGATATTCCTGTTTGAATGAACTCTGATGGGAAATTTCTTGATACTGGGTTAATTGCTTCCCCATTAATATCTAATTGCTTTTCTGGTATTATCTTTGGTCCATTGTCAATTGGATGACCCATTCCATCAAATACTCTTCCTAGCATATCTTCTGATACACCTAATTGAAGTGGCTTTCCTAAGAATCTAGCCTTAGTTCCTTTTAAGTTAATTCCTGAAGAACCTTCAAATAATTGAACCATTGCTTTAGATCCATTAACTTCAAGAACCTTACCTCTTCTTAATTCACCAGTTTGTATTTCAACTTCAACTAGTTCATCATACTTAACTCCGCTAACTCCTTCAACAACCATTAAAGGACCAACAACTTCTGTAACTGTTCTGTATTCCTTAAGCATTAAGAACGCCTCCTTCGTTGATTAAAGTATCAATGTCAGCTCTTAATTCAGCAGCTATATCATCCATCTTAGCTATATCATCTTCATGGATATATTTACTTCTTGCAATCTTATCTCTTACTTCTAAAGCTAAAACTTTATCTAAGTAAACTCCTGCATCTAAAGCTCTTTCTGCTTCATGTCTGAATAATAATACAAGCTTTAACATTTTATATTGTTTATCTAATGAAGTATAAGTATCTATTTCATGGAAACCATTTTGTTGTAAATAGTCTTCTCTTATAGACTTAGCAACTTCTAATTTTAATCTATCTTTTTCTGATAATGCATCTATACCAACTAAGCTTACGATTTCTTGTAAACCTGATTCTTCTTGAAGTAAAGCCATTGCTTCTTGTCTTAATGCAGACCAATCTTCAGCAACTGTTTTATTTAAGTATCCATCTACAGTATCAGCATATAATGAATATGAATTAATCCAGTTTATAGCTGGGAAGTGTCTCTTATATGCAAGTTGTGCATCTAATCCCCAGAAAACTTTAACTATTCTTAAAGTTGATTGTGTAACTGGTTCTGAAAGGTCTCCTCCTGGAGGTGATACCGCACCAATTGCAGTAACTGCTCCTTGTCTTCCTTCTTTACCTAAACAAACAACTTTACCAGCTCTTTCATAATAATCAGAAAGTCTTGAACCTAAGTATGCTGGATAACCTTCATCCCCAGGCATTTCTTCAAGTCTACCAGACATTTCTCTTAATGCCTCAGCCCATCTTGAAGTAGAGTCAGCCATAATTGATACTGAGTATCCCATATCTCTGAAGTATTCAGCTATTGTAATACCTGTATATATACAAGCTTCTCTAGCAGCAACTGGCATATTTGAAGTATTAGCTATAAGTACTGTTCTCTTCATTAATGATTCACCAGTTTTAGGGTCTTTAAGTTCTGGGAATTCATTAAGAACGTCTGTCATTTCGTTACCACGTTCACCACATCCAACGTAAACAACTATTTCAGCATCTCCCCATTTTGCAATTTGATGTTGAACAACGGTTTTGCCTGCTCCGAAAGGACCTGGTACAGCAGCTGCTCCACCCTTAGCTACTGGGAAGAATGTATCTATAACTCTTTGCCCTGTTGTCATAGGCGCTTCTGGTTTTAATTTTTGAGCAAATGGTCTACCTTTTCTTGCAGGCCATTTTTGCATAAGTTGAACTTCTCTATCACCTTTAGCAGTTTCTATAATACAAACTGTATCTACAACTGTAAAGTCTCCTGATTTAATTTCTTTAACAGTCCCTTCTACTCCATATGGAACCATTATTTTGTGTAATACAACAGCAGTTTCTTGAACTGTTCCTATTACATCACCAGCTTCAACCTTATCACCTACCTTAACTGTAGGATTAAAAGCCCAAACTCTTTCTCTATTTAATGAAGTAACAGATACACCCTTAGTTAAAAATGGTGATTGAGCTACTTTTTCAAATGCATCTAGTGGTCTTTGTATTCCATCGAACATTGACTCTATAAGTCCTGGTCCAAGTTCAATACTTAAAGGTTCTCCAGTTGTAACAACTGGGTCCCCTGGCCCTATTCCTGTAGTTTCTTCGTAAACTTGGATAGATGCCTTATCGCCTCTCATTTCAATGATTTCTCCGATAAGACCCTTTTCTCCAACCTTAACCATATCATAAATATTTGCTTCGTCCATTCCTTCAGCAACAACTAAAGGACCTGCAACCTTGATTATTTTTCCGGTCTTCAAATTTCTAACCTGCCTTCCTATAAAATATTCACACCAACAGCTTTTTCTACGCTATCGCTGATTCTCTTTGAACCTATATTTAAAGTTCCTTGATTACTTGGAATTAATATTACAGCAGGAAGCATTTGCTTATTGTAACGTTCAATTGTTTCTTCAATTGTTACTGCAACTTGCTCTGTTATAAAAATAACTGCGTATCCATTCATAGCCATTTTATCAACAGCAATTCTAGCTTCATCCGCTTCTACAACTGGAAATACATCTATTCCAATGGCTTTAAATGCTAAAACCGAGTCTTTATCTCCAACTACACCGATTTTCTTATACATAAATATCACGCAGCCTTTCTCTTATTACTTCCTCAGTAATATTATTAAGCTTACCAACCATTATAATTCTAATGATTTTAATTTCTGTTTCCTTAGCATAAATATATGATAAAATTCTTTCTGGTCCAAATGTTACAAGCTTTCCACTCTTCATAAGATCCATAATATAATTATCACTTAATTTTTCTAAAAGATTTGCTGAATTTGTTGCTATGTAGCTTTCAACACCTTCTTTTATTAAATCAGAATATATACTAGTACTTAATTTTGAAATAATATTTTCTGGTGTTTCATTAATTATAGCTACTAAAGTATCCTTACTTATAGCTCCTCCAGTAACTAAAACCTCTGAAGCAAATTCTCTTCCTTTACCTTGCTTTTTAACTCTTAGTAAAGTTCTAACATTTGTAGAATCAATCATTGCATTTACAAGTTTATCAGTAAATTTATAGTTTAAAGATTTTTTAATTTCATCTAACTCCTTAAACATATATCTATCTACAATAATGTCAATTTTTTGAGGATCTTTATTTGCTTCAAAATCAGAAATTACTTCTAAAACTGCCTTTTCAACATTTCCTTTTAAATCTCTAAAATTATCTGTATCTATTTTTCTCTTTAATTCATTTAAATCTTCTCTACCTAAATCAATTAACATATTTGATAAATCTTTTTCTAAGAACTTTCCTTTTAATAACACTTTAATGTTGTGATATTTATATTTAGTGCTCATTAGATCTACGATTTCTTTTACTGGGCAAAGTTCATATACTAATTTATAAACTCTTTTAAGTTCTGTACTTAAAATTTCTTCATAATCAGCTGCTCTTTTTATATTTCCCATTATATTAGCGTACTCAGTTTCACCAAGTATTTTTAAAACTTCATCAGCAGAATTAGCTTCTAGCATTCTTTCTACTTTAGTTTTATCAAGGAGTCTTGTTTCCAATACCCAAATTCTTGAAAGAGCTTGAGTAAATTGCATTACATCCATACTACCCCTCCTTAATTAAATAACACCTTTGCTACTTCAAACTCTAACTCATCTCTTAATGAGCTTACTAAAGCTTCATAAGTGCTATTTATTTCTATGCCGTTATTTTCTAAGATAAATCCACCTTTGAAATTTCCAGCTGTTTTACTTAAAGCAATTGTTGCTTTTGCTTCTTTATTTAATTCATCAATAAAACTATCATCAACAAATTTTAATCCTGTTTCATTTAATATTAATGTTTGCTTTCCAGTTAAATTCATTGATAAAATTGAATTTTTTACAAAGTTTAAGAATTGTTCTTTAGATAATTCTGTAAGCTTATTTATGCTCTTTTCAAAAACTTCATCTATGATTTCTTGCTTTGCAGCCAATTTATTATTTCTAACTTTTAATTTAGCACTAGAAATTACTCTTTCTTTCTTAGATTTTGCATCAGCTTCTGCCTTTTGTAAAATTTCTTGTGCAATTTCATTTGCAGAGCTTGCTTTCTTTGAAAGAATTTTATTTTTTTCTTCTTCAGCTGCAGCTAATATATTTTCCTTTCCAGCTTCTGCATCCTTAAGGATTTTAGAAGTTATATTCTTTACATTTGACATAATTTATATCTCCAATCTTTATGATGCTAATAATTATTGCAAGTAAAAATTACATTGCCATGCTTACTAACATGAATGATATAACGAATCCTAATAATGCATAAGTTTCAACCATTGCTGCTAAGATGATACCTTTTGTGTTGTGTTCTGGTCTCTTAGCTAATATTTGAATACCTGAAGCAGCAACTCTACCTTGAGCGATACCTGAGAATAAACCTGCTATAGCGATTGGTAAACAAGCACCTATTAAGTATAAACCTTGTTCTAAAGACATTCCTGATGACATCTTAGTGTAAGCAACGAAACCAACAACGAAACCATATAAACCTTGAGTACCTGGTAATAATTCTAATACTAATGCTTTACCGAACTTTTCTGGTTCTTCTGTAACTAATCCTGAAGCTGCTTCCCCAACTAATCCAACACCTTTAGCTGAACCTATACCTGATAAACCAACTGCTAATGCAACACCTAGAGCTGCAAATATTAACCCACCGTTATTTTCCATAAAAAATTGTATCCATGACATTTCCATTTTTAAATTCCTCCTAATTTTCCTTTAAATTCATATATTTTTCTGATGCTTTAAATGGAGTAAATGCTTTTCCTCCACCTTCGTAGAATTTTGAGAAATATTCTACATATTGTAATCTTGCTGTATGAACATAAGCTCCTAATAAACCTAATAATAAGTTAAATACATGAGCTGCTACAAACAACACTGGTAATAATATTATTGCTGGACCAGTTAATGATTTCATTAATAAGTTTAATGCTCCTGCAATACATCCACCTGATAAACCTAATGCCATAAGCCTTGTATATGAAACTAAGTCACCAATATAACTTGTAATTCCATATAACGAATATAAACCTTGACCTATTTGGGCACCTTTTGTTTTTTCTGCTCTACCACCAGTTAATACTATTACAATCATACCAAATATCATTGCTGCAATTGCAATATACTTAACTATTGATGGCCAATCTAACATTATACACCCAGATAGTACACCAATTGATGTTAATGTTATTAACCATGAACCAACATCATAAAATGCATCTTTTGGTTTTCCTGCTTTAATAAGTGAATATGCTTTAATGCATAATCCAAAGAATATTTGTATAACACCAAATACTATTGAAGCAACTAAAAGTGTATTAACATCTTCTGTAGGATTTATTAATCCTGGTATTTTTACCGCATCACCAAAGAATGATCCGTAAATTAAACCAATAATGGTTGTTGGTATACTTAAGAATAAGAAGAATCTAGCGAAATCTTCATTTTTCTTATTTAACTTTAAGAATTTCATTGCACAAAAAGCAGCTATAAACATTACTAGTCCATATCCTACATCTGCAACCATCATACCAAAGAATATTAAATAAAATGGTACTAATAATGGAGTTGGATCAACTTCATTATATTTTGGTAAACTATACATTTCTGTAACAGATTCAAAAGTTCTATTAAGTAATCCATTTTTTAACTTAACAGGAACTTCTTCAATTTCATCCTCTTTTACTTCTTCAAATGATAAATAATAATCATCTGCTAAGACACTTTTACAAATTTTTTCTAACTCTTCATCTTTTTCTACTTCACACCATCCTTGAATAGTAACAGTGTTTGTAGTTCTTAAAAAGTTATTTGAAGCCTTATATCTTAAAACTATGTTTGTAAGATAATCATAAACTAGCTTCATTTTCTTATAATCTTCCTCAAAAGAAGCTACTTCTTCTTTTATAAAGAATATCTTTGATTTTAATTCTTCTATTTCATGTGCATGATTTGTTATAACAGTTTGTGGTATTTCATCAAACTCTGATTTAAAAGAACTAAATCCAAATCCTCTTAAAATGCTTAATACTTCATCATATCTTTCGTTTAAAGACACAACTAATATATTTATGTCGTTATTACCTCTTGAGATAATTTCAACATATTCAGAATCTAAACTTTCATTAAGTTGTTCTTCATATTGTTTTGAAATACTTCCAATAAAAGTTGATACTGTTTTTAGCTCATTTAGAGCTTCAAAAGAAATATCTAAGGCTTGCCATGGAGTTAAAACTTCAATTTCACCTTCTAGCTTAGTAATTTGGCTTTCTATGTTGTGAAGCTCATCTTCCTTTAACTTAACTTTTTCATAAATTTCATTCCAGTTAATATTTTTAACTGCACTGTCTAATTCATCAATAGTTAAATCTTCCTTGTCATCCTCTAATGCTTTTAATCCTGACTTTTTAGGCATATAGTTAGTTAAAAAGTCTAGAGTAGTTTTAGCCTTTGATAAATCTTCTTCATACTTTGCAATGTTTGAATCTATTTCATCTTTACTAAGAGATTTTAACTCTTCATTAGCTTCTAACAAATTTTCATCTTGTAAATTTATAAATTCTACATTAGAAAAACCTTGAAGTTTACGAAGAAGCTCTTCTTTTTTAGATTCAAAAGTAAGCAAAGTGAATTTGTTCATCTTAACTATTGCCATGAATCTTCACTATCCTCTCAACAACTATATTAATAGCATTATCTTTTAAATCTTGAGACATATTATGTATAGCCTCGATTTCTTTTGCCCCACTCTTTAATAGTGGTTCTGCATTGCTGTTTCCTTCTTCTAAAGCTGCACTTAATAAGTCATTAGCTTTTGTTTTTGCTTCACTTATTATATCATTATATTTAATTTCTGCTTCTTTAGTAGCATTGCTAATAATTTCTTTTGCATCTTGATTTGCTTCTGAAATTATTTTTTCCGCTTTTTTCTCTGCTTCTTTTATCTCATTAATTGCTTCTAATGCCAAAGTCTCACCACCTTTACTATATACAAGTTGGATAATATAAATATTAATACTTTATATAGTATTAATTACTTTTTATCTCTTTTTTAATTATACACTGTTTTTATAAATTTTCAATGTTTTTTTATTAACATTTCCTAAACAACATTTTATCTTTGTAAAAACAATGAATTTATTTCCCTTATTACTACACTCTTCCTTAATTTAAGTTACTTATTTCCACTTATGTTAATTAAATCTTCAATTTCTACAACACCAGTATCATATCCAAACAAGAAATAAGTTTTATTTTCACTTATTTCACCTTCATTAATAAACTTATTAATATCAAATTTAAAGCTTTCAATGTAATAATCTTTAAATGAATATTTTTCTCTTAATGCTTCCTTAAATATATTTTCTTCTTCTTTAGTAACTCCCTTTCCTAAAAACTCTGGCATACCTCTTCTTTTATTAAACATTAAGTAATCATATTTTATAATATCTCTTAATATTTCATTATCAAGCTTTGTTACTTTATTATTAAAATCTAAAAACACCTTGTAATATTCACTATTTCCTATATTTCTATCAAAATATCCTCTACTATCAAAATAATTTCCTAATGCTAAATAAAAATCATATGGAGTATCAAAACACTTAACTAGCATTTTTATTATATTTTTAAATTTTTGTGAATTATAATATTTATCTACCATAGATTCAACTTTTTTTAATGTTAAAAGCTCATCATATGAAATATCATTTGTTGCAATTATTTCATATGGAGGATAAGGTGAATATCTCATTCCATATTCTTCTGCTTCTTCTCTCATTGAAGAGCCTCTAAGAAGCTTTAAGAATCCTAATTGAATTTCTTCTGGTTCTATACTATATACATCATTAAAAGACTTTTTAAAAGAAACTATATCTTCACCTGGTAACCCTGCTATTAAATCTAAATGTTGTTTTATATTTTTTATTTCTAATAGTTCTACTACCTTTTCTTTAATATCACTAAAATTAACAAATCTATTAATTCTATTTAATACTTCATCATTAGTTGTTTGTACCCCAACTTCAAATTGGAATCTATCTTTTGGTGCTCTTCTAAGAAGCTCTAACTCTTGTGGTTTTAAAATATCTGCTGATATTTCAAAATGGAATTGTGTGTTTGTTTCAGCATTAATTAAAAATTCCCAAATTGCAGTTGAAAATTTAAAATTGCAATTAAAAGTTCTATCTACAAATTTAACAAGCTTTACTTTCTTATCTATAAAAAACTGTAATTCCTTTTTAACCCTTTCAATATCTAAAAACCTTACTCCATGTATAGTTGATGAAAGACAATACTTACAATTAAAAGGACATCCTCTTGAAGCCTCATAATACACTATTTTATTATCTAAGTTTTCATCCATCTTATATGGAAAAACTATTTCATTCATATTCATTAATGGTCTATTTCCATTTCCTATTACTTTATTTCCTTCCTTGTAATATAAACCTCTTATACTTTTAATATCTCTTTCTCCAAGAGTATATTCTACAAATTCCCTATAAGTTTTTTCACCTTCACCTTCAATTAAATAATCACCATTTAATTCATTTAAAATATTTGAACTATCATAAGATACTTCTGGACCACCATATAATATCTTTATATTACTATTTACTATTTTAATAAGATTTGATAATCTTTTTACCATTTCTATATTCCAAATATAAGTTGAAAAAGCAACTATATCTGGCTTTTCCTTTATTATTTCTTCTAATACTTTCTCATCCCTATCATTGATGGAAAATTCTCTTATTTTACTTATATAATCCATGTCCTCCGTAAAGGCTTTTAAATACCTTACTGCCAAATTACTATGAATAAATTTTGAATTGATAGCTGTTAATAAAATTTTCACTTTCTTCTTCCTTTCGTTACTTTATTTTTTCTCCTTTTATAAAAAATATATCCTCCCAAAGCTTCTCTTCCTTAATATTATACGTATCACTTAATAATTTTTTTGTATCATCTATATTAGATTTTGAAATAGGATTTAAGTTTTTAAATTCAAACTCTTTTATTTTTCCTGATGGTAATACTGTCATAACTTTATTATTTGATATTTCTCCCATTTCCTTATTAATATCCCATATATACATTTCTCCACCAACTTTAATCAACTTATTTACTTCTTTTATTAAATCAGCACGAGATGATTCCATCCATAAATTACTTAAATAGAAAAATATAGTACATGTATCATACTTTTGAGTAATCTTTTTTTCATCTATATCACCTTCTAACAAATCAATTGAAACTTCATCAATAGCATCCTTAGAAATATTATAAATTACTCCATAACTTTCTCCAACATCTAATACATCTCCCGATAGCTTAACACCACTTAAATTTAATATAATTGTTTTACCCATTATACCTTCTCCTTTTTATAAATTTTCTTTCTTTTTATAAATTTTACTATTTATTTTTTCTAATTATGTAAATTATTTAAACAATTATTTTTTCTTTTGGCATTTAAGTCTTTATCTTATAAATGTATATTACCTTATTTATATATAATAATGCAAAAAATATCTTACGAAATATTCATAAGATATTTTTATATTTTATTTCTTATTATAAATTTTATATATTATTGTCATTATTATTGTCATAATAAAAATAACTATAAAAATCCAAATTACATTAGGCAAATTAAATCTTCCACCTTTTATTTGTCCTTGTATCTTATAAATACATCCATCCTTATTATCTAAAAAATATATACTAGAATCATTATATCTTATTTTTTCTATAAAGCTATTTTCATTTAAACTTACTATTTGTTTGGAAGTTCCAATTTCAGTTAAAACATAAATGTAATGATCCTTATTATCCGCAAATATTACAGTATCTTTAGGAAAACATTTTCCTTCACTATCAATTGCTAATCCATTTAATGCCTTTAATTTATCATGTTGGTATCTTGGTGGAAGTGGTACTTCTGTTGGATGATTTTCTATAATATATGATAATTTATTAGTTCCATCTGAAAATCTAGGTGATGTTATTTGATCACCACCACTAAAATCTGGCCATCCATACCATGCTTTCTCTTTTATATCATATATATAATCAACATCATCCTTTACGCTTCTTAATCCTTCCTCTTCCATGCCACCTACAATAGCTGTTATTTCCCCTCTACTATTCGTGTCTAATCCTTCTACATTTCTTATTCCAGTTGCGTAAGTTATACATTTCCCTGTATTTAAATTATATTTTAGTATAGATGCATTACTAAAATCACTTTCTTTTATCTTTTCACCCTTCCTTATTTCTTGTCCAAACTTAGCAAATCCGTAAATTCCTTTATATCCTATTCCTGTTGATATCCATTCAAAAGATGGTATATCTTCATTCTTATTTCCCTCATTTACAATACCTGCATTAGTATTAGAACCAATTGTTATATATAAATTTTCACCATTTAAAAGAATTTTAGTTTTATTATTTAATCCTGTATTAGGTAAAGAAGTTACTATTTCACTATATTTTTTACTTGCTAAATCATATGATACTACTTTATTTTCTGTAGCTATTATTAAAGAATTACTATTACATACTATGTCATATATATTTAGTGATTTATCACTAATTACTATTTCTTCATTATTATCCTTTGTTATAACTTTTATTGCATCTTTAAAAGCTATGTATAAGTTATCTTCTCTATCAAAATCAAATGATACTGCTCCATTTACTGATTTATTAACAATTGACCAATCAATATTTTCATAAATTAAATCTAAGTCATATCCTTTGCTAAATTTATAAATTCCAAAAGATATACTTACAATTACCATTGATAATATTATACATTGCAAAAATCTCTTCATCTTTCCGTCCCCCCCTTCATAATAACTTTATTTTTTCACATAACAAAATATTACTTATTATCTAAATAATAACTTATAATATCATATTGTTTTATTTAACTGAATAAGTATTAATGTAATTTAAAGTTTCAAAAATAAAGCTAATTTTACTAAGTATACTTCACAACTAATTTTTTATATTAATCTTAAATAAGGAGGCCAAATCTATTGAGAAAAGATACTTTTTTTAAAAACTCATTTTTTTTAACAGCATCTAATATTACAACTGGAATACTTGGGTTTATTTTTTCAATGTACCTTGGAAATATAGCTGGTCCAGAAGGACTTGCCGTTTATGGTTTAGTAATGCCTGTATATAATTTATTTATTTGTTTAATGACTGCTGGAATAATAGCAGCTATTTCTCAACGTTCTGCAATTTATGAATCAACTGGAGAATATAATAACTTATTTAAAACTATAAACACTGTTGCTTTTTTTAACATAATATGGTCAATAATAATAGGAATTTTAGTATTTTTCCTTGCACCTTACATAAGTAAATATGGTATAAAAGACCCTAGAACATTAAATGCTATAAGAGTAACATGTCCTGCTATGGTTTTTATTGCATTATCAAATATATTAAAGGGATTTTTTTATGGTACTTCTAGAATTACTGTTCCTGCAATAATTGATATATCTGAAAAAGCAATGAGAATTATAACTATAACACTACTAATATTTATTTTTAAAGCACAAACTTTATCTTCAATTGTTACTTTAGCCTTTGTTTCATTAGCAATTGGTGAGCTACAAAGCTTATTGCTTCTCTATGCTTATTTTAAATATACTAAAAAGCACATGCCTCTTGGTCATGATATTCCTGAAAGAAAAGCTCAATTATTATTTAATGTACTTATAGTTTCATTACCTTTATGTATAAATGGATTTTTAGGAAATGCCTTTTCTACTATTTCTACACTAGTTGTTCCACGTCAACTTGTAGCTTCTGGATTAAATTATAACTCTGCACTAAATTTAATAGGTAGATTTAATGGAATGGCTTTAACAATAGTCACTTTTCCTTTAATTGTTATAAACTCAATAAATATGCTTCTTGTTCCTGATTTATCTCAAACAATAAATAAAGGAGACTATTACAATGCTTCTGTTAGAATAAGAACTGTATTAAAAATTGCTTTTCTTCTTGGAATGGCAACTACAATTATATGTCAGCTTATTCCTAGTTCACTTGGAGAAATGTTTTATCATAGAGATGATTTAGGTTTATATATAAGACTTTCATCAATTTCTGCTCCTATATTTTTTGTTTCAAACACTATGGTTGGTATATTAAATGGATTAAATAGGCAAAGTATTATTCTCAGAAACTCTATAATTGTATCCGTTACTGAAATATTAAGTTTATATTTCTTTACAGCAATACCTAGTATAAATATTTTTTCTTACGTAATTACAATTTTTATTACTTCTACATTAGACTTACTAATTAATTTATATGAAATAAAGAAACATATTGAGCTAAATTTATCAATATTTAATATAATAATTTTTACATTAATGGGTATTTTAATATTTTTACTTTTAAATTTAATGAACAAGTATTTATTTAATAACCTTTATTTTAGTAAAAATATAATAATAATATTATTAACCTTTGGAATATTTGCTTATTTAAGTAAATTTGGAATAGATGAATATTAAAAAACAAGATGTTACAAAATTATTATTTAATAAATTTGTAACATCTTATTTTAAATTATATTATAAGTTTTTTCTTAAAAATCTTGGTAATAAAGTAAACAACTTAGGTGAAATCATATCTAAATCTCTTTTCTTTATGCCACCAAGTAAAATTAAAGCAATTAAATATATTAATCCTCCAATAGCTACAAGAATTAATACAATAAAGCAAGTTACAAGTCTTCCTCCTCCAATTATATTTACAATTCTATCAATTGGAATTCTAAAAATAAAAATACCTAAAGCCATAAATGCAGCTGAAAGTGAAGGTATAACTGCTAATTTAAATATGCGAATTTTCATTTTAAAAATTCTTTTTAATCTTTTATGATTTATAATTACAGGAACTAAAAATGCAAAGAAGCTTGCAAAAATTGCTCCTAATATATTTATATCCTTAATAGCTACTAAAAAATAATTAATGCTAAATTTAAGCATTATACTTAAAAAAGCTGTACTTAATACTAAATATACTTTATTAATACCTTGTAATATAATATTTTGAATAGCAGATATAGACATAAATACTAGTACCACAGATCCATACTTTAATAATTCATAACCAGATGTAGTATTAAACAACATTAAATATACATCTTTACTTAACATAGATAAGCCTACAGCTGCTGGTATAGTTATTAAATAAGTTATTTTAAAGCTATATGACATTTGGGCCTTTAATTCTTTTCTATTTTTTTGTGTATATGCTTGTATTATCTTAGGAAATATGGCAGCACTTAAAGCTGTAACTAAAGCAAAAGGAACATTTAACAATGTATTATAAAATCCTAACACACCAAATAACCTTGTAGATTCTTCTTTGGAAAATCCAGCTGCTAATAATCTTGATTTAACATTTATAGTATCAACAAGTCCGCCAGCATTTTGTAAACCTGCTACCATTATTATTGGTACCCCGTAAAAAAGAAGCTTTCTTAATATCTTTTTCTTACTTATATTTTTTTCAAATTCATTCTCTATTTCAGCTTTTCCTTCATAATCAAGCTTATCATACATTATTAATATAAATATTAGTGCTGTAATTGCGCCTATTGTAGTGCCTACAGTTCCTCCAGCACTTCCCCATTCAACACTAATTTGCATAAATACATATGCAAATATTAAACTTAATACTATATTAACAACTTGTTCAAGAACTTGAGATATAGCCAATGTTTTCATATCTTCTGTTCCTTGCATATATCCTCTATACGTTGCTAAAATACAACTAAAAAATACTGTTGGTGCTAAAAATCTTAATGATAAAGCAGCCTCTGACCATTTTGTTCCTGAAGCAATAACTCCTGCTAGAGATATAAATATAATTGTAATAATAGCTCCTATAATTGCTAAATAATTTCTCGCAATTTTCATTGCTCTTAGAGCACCTTCATGATGCCCTTGAGCTCGTAATTCTGATACAACCTTTGCAACTGCTGGTTGTGCTCCTAAACTTGTTATGGCTAATATAAAAACAAAATATGAATAACTAGCATTATATATTCCTATTCCATCTTGACCTATAATTGCATTTAATAATGGTACATATGCTGCGGATAATATTTTAACAAGTATTCCTGCTAAAGATAAGATAAGAAAACTACGCCCCACTGACTTCTCTTCCATAACTATCCCCTTTTATAATTTTATATATTAAATTTAAATACATCCCTTTTTATTTTCTTAAACATTGGTGGAAGAGCTTCAGCTACTGTTTTATTATTTAAATACTCAAGCTTTCCATTAGCCTTCTTAAATATAAGTTTATATGCATAAAGGAATTGATAATTTAATCCAAATTTATTATCAAAAAATGAATTTAACTTTTTATCTCCATATTTAAAATCACCTATAATTGGATTTCCTAAATGACTTAAATGTGCTCTTATTTGATGACTTCTACCTGTAATAAGATCAATTTCAAGTAAAGAATATGCTCCATTAGTTTGAACTGTTTTAACTTCCATTGCAATTTCCTTAGTGTTTGGTCTTTTTTCATCAAATACCTTTGATATGTTTTCATTTTCATCTTTTGAAATATACCCTTTATATATTCCATCTTTTATTTTACCTTTTACTAATGCATTATAATATTTCTTAACATAACCTTCTCTAATCATTTCATTCATAGTTCTTAAGGATTCAAAATTCTTACCAAAAATCACAACACCAGAAGTATTTCTATCTAATCTATTACATGGTGCTGGTGTAAATGTCTTTTCTTTTTCTGGTAAATAATCACCTTTTCCATTTAAATATGATAATACATAATCTGTAAGTGATGGCTCTACTCCTCTTTGATCTGGATGAACTAATACACCTGGCCACTTTTCAACAACTAAAATATTTTCATCTTCATATGTAATCATAAGTCCACTTGAATTTACTTTCATAAATGTATCAGCTTTTTTCTCTTGCTTACTTTGTAAATATCTTATTTCAATTATGTCTCCTAATTCTAATGGGTAATTTTCTTTCTTCTTTACTCCATTAACTCTAATATCCCCTTTTCTTAAAGCTTTAAAAATTGCACTTAAAGGAACATCCTTTAAATACTTTCTCAAAAACTTATCTAATCTTTGCCCCGCTTCATTTGTTCCTATTTCAATTTTCAAAAAATCAACTCCTATATTACACTGCAGTTTATAAATATTTAATAATATTTATAAACTGCTAGTTTTTTGTAATCTTACCCATTTCAATAGATTAATATTATTTTCTTATCTTGTCAAATAATTTACTGCAATTTCACATTGAATTGCAACTCCTATTGGCAATGCATCTTCATCTATATCAAATAAATTATTATGTGCTGAATGAATTATGCCCTTTTTCTCATTTCTTATACCTAAGAAATAAAATACAGATGGAACTTCATTTGCAAAATATGCAAAACTTTCAACACCTAACTTAGGATTTTTTTGTAATTTAACATTTTCTACTCCTAATATTTCTATTGCACTTTTTTCTAAAAGATCAACCATATCATCATCATTATATAAACAAGGATATGATTCTTCAATTTCAATTTCTGCACTTCCTCTAAAGGTAGTACAAATTCCATTTACTATCTCCTTTAATCTTTGCTTTGCAAATTCTCGATCTTCATTTGTCATTGTTCTAATTATTCCAGACATTTTAACTTCACTTGGAATAATATTTTGAGCTGTTCCTCCATGAATACTTCCAATTGTAACTACAGAAGGATTAACTGGCTTTATTTCTCTACTAACAATACTTTGAAGTGAAGTTATTACATGACCAGCAATTACTATAGGATCAATTGCCGTATCAGGATATGCCCCATGACCACCAGCTCCTTTAATTGTAATATTAAAAGGATTGGAAGCTGCATTTACTGTTCCTTTTCTTACCATGATACTTCCACAGTCTATAGTTTCTTCAACATGTAAACCACACATTACATCTACTTTAGGATTTTCAAGTACACCTTCTTTAATCATTACTTTTGCTCCACCAGTAGTTTCTTCTGCTGGTTCAAAAATAAGTTTTACAGTTCCACTAAATTCATCTTTATGCTTATTTAAAATTTTAGCAGCACCAAGTAAAATTGTTGTATGTCCATCATGACCACATGCATGCATCTTTCCCTTTACTTTAGATGAATATTCACATGTTTTTTTATCTTGTATTGGAAGACCATCAATATCAGCTCTTAATGCTATAACCTTATTATTACCCGCCTTTGTTCCATTGATAATTCCACATACTCCAGTTTTGGCAAACTCTGTATATTCAATTCCTTCTTTAGTTAAAAATTCTTTTATATATTTTGAAGTATTAGTTTCTTCAAATCCAAGTTCAGGATATTGATGAAGAGTTCTTCTTATTTGTTTTAATTCGTCTTTAATATTATCTGCTTCTAATTTAAAATTTTTCATTAATAAATTTTCTCCCCCAAAATTTTATAGGCTTACATTTTAATATAGGCCTATAAAATTAATTATATATTATGTATTTTCTTTATTCAATCCGTTTAAAAATTTAACACTTTGTTAAAATACCTACCTTAATAACTTTTCTAATTCATATAATCTAAATCTTTCTTCTTGTTGAAATTCTGAACCTGATGACCTTTTTTCAATTAATTTTTTATATTCCTCAAATTGTGCATCACCTAATTTTTTTCTTATTATACTTAATTGACATTCTCTAATATATTCTCTTTCCTCTTGAGATAATGTATTATATTTATTTAATTTAATTACTATATCATTTAAATTAGACTTTTCTTCGCTACTTAATAAATCATTATTTTTTTCTATAAAGCTTTCTATTTTACTACCTTCTTCTGGTGAATAAGCTAATGATGCATATACCTCAAAATTAATCTTAAAAACTATTATACTAACCAAAACAATAATTTTAATAATATCTTTACTTTTTTTCATATTTAATCCTGCCTTTCAATAAAAGCTTTTTATTTCATTTAATATTATTTCCAGAAAAATATTAATTAAGTAACTTTATTTTATTAAAATTATCAAATTATTTTCCATTAAAACTCTTAAAGAAAAACTTCTTGAAATTCCATCTTTAAAATCTAATGTTATTTTATCTGCCTTTATGTTTTTAACCTTAGCATCACCATATTGTCTATGATAAACAATATCGCCTTTTTTAATTCCATAATCTACGTTATTACTTTCTTCTTCTAAACCACTTTCTAATATAAATCTAGATACATCACTAAACTTACCTCTAATAGTCTTAGGTGAAAAAACATATAAATTTTTAATAGCTCTAGTAATTGCAAATAGTGATAGGTAATCCTTTGATTTTATCTCCGAATTTTCCCCCACTCCACACCGTGCGTGCGACTTTCATCGCACACGGCGCTCCATCTATTTTATTAATTATATAATTATCAAATTGATTGTTTATTTATCACACTTTATTCAACCCACACATAACTCTATATTTGTTTAGAACTTTGATTTTCATATAGTTAGGAACTTCTTCTCTTGTTAGATTTACTTTATGCACCAATTTGTGACAATCCTCTCTTAATAAAATTAAGTTTGAATACTCATTTGTCCCTCCCATGCTCAATGGTATTTTATGATGGCTAATATTATTAAGTAAAGATAAACCCTACTAATCAACCATGTCATATTAGTACAAATATCATAATACTGAAAAATATCCCTAAGATAAACTAATACATAATCATAATTTTTATTATACATACTCCATTTTAGCCTTTTCTTAGTTTCACTCCAAATCTTCTTTTGGTTTTTGGGAGCTATAACGAATGTATGCCTTTTCTTGCTACTTTTAGAAAGTTTATATCCGACAAAATTTAATCTAACATCTTGTGTCAACCTTATTAATTTTGTTTTATCATTATTAATTTCAAGTTTATTTTCTTTACACCAATCTTCAAATAGCATTATTGCATCATATATATCATATTTACCTTTACTGATTAATATTATGTCTTTTATTTTCTAATGATTTATTAAACAATCTTTCTTCTAATTCATTTAAGCAATATCTACTTAAATCTTTTTCTTTTACATTCAATCTATCGCCTTATTTCCTTATAGGATAGCGATAATTTATAATTAATAAATTAGACTTAGGGCCTTCCCTCCACTGTTTATTATCACAGTTTCGTAGGTACTATGCCCCTACTGACATCCCTATTCATAACTCTTTCGCTTAGCTTCCCCAAGTTATTACTAAATCGTTAGGGACTTCAAACGTTCCGAAATCACTAGGTATATAATTATACTTAGGCCCTACCTTTATCCCGACAACCCAAATTAATTAGAACAACCCATTAGTTCTATCCATCTAAGTCCGTACGAAAACTTATTTGGAGAGTTGATAATTACCTAACATTTCTACTAGGCGCTCTACGAGACGTACATTCAGTAGTTCGTCATTACTTTAGTAAATACTAGCCATATACAATTCCCTATCCGCATTACTTTCGCAGTATGTTTAACCTTTCCTCAGCTTAACCTGTTAGGGCTACTCAATGCGACTTCACCCAGCTTCACACAATTCAATTACTCAAATTGCATGTGGGAGTATTAATAGCCATCTAGTCACGGATTTTATAGGGTAATCCGCCGTGGTCTCGTGATTTCAGTTGTCATTACAACTTAGTTGTAACGCGGTTAATCCTTCGCTTATGCGATTTCTAACCAACGTTTCGCACCATAGAAAAGTCTTCTTTCCTCTTCTAAATTGTCTTCTATTGATGATTTATGTGGAATTGTTTCTTCTACACAATTAATAATAAATACATTTTTAAATTCCATACCTTTTACACCAGGGATGTATACCTTTGAACAGCTAAAACACTTATTATTACTATATTTCCATGGTTTTCAGCTTAAATTACTCCATACACTATATTAAAATATTCTTTCCAAAATCAAGCTTGTTTTAAACATAAAAAATGAGAGTCTAAAACTAGGCTCCCACAATAATAAACACTATTTTCCGTGACAATTTTTGTACTTCTTATTACTTCCACAAGGACACTTTTCATTTCTACCAATCTTTTTTATTCCATGTTGCTTCTTATAATTTTCAATTCTATATTCAAAAAGTTCTTCAGCGTACTTTTTAATTTCTTCTATCTTTTCTTTTGGAATATTATCTTTTTCATGAAACTTAAAATTAATATTTTTGATTCTATTTCTAGCATCATAATAAATATTTAACTCTAATCTGATCTCTTCATCAAACTCTATCATATGGGCTAAAGTATATTTTTCTATTTCATCCAATGATAATTCCTTAACATTTTCTTGATGACAGAAAATATTTAATGGCTTTTCTCCCATTAAGCTAATTTGAACCATTCTGTTTATTTCCTTTTGTCTTGTTAAAGCTAAAGAAATTTTATTATTTATATCTTCTTTAATTTCTGAAGAAAAATCTAAAAGATAATAACCTAACTTTACTCTATTTTTTATTTCTGATTCACCTAAAAACTTTATTATTTTTTCTACTTCAACAGGTATATATTGTTTTGGCTTTTCAATCTCAAAACCTTTATTAATTAATGAGGCAAAATACTCATCTATCTCTTCTCTAAACCCATAAGCCTGTATTCTTTTGTTATCCTCACTATCAAAACATTGTGAATAAAGGTTTCCTTCAATATACATACCTAAATGATCTAATTCATCATTTAAATATAAGTTATTATTCTCAGTCGCTATTTTACGTTGCTTTAAATAGTGCAAAAATTCTATAGGTGTATCAAAGTAGTCACTATATACTCTTAAGTCATCTATTGATATTGCTATTGAGTTTTTATTAATATTCAAAAATTTTAATTTTTCTATTTTTGCACAAAACTCATTAAAGTTATCTAATGTTACACTCATTAATGTTACTTCATCAAATTCTTCTATATTAATTTTGCATTTTTCATTTTTATTCGAATCATATATCTTAGCTGATTTATTAGCTTGAAAATATTCTAATGTCCTTTGTGCTTGATTATCAGCCTTTTCTACTAATGTCTTAAGTGATTTAATATGAGACTCTATATCTAATATAGGTGCTCTATATGAATATGCTCCAGCTTTAACTTCAATTATTATTAAATTATCATCATATATTACCAATATATCATTCTCATTGCATTGCTTTAATGATTTATTTTTAGGATAATAATTTGAAGTATAAATAGTACAATTAGGCAATAACTTTTTAAATAAATCCGCAACTATTTTTTCTGTTGTCTCCATTTGTACAGACATCCATTTATCCTTATATGTCGCATCCTTCCCCCTTATAACCTTTTGCATGACCCTATAAATGTTATCAAATAAATTATAATAATCAAAACAATAAAACTTATTATCAATATTAATAAATGGTTTACTAAAGACAGGCAACTCAATTATCGGATATCCTGCATAATCATTATTGTAAAAATATTTATTTTCATTCAATTTATAGGATAAATCCTCCAATAAACTTCTAGGGAATTTTGTAATCTTCTCTAAATCAAAATCATCATATACATTTTCATCAAAACACTTTAAAGATTTCATATCTAAACTTTTCATAAATCTATCCATAGTATCTTCAAGTGAAGTACTATCATCTCTATTCAATTCACTTTGCTCAAACTCTTCATATTTATTAAAAAGCTCAATAATCTTAAAAAATTCACTTGAATCTTCTCCAAATATTTTACTATTCTTAATACTTAAAAGTGATTTCTGAATATTAGCCATTCCATCAATAAATTCATTAATAGATATACCATATAATTTTATTAACTCTTCACTGTGTGCTTCTAATAAGCTTTTTAAATGCGGAATTTCATATATTGCATATCTATCTCCTCTTACAAACATACTAAGTTGAGCTTCCATTAAAAATTCCTCTATGTCTAAATTCAATTGAAAATTATTATCCTTTAAACTCTTTGCAGTTCTATATATAAGAGAGAATTGCGTTAGAGAATAAAGCTCATTTATTTTAGAAGAAATCTTTGCAAAAATCTCTGGTTCATTAATATTATTTTCACCTTTGCCATACCTATTTTCACTTGATACCAAAACACTTTGTATATATTCAAGTTCTCTACCGATAAAAACAGCTTCTCTTGATAAATTAACTTCGGCTGCTATCCCACCTGTTGCTCCAATAAACCTATCATATCCATACTTCATCAACTTTAAAGGATCACAACACGATATTAACTCTTTAATTTCTTCAATTAATTTATTTATTATTAATTCATTATTCTCATACTCATTTGCAATATCCTCTATAAACTCATTATAACTTTCATTATTTGTTTGATTACTTACTGAAATTATATTTTTGCTCCTACCCACTTCAAAACTTCTAACACTGAAGCGTTCATCTGTAGTTTTAATATTTTTCATTTTACTTCCCTCCCTAATAAATTCATTACTTTAATTTTATCATATTCCTACTAATGAAATTATTTTATATATTGAGATTTTTTACTATTTTAAATTTATCTATAAATTTTATCTATCTTGTAATTTCTTCAAAATAAAAGAGAGAACAAAACAGTTCTCCCCTAAATTAATATTGTACTACTTATTATATGCTTCTAAAAATGAATCAAATCCTGATTCTTTTAATTTATTTTGTTGCTTTATAGCATTACTTCTATCTTTATAACTACCACAAATTACTCTAAAGTAAGTATCATCATCTAAAGTATTATTGCTTACTATAAGCTCTTTGCCCATTTGTTTCAAACAACCTCTTGCTATACCTTGTGCTATAGCTTCAAACTTACTATCAAATAACTTATTATCCGAACTATTATCAATAAATCCTACTTCGATTAACACTGCAGGATTTTTAGTTTCTCTTAATACATGAAAATTAGATACTTTAACTTTCCTATCTACAAATCCAATATTAACTAATTCTAAGTTTACTTTATTAGCTAATTGTTCAGCACTACTCCCATTGCTATAAATATGTGTTTCTACTCCTTTAGCTGCCTCTGGTTGATAAGCATTTCTATGAATACTTACGAAATAATCGCATCCATTTTTATTTTCAAACAAACTTCTTTCTGATAAGCTTACTGATTTATCTGATTCTCTTGTATATAATACAGTCTGTCCATTTTCTTGCAACAATTGCCCTACTCTTAAAGCTAACCTTAAAACATCAGTAGACTCTTTTCTTCCATTATAAGTTGCACCAGGATCATTTCCTCCATGACCTGCATCAATAATAAACTTTGCCATAATATAACCTCCTATGATTTAAAATATAAATTTATAAAAATAAGCAGCCATTTCTGACTGCTAAAGATATGTTAATAGTGAAAAGAATAATATTAGAGGAGAATATAAAAATTAAATAATGAGAAATTTAATTATTTGATAATATATCGAAGCATAAAATACAGTTCTTCTTTAATATTATCTCAATTGACTTTCTCATTTAAATATATACACTTATTTTTTATTATTTTATCTGCTCACTACAATTATTTTTAGATTTATTTTTAAGTACATGTATAGCATTAATAATTGTATCTGGAAAAGGTACTCCCATTTCCCCTAAGTTTTCAATAATACTTGTACCTTCATTAGCAATTACACAGAACAATAAAGCAGTTCTAAGAGCTCCAGAATCCCCCATAAGTCTATCTAACTGAACAGTAAGGATAATCGCTAACATATATCCACATTTCTTCCATAATCCTTGTCTGAATAATTTACTTTGATATTCACCTTTAGAATAATACTTAATCATACCTGTAATAGTATCTAATACAAGTATAATACAGAATACTTCAATTAAAGTATCTAAACCTCCGAATAAATAACCAGTTACTGCACCAATCGAAGCTAATATAATGTTAAATTTTTCATTCATTTTTTTGTTACCTATTATACACGCCTTATTGTGTATATCCTTTTTTTAGATTACAACTAAGCTAACAAGTAATCCTCTGTTTATATATTTTAAGGTATTGTTCATTGCAAGTTGCTTATCTCTATATTTACCCAATAATACCTTTCCATCATCTTCTATTACATATTCTGACTTATCTAACAAAGATAAATATTCTTTTATATCTAAATACAAACAATACATACTGTTATCTTTTGTTGTTATTTCTGAATAAGTTTCTAATTTTTGTTCAGCTTCCTTTATTTCTTTATTAGCAACTTTTCCAGTTCTAGCTTCAACAGCCATCTTCTTAACTTCTTTCTCCATAATTAAATCCTCCATAATATTATTGCCTAGTTGAATTGATAAAGTGCATTTTATTATATAAACTTAAATACCCATGTTGCATGTTATATTGTTCATCTACAGATCTTATTCCTGCAAAAATAGAATAAGTTTTATTAGCATTACTAACTTTACTATATATAATGTTTCCAAGTAGCATAGAAGGTACTAATTGTTGTCCTCTATAGCATTCAGTAACTCCAGTTAACATTCTTAAAGCATTTCTTGTATTACCATCATTAGATATTCTTAAATCTTCTGTATGAGTTCTCTTTATAGTTTCTGACCAATCAATTACAACATTACTTGTAGTTCCTGTAGCCATATCCATAGAACATATATAAGCATACTTTTGTGGAGTTAATCTTCTTTCAATTCCAACTACTTTACCTACAGAGCTAATATACATAGGTACAAAAGGTTTATATTCATTAATAGCTTTATAATTAGTCTTAATAATTAATTCATCATCAGAAATACCTATCTGAATAGCTTTCTTAGTATTAATATAAATTCTTCCTACTGAACTACCTTCTGTGTAATTTCTTGTATCGTATGATGTAGAATATATATAACCATTGTTTGCACTCATTCTAAAAGTATTAAAGTTATAATCATTAAGTTTTATATCACGCCCAATATATAAATCGGCTACATGAGTTTTCTTATCATTATAAACTAAATCTGTATATGTTTTATAACTATAATTAGAATCTATTGTTGGATAAGCATATACAAACTTATTTCTACCTAAAGGAACTCTTATAACTTCTCTACCTACAAAGCCCCATTCTTCAGAAAATAATACATTATCATTTGATGCATCTATATCTGAGATTCCTCCTAATATAATACTTCCTTGTGTACATGTTAATCTCATACAGCTTAATTGTTTCCAGATACTTAAATCCCAATATGTTGCTCCCGTATGTGTAGGCGTTTCATACGTATAAGTATCAGAACCAGTTTTATATTCAAAAACAACTTGAACTGTAGATTTAGAACCAGAAGTATTGTTAAATATTTCAAAATCAGCATTAGTATAGTATTTCATTAAATCATAAACATTAATTGATTCACCTTGATTTAGTAATATACCATCTTCTACAAGAGTTCCACCATTAAAACTAACATATGAACTAATAGACTTCTTCATGTAGTTGTCTTGAACTCCTCTTTCAATAGGTTCATTCTTAGCTAAAGTAGGATTAAACTCTTCTGTAGAGTGGTTATAGTTATCCCTTACTTGTATAGTTAAATCAATATCTCTTCTAGTTTCTTTATTATATCCATAAGCTTGAAATATGTTATTAAAGTCATTATAAGAATCTTTATCATAAACAAAGCCTTGAATAACATACTTACTTGCAACATTAATTTCTCCAAAGTATTGCATCTTAGAAGTAAGATTATCATACCAAATAGCAACTACACAGTCTTTTCCATTCTTCCTACAAATAACAAAGAAAAATTCTGGTCGTCTAGTTCCCCAGAAAGAACCATTATAAGATAAATAGCTGCTTCTATGCATAATAGCACTTTCATTAGTAACAGGATTAGAATATATCTCTTCTATACCAGAAACATTATCTACTGTAGCAGAAACTTCCCCAGTAAAGTCTTCTGAATAAAAAGTGAATTTAAGTTTTGTATTAACTATTTCAACTTTAAAATGCTTCCACTCTCTATTGAATACATTAATAGCATTATAAGAAGAATAAAAACCAACTTTATTATCACCCATAGTCTTAATAAAACATGTATCAGTATTAGTAGTAGTTAGTTTATCTTTAGCAATACTATCACCAACATTCCAACCAGTAGGATTATCGGATTCAAATCTACCTGTAACACCAAAAATGGTTTTACCTTTCTTAATATAAGCAGCAGGGTCATCTACACCAAAACCTTTAAGGTTAAGTTTTACATATCCACCTTTTCTAATAACAGTATCAGAATAACCTGTAGGATAAACATCTACTTCACCATTACTTGTCATGGTACCATTTTGACAAACTCCATACTTTGTATAGAAACTTGAACCAGATACTATATCAGAAGCATCAGCAGTAGCATCTTTAAAATAAGTTGTATTAACAGCTTTAGTTAAATCTTCTATTGAAGAATTGGCATCTATCTTTGTTGTTGAAGAAAATAATGGTGCATTTCTTAAATTATCTATATAAGCTTGTCTGCCTCGTGAAAAATCATCTTCAATCTCATTAACTCTTCTATCTGGATTGTTAAATCCATCAGTAGTTCTGCCAATAGAATTAACAATCCAATCTATCTTTCTATTGGCAACGGAAAAAACCTCTTTCACAGCATCTTCAATATTAGTAGCAGTTAAACTAGTATCATAATTACTGAACTTGACATCAGTAGCTTTAATTTTAGCTGAATTAATACCATCATGGGTATGAGTGTAAGCTTCATATAAAGCATTATCAATTATTCTATTATTTTCGTTAAATAATTCATTATCTGGCTTTTCACCTCTATCAAATAGATTTAACTTATAATTTTGAGTCTTATTTGACATTTAAAATTACCTCCATTTTATTAATAAAGGGAGTAAATCTTAATTACTCCCTCTTCTACTTAAATATATATACTATTAACCAATAATCTTATAACTATCTCCTAAGTTTTCTATTTGCCAATCAAACAGAATATCACCTTTATTATATTTATTTTCTACTGCTTCAAGTGTTCCTGTTACTCCAAAGATCACTTTACCCTTTTGTATATTTGAAGCTTGAAGCTCTGGTTCTCTAGCTATTACATAATCTCTTTCTAAACATATATTATTTATAGTTTTACCAGTAGGATATCTATATATTTCACTATAGAACTCACTTGGATTATATGTCTCCATTGTTCCTACTACTCTTTCTATGCCATTATATGTTTTCTTATATGCAACTTTACCTTTAATCATGTTTTGAGGTAGAGGGAACAATGTTTCTTCCTCAAAAGTAACTGCTCCTAAATTCTTAGTACCTTCCATAATGTCTACAAAAGAATTATCTACTGTAGCCACACCTTTAATACAAGCATGATTTTTAGTTGCTTCTGAAAGATTCTTCTTGTTTACCTTAAAGTTGTTTACTACTAAGTCTATAGATTCATTTTCATAACTTAAACCATTAGTTATAGTAGTAAGCTTATTTCTCTTTTCATTTGTTAATAACATCGTATTTAATGTTCTGAATTTAGTATTTATATCAGATGTAGTATTAAACCCTAATGTATCGTCCCATGATAAATTACCATCTATAACTTTAACATCAGTTCTTACATCTTCATGTAGGTTTTCTATTATAAACTTATGAGCTAATTCATCAACTATTTCTATATCTGAATTAAACTTATCTACATGAAATTTAGATTGTAATAAGTATCTTGTCATGTAGTTATACTTATCAAATACATCTGGTTTATTAGTAGCTAAGAAATCTTCATAAGTAAATAACATATTTAATTCGTTCCAAGTTAAATTATGCTCTCTAATATCATAGAATGTAGATACGAAGAATTTGTTCTTTAATAATATATGAGATGGCATAATGTTATTTAAGTCTAATAATAATTGCTTTCTAAGGCCAGTATCAACATTAGCATTTTGAGGGAAAGATAAATTATAAATATAAGTACCTTCTTCATTTACTTCTATGTCAAAACCATATATTTTAGCTAAATCTAATATAGTTTGATTAGTAACATTAGTAATAGGCATTAATTTAGACTTAATAACAGTTCTTCTTCTGTCATAATCATCAGCAGATGAATCTAATATTAATATTTTATCAAGTGAACATCTTTCATATTGAGTATAAGGAGAAGTATTATAAGGAAGTAATGTAAGTCTAACAGTATGATAACCTGATCTTAAATCAGTTTTTTCAAAGAATATAGCTTCATATATTTTAGATTGATGGTCTAAATAGTTTTCGGTATATTTAACACCATCTATTAGTATTTCAAAACCAAAACTTTCAGTATGATAAGAAGATTTATATAGTTTAAATCCAGTACCATAGAACTTAAATTCAAACCAGTTCTTCTTAGTAGAATCAGCTCTCATAATGATACCATTTAAATCATTACCAAAGTTTTTATCTTCATCTCTTAAATCAATTCTTTGCCATTCACCAAAATATTTAATAGTAGGATCACTTTCTTGAATGAAATAGCTAGGGATATATCCATTATTAGCTATTCCTAAACTTCTTTCCCACCAACTCAATCCCCAAGTTGCTGTATCTACATTAAATTGTCTTGATATATCTTCTTTTGCTGAATCCAATAAGTCTATTTCTCTATTCTTAGAGGTAAGTAATGTCTTAACATATGGATCTTCTGCAATAAAGCTTGGTAATTGCTTTAGCATATTATTAGTTGTATGCATATATATCAATCCTTTCTAATTCTGGTATTTCTGTTGAACCGAGAGCTAAATCTTGTCCGCTATTTAAATTATTTATTTTAACATCTTTATATTCAGATATTTCAGTCATAGATTCTAATATAGTAATTATTTTATTGTAGCTAACTACTTCTTTAACAAAAGCCATTTGTTGAATATATGTTTCTACTTTTGAAGTAAAGACTTCTCTTATCTCGTCAAAAGGTCTTGAACCAAATTGCTTAATGCTAACACTTAAAGTAAAAGGAACAGCAGTAGCAGTATCAACTGTTACATCAACCCCTATAGGTCTATTTTCTTCTATATGTTCATATACTTCATCCATTAAAGCTTGATTAGCAGGTTTTTTATTAGAATCAACAATAACTACTTTAACAGTACCTGGCCCTTCCCAAACTGGTATAACTTTAGCTACACCTACTCCATTTACTTCATATGCCCAATCTCTATAATGTTGTGCATTACCAGAAGCAGATGGATAATTAATCTTTTGAAATGTTCTTTCTCTTAATTCTTCATCAGTTTCAATAAGTCTTCCACCAACAAAACTACCTTTATTTTCTACTTTAGTTACTCCGCTTACAGATGTAACTAAACTTTTAATAGCATATGATCCTACATTATATTGTTCACCTGGATTAATAGCTTGAGCATTAACATCTACTGATTCAGAACCAATAGTAACCTCTTCTAATGTTTCATATTGAAGATTAGATATGGTAGATACTATTGTGCTTTTAGGTATTCTTACACCTGCTATTCCATAAAAAGTAACAGTTCCTATAGCTTTTTGAGAATTCTTTCTTTCTACTCCAAACTCTAAAGCTTTATTAGTAAGTCTTTCCCCTTCAGCAGTAACTAAGAAAGCTTGAGATACTGCATAATCCATTTGACTATATAATCTTGCTATTTCATTAGCACTTGGACTAAGTAAATCATGAGTAAAAGTACCTTCTGCTATGTCTATACCATTATTTATTGATTGTTTCATTCTATTTAATATAAAACTTTCATTAATATTCTCAAACATTACACATTTACCTCCATAGTAACATTTCCATAAGTTGTTACAGCTATAAAGCTTATTTGTATTTTATCCTTACTAATAACTGCATCAAAATTTTCTAGTTTTAATATACATTCATTATCAAGCAAAGCTTCTTCTGTCATTCTTTTTACTTCACTCTTTAAAGCTGCTACACTAAGTCCACTACCAATTAAATCTTCATAATCTTGTCCATAATTAAATGTATAAGCCATATAATAGCCTCTTTGAGTACGTAAAGTTTTATATATCCATATCTTAATAGCTTCTAATCCTTCTACCCATTGTGGACTACCATTAACCAGAGCAATTTTTCTCTCGACAAAATCGTATTTATATTCTCTTGGTATAGACTTTGAAGTAGTTGTACTTTCTTCTTTATATAAGTCGAACATATTAATTCTCCTTTCTAAATATCACTTCCCAATTTTTAGGAATCAGATTCTGCAAAATTGCAGAGTCCTAAATCTTTGCTATAACTACATAGCTTTGTTTATCATTACTGCTTAATACTATAACTGTATCTCCTGCTTTTATTGCCCAATCAGTATACTCTATAGAGCCAGTAAAACTTCCATTACCCTCTACACTTTTTAAGGAAGAGGCTGTATGATTATGTGTACCATGTGTATGACTATCATTATTAATAGTAGTCTTAACAGATACAGTAACAGGTTCTGGATTACCATTTGATACATTTGTATTAGAAGTAGCAGAGAGACCTATTATTTTAGTGGGCATTTCATATTTACTAATAATAGGAGTATAACTATTAGTTAGAGTAATATTGAAATTACCATTTAATTTAGCTTGTCTATTATGTGGCTTTAAGTGTTCTGCCACTTTGACAAATGAATCATTAAGTTCTAAACCATCTACAGCTACTATTAGAGGGCTTATAGACTTAACTGTTCCTAATAATATCCCTGGTGGATTATTAATAGCTCCTTGAGAAGCCATAATACCTAATAAATCACTATATGGATTATTAACTGTTGCCATTATATCTACCTCCTATTATTTGGGATTAACCTCTGGTCCATGCCCTGGGATGTTAGTATGATACCATTCTTTTACTGTAGCAGCTGAACCAGAATTACTACCAGAAGAACTGCTACTTGATGAATCACTTGAAGAATCTCCATTATCAGAACTACTTAATTCTTCTTCTAATTCTTTTTCGTCCATTAAGTTTTCAAAGTTTAAAGTGAGCGTCATATTATGAACACCTTGATTCCAAGTATGGCTATCTGCATCTATATAGAACTTACCAATAAGTCCTGTATGTTCATCTCTAACATAAACAATATTCCCTGCAATACAACCTGGATGTCCAAATGCTTTAGCTTCTGCTTTTCTTTGCAAATCACTAATTTCTTTTTTAGCTAATTCTCTATTATCTTTTTCCTCTTCATAAGTCATAGTTTTTTGAAGCTTACCATACTTATTAATCCAATCTTGTTTAGTTTCTGTTAATACTGTACTTCCATCATCATTTTTGTAAACTATAACGCTATTAATCATTTTATCTAAGCTTTGGTCATATTTAATGTTCTGTAGATTATATTTGGGGTCTAATATTACATTAGCTTGAGATGTTCCTTTTTCTATTACATGAAGCTTTCTATTCATCATTCTTGGCATATATTTCTTACCATTCTTTTTAGATGCATACGTATAAGAAGCCATAATAACATCATAAGGAGTTTGCCCAAGTGCTACATAGTTTCTACTATAACCTGTACTTGCTAAACTACCTGCAGTAATATTAAATTCATTACATAATTGTTTAGTAACACCTTCGGGAGTAACACCTGTATAAACCTTTACTATTTGAGATTTAGTCATATATATTAAGTCATCATAACAAGTAATTTTAATGAATTGTGAAGAACTATCTACATTTTTGTTCCAAACTCTTCCGTAGAATAACTCTAAATCATGTTCTTCTAATTTTACCTTGTCTCCTATTTCAATATTAACTCTATCGTAACTCATATCATTAGTAGGAAATAATATTCCTATTTCCAAAGTTCTTGCTACTTGTTGATAATCTCCACTCCAAGTTATACCATCTATAAAGTTAGTAATATCATAAGATACATTAGATTGATTTTTATATAATGTTACTTTCATATTTACCTCTCTTTCTATGGTACTTTAACTACTTCGCCTTGATATATTATGTTTGGATTTCCACTTTTCATAGGTTTATTAGCATACCATATAGTAGTCCATTTAGAACCACCACCATAATATTTTTTAGCTATTCCCCAAAGCGTATCATTAGCACCTACTGTATGAGTTCTTATGCTAGAAAATGGATTAGATGTACTAGGAGTAGGTCTATTCGTAGTAGTTTGATTAACTATAACGTTATTATTTTCAATAACTTTAGGAATAGTAATCTTTCTATATTGAGTAAAAGTTATAGAGAAGTTAACATCATTAATACCATTGTCTACACCATATTCAAACTTATCTATAAGACATTCCATATTAATATCAGTATCTGTAATTAATAGCTTAGTAGTCTTGCCACTATCTCTCCATCTATTAATCATTTTAATAACTTCCCAAGGATCGCCATAAGAGCATTTATATTTTCTACCAGTCTTAGGATTAGGGAAGAAAGATTGAATAGTAATAGTATCTAAATTTTTCGGCCCCCATAAAGCTAAATCTCCAGTTTTATATACATTAACTGTTTGATTATTATTTGAACTTGTTAAAGTAAATTCAGAAGGAGGAGCAGGAAGTTGATATTTTTCATTGCCTTGTATAAACCAAAATTCCATAAGTATTTATCTCCTTTTATTATATTAGGAGAGGAAGTTAACTCCCTCTCCTATTTATATATACTTCTAAGCAAAAGATTTTACAGAAGTATTTTCTAATGTTTCTTTTAATTTTTGTACTACAAGTCTTGCTGTAGTATCTGGATCTGCACTACCATTTACGTTAATACATATTGTATTAGTAGTTGTTCCTCCATTACCTAATAAACCTGCATCCATTTGAGTAGCTTGTCTTGATGTTAATATTCTTTCTCCTTCATGTAGAGAAGCTTTATATCCATCATAAGGAACTCTATCTTTACCAAAAGCATTTTGTTTTCCTCCATCTCCTCCACCAAACCAGTTAGCTGGATTTAATTTAGAGTTTTTAACTGCATTAATAGCTCCAGATATTCCATCTACTACTTTAGAACATAAATCAGCTACCCAAGCTAATGCATCAGCCATAGCTTCAAGTATTGGGCCAATTATACTCCATAATGTTTCAAGAACACCTGCTATTGGAGGCCATGCTACTGCAAATATATCAGCTATTAATTGTGCTAAGTCACCAAATAATTCAAATACTGGTTGTAACTTTTGCCATACATTCATTATAGTTTCTTGAATACCAGGCCATATTTCAGCTACAGAATCACCTATTGTTTGCATAACTTGAGTACAAGCATCAATTATAGGAGTGATAAAACCTACTGCATCTTGAATTACTTGGGAAGCTACATCTATAACACCTTGGATTACAGGCCATACAGCTATTGCAGTCTCTTTAATGAAATTAAATACTGGAGTAAGCAGTTCAAGTATAGGGGTTAATCCAGTTATAATATCTGCTATAATATTAGCAACACCTTCTATGATTACACCTATTCCTCCGAAGCTATCAGAAGCTGAATTAAATACAGAACTAAATTGTTCTTCAATAACATCAAATACTGGTGCTACAGCATCTCTTAATGTTTCAAAAGCAGTTATCAAATTTCCAATTACAGGGAAGTTAGAACTATCTCCTGCTATTAAATCACTAACAAATGAAGCAACTGTACTAAATGAATTTACAAACTTTGTTTTAAACTCTCCATCTATAAATCCTATAGCTTTATCTAAAGAACCTTTTAATATATCTTTAAAAGGAGTAACTGCATCAACCATCATTTGTCTGAATTTACCCATTACTGTAGAGAACTTACCAGATAAAGTTTGAGATAAAGCTTCTGCTCCACCATCAAATGTTTCAAATAAAGCTCCTCCAGAAGAAGTTAATTTACTAAATGCAGTCATAATTTGCTCTTGAGTTAATGAATCTGATTGGTCTGGAACTCCTGCTAATGCTTTTAATTCATCTTGAGATATCTTGAAACCAAATTCTTTCATACGTTCTGTTTCACCAAGAGCTAAGTCAGCTATAGCTTCAGCCGCATCACTCATAGTTTTTGAAGGATTCAACGCAGCCATGTCTCCAACTAATTTAACCATCTTCTTAACTTCACTACCATCTTTACCATAACCAAACACTTGTGTCATTCTATTAATAGCTGAATAAACATCTGCATTTTGGAATGGAGTAGAATTAGCAAATTCAGTTCCCCAGTCAAATAATCCAGTAGCTCTATCTTTAGCTTGATCCATAGTAATAGTATTAGTACCATTAGCTTTAGCATCATCTACAGATATAAAGTGTGTCATAGAAGTAATATATTGTTCTTGAGTAGCCATATCTTTAACACCAACTGCAACTGCTGCTGTAAATGCTGCTGATATAGCTTTAGCTACTCCACTTGCTATAGATTTTACTTTATTAAAAGCTGAACTTAATCCACTAACTATTGCTGAACCTACAGATGAAGTTGCAGTTTTAAATGCTGACATAAATTTAGAAGCTGCATTTTTAGCAAAATTAGCTACTTTAGAGAAAGCACTTTTTATTGGTTGAGGTATATAAGAAGCAACCTCACTTGCTGCTGTTTTTACAGTATTAAAAGCATTACTTATCTTGTTTTTTATATTTTTAGCTAATTCAACTATGCTCTTAATTCCTTTAGTTGCAAAGTACGTAAAGAAGTAGATACCTCTATCACAAGCATATTTAAATGAATAAGTCATTTGCTTTATTTTATTAGTTATTGGTGCTAAATTAGATATAGCATTTTGTTTTAATTCTTTAAATACAGCTTTTCCACCTTGGAATGCTTGTACAAAGATATTGCTATTCCATTTGTTCTTAACCCAATTAGCTGCTGCTCCTAAGTTTTCTTTAGCATTTTGGCCCATCTCTTTAAATACTTGTTTACCTTGAGCTAAAGCTTGAGCAGTTGCACTTTGCCAGTTTCTTTTAAATCCTAAAAATTCTTCATCCTCTGGTCCAGTTGTTATAAATTGCTCTTTCCAATTTTTTAAAGGGTTAGAAATACCTAAACTTTCTAATTTAGTTTTTTGTTTTTCTATCATCTCAGCAAGTCCACTACCTGCAGAAGCAAATATTCCAATTGAGCTGAACTTAGTATTTATAAAGTTACCTATCACTCCACTTTTATATTTAACTACAGCATTTTCTATAGCATCTTTGAATCCTTTAGAAAATCTTTTTCCTAAACTTATTCCAGTTGAAGCAACTTTTGAAGCAGATGCTTTTAACTTCGCTAAGAATCCAGTTGGTGCATTAACTATATCATTATTATTGTTGTTATTTCTTCTGCTAAGAGCAGCTATCCCTGCTACTCCTGCTCCAGCTCCTACTAAACTTGAAGCAGCAGATGCTCTTGCTATATTACTTGCTAATCTACTTGTATTAGCTATAGCAGCCATAGTATTGCCAATAGCTTGTATCTTAGGTAAAGATGCAGATAATCTTGTACTAAATCCCTTCATAGTAGAATTTATTGTGCTATTCATCTTATTAGACATTTCAAACATACTTCTATTAACATTATTCATTGTCTTAGTAACATTTTCAGTAGCTTCTATTTTAATAATCTTTTTAGCAGGAGCTATTTTATCAATTCTGCTTTCAATGTTCTTAAAGCTAGAACCAAGTTTGGCATTAACTTCTATAGGCTTATCTAATTCTTTTTTAAGTTCTTTAGTCTTCTTAACAGCTTGATTAAGACTTTCTATAAGCCCTTTATTTTTAAGCAGCAATTCTGCTGCATACGTTTTAGCCATATATATCAATTCCTTTCTAATTATTTCTATATAAAATAAGAGGCACTAACTCTCTATTATGAGAATCAATGCCTCCTTATATATGTTAGCTTAATTGCGTATATAACATATTAAATAAAAGTTGTCCTATAAGAGAATATGGATCTTTAGCATCTTTAACTAATTTAGAAACATTATTAAAATGTTTTTGATTATCTTCTTCTCTCTTTTCAATGAATACTTTTAATACATCTTGATCTATTGTTTCCATAGTAAAATATTCACTTGGTCTAGTTATATATCCATGATTCCATAGCCAATAAGCATGATAGAACTCTTCATCTTCTACTACTTTTTTTTAATCTTTTTCTTTTCTTCTGGAGTTAACTTAGAGACATCCATTATAGCTTCACTAAGTTCCATTATTTCTCCAGTTAAAAACATTTTATTCATAAGTTCTTTATAATTTGGAGCATTAAAATGTTTTTGTAATTCTTTATCAGTTAACTTTGGATCAATTAATCCCATTTTAACAGCTAATTGAGCCGCTTCCATACTAGATTCAGCATTTTGAGATTCTCCTGTTTCTCTTAAGATTTCTCTAAATTGATTCATATCTATAGCTTGTACAGTACAGATAAAGGGTTCTCCAACTAATTCAGATAATCTAATTATTTCTACTTCTTTAGTAGGCTTCTTAAATTTATCTGTGTTACTTGATAATAATAATGATAATGCCTTATTTGACATATTTTCTTCCTCCTGCATATATAAAAATATCTTATTTTCTCTTCACTTTAATATATACATCAATCTTTTAATTTCTTATAATAATAAAGATAAAAAAAGAAGAGTCTTAACTCTTCCTTATAATACGACTATTTATTTTATAATTTTACTGATGTCAATAAAGTTATTTCGCCACCTAAACTTGTATCAAAATTACTAGTATATATTAATCCGTCTATCGATAGTTCTTGATATCTATCTCCAGTAAATACAATGTTATTATATTGTATTACTCCAGCAACATCTTTTTCGCTAAAACTAATTGATATTTTCCATTCATCATCTCCTTCATCTTCTGGAGAAGTAACATCTACATTAAACCTATCAGCACTAAACTCAGATATACGATTAATATTTATTCTAATTTTTTTCCTTATTTTTCTATAATAAAAATCATATTCTTCATCGTAAACATTATCTGACCACAAATATAATAAATCTAAAAATTTACGTGCAGCTTCATACTTATTCATTCTTCTAGTATCACAATAAGTATAATATCCTTCATCAACATATTCTAAATAGTCACTTTTCTTATTTCCCATCCTAACCTCTCCATTCTTATTATTTAAATTAATTTTATATTTATTTAAAATATTATTTAATCTTTCTACTTTTCATATTATTTAATTATTTTATCTCACCACAAAATAGATAAACTATGACTTTTAATTCTCTTACTTATTCTATCCTTCATATTTCACATACTCTTTACACCAAAATATTATTATATGCACAATATTTTGTAAATAGATTCGACATTCTTTTTTATATGTATTATATTTTTATATTTTTTTTGAATTTAACTAAATATAATTAATCACCTTAATAGTTCCTCTAAAGTTTTAACTTTTTCCTTATCTCCTAAATCTTTAGCTACATTTAACACTATTTTTATTAATTTTCTATTTGGAGTTAATCCTAATGCTCTTTGTTCACTCCATCCCCTCTTGATTCTTCTCATAACCGTATCATAATCAATATTTATAATTCTTGACCAGTCAGCTAAACTTCTCTTCATATAATAATGGTTATTTCCTTTGTTATTACATTGCTCTCGTCTTGTTGCCCATCTACAATTATCCTTACAATAGTTTTTGCTTACATCAATTCTATCTAATGTTGTGTCGACTATTCCATATTCATTTATATGTTTATAGAAACTCACTCCCATATCATCATAAAATTTTTCAAATTTCTCCCATCTAATATCATATGTTATTCCTTTACCATAATAATTTTTTCTTTTTTTATCCTTACATCTTCTTTTCATTGTAGCCCATTTTTTGTATAAGGGTGTTCCTGATAATCCATGCTTTTTATTAGTAACTGCACAACCACAACTAATCTTGTTCCCCCTCTTGACTCTATTACCCTCAAGTGATACAAACTTTCCACAATCACATTTAAATATCCAATATAGCTTATGGTTTTTCTTTTTATCATATTTAATCGCCTTTAATTTATTAAATTTCATACCATATAAACTCTCAAATCTACAGCCACAAGTTTTATTTAAAGGTATCCTTTGAAGCAAATATTGTCTTTTAATGTTAACAAAATCTCCACAATCACATTTGCATAAATATGTTTTATCTCCATTATCTTTTAATATTGTTAAATGTCCTATTTTTTGTCCTATTTCTATTTTTTTCATTAAATTCACCACCTAATTAAAATTAGATGTCCTTATAGTTATAGTTAACAAAAAGTAGGCTTACTAGAATCTACTCTATTAAACCTACTTTAACTTTTTCAGCTATTACATCTGGTAATAACCTTATTAAATATTCTTTTTTTATATTATTAGATAAAGATATTTTATTAACTGCTACAGTTAGAGCAATATGTTCTTTCATTATTAAATCCAACATATCCATAATTAAATTTATCCTTGATTCTTTATCTAATATATCAGTTTCAGTAATATATTTTCTTTTAGCCATATGAAAATCACCTCCATATGAATTATTGACAATATAATAGTTTGTATTCATTAAGTTAAATAAATATATAGATTTTTAGCCATTTATCACCAGTAGCTTGTCCTGAATGTATCATCTAATATTGCTTATTATTATATGAAAATCACTCTATATTTATCTTATCTCATATCTTTTCTTAAGGTATACTTTAAATTCCGAAGTAAGATACTCAGGTGGTATTTTAATTTCTGTCGTCATTTCTTCAATTACTTTACAATCTATGTATTATATCATAATTTTTTATATGTTATCAATTCACACAATATTTTTTCCTATTTAATATCATTTTACTTATAGTCATTCTTTTTTTATTTTTATACTAAAAAATAATTACTTTCATAAAGCAAATCTTATCTCTTGTCATTAAGTATATTTCATAATATTAATTAAAATTTTACTATTAAATTATACCTAATCAAATTATAATTCTACTAATTAACTGCTTCAAACTATACTATAATAAATTAAATCATCTACTATAACTATCCTGTTTCCTTTAATTCTATAACTCTCAAGTATGCTATTACTACTATAAAAAATCTACTTTATTTACTACTATCTTAAAGCTATTCATAACTTTGTCTTCACTATAATTTCCTAAAGAAAAAAGAGGCTACATCTGTAACCTCTTGTAATTATTATTTATATAGTGTCTAAATAATCATAATTAGAGAAACTAAATGGAATCTCAAGTTTCATTGTAGCTCCAACTTCTAAATCAACAATTGTTAAATCATCAAAACATACATCATTAAGTACAACTCTTTCTTGTCCATCTACTGCTGGATCATTTAACTTATATATCAATGTGTAATATTTTTCTTTACCAGTTTTCATTGTATCAGAAACTGCTTTTTGAAATCTAGTAGATACCTTATGCATTGTTAATGAACCTGAGCCTTTATACCCTACTACTTTTCTATGTTGAAAAAGGTCTCCAGCAAACTTTAAATCCTCTGTTTGAAATTCAACCTTAGCTTGTAACGCAGTAGCTTCAGCTACTATTTCATCATCCAACCATATCTCAACAAATGTACCATTCAATACATTTTGTCCTTTTAAATTACCCATAACGAGTTACCTCCATGTATTATAAATATTTATTTAGGAAGGAGGAAAAATCCTCCGTCCTATTATAGAGAAATTACTATTTGAATATCTTCCATAACATCTAATGGTCTAATAGTTGCTTTTAAGAAAACCTTATCTCCTGAGTTTGCTTCCTTAATTTCTATATCACTCATACCATCTTCGTATCTGTTATTAGATTTTAAATAAGAAATTTTAGAATCTAAATCATATTCACATATATTTTGTCCATTTGCTAATAAGCCTTCTTTTTCTAACTCAGCAAAGTAGCCATTAATTGCAGAAACTAAAATACATGTATTGTCATAATTATTAGCAACTTTTCCAATATAATTATCTTCTGCTGTATATCTAATATCGTCAGATATTAAATCTAAAATATCTATAAGTTTAATTTTCTTAAATTCCTCAGTTTTATCTTCTGAAGTTGTTGTTAGTGAATTAACTGCTCTTGCAATTTTGCACTTTCTACCATCATTAACTATTATAAGTTTACCAGCATCTACTGCAGCATCTTTTTCTTCATCTGTTAAAGCTGGAACATCATCTACTTCTGGTAGAGTAAAGAATGTAGCTGAAGTATTCATTGGCGTTCCTGCCAATATACCTGCTATTCTTGCACAATATTTACTTGCTGTATATGTTTTATTTCCAACAACTATATCTCCAGTTGCAAAATTAATTATTCCTTCATGATTTCCTGCACAATTAGGTAATACAGCTTTTATTTTCTTTCTTTTATTATCTCTTTGAGTCTTAACCCATCCTGCTACAGCCTGTACATCAGATACAGTAACGCCAGGAACAGCTAAATAATCAAAAGTTAAAGTCTCTAGTGATTTATAAGCTTTACTATAATCAGATTCACTCGTTGCAATAACAACTGCTATTACTTTTCTTGGTGCATTAATTCCACCAATAAACGCATCTTGAATATATTTTTTATTATCAATAGATAGACCTTCTGGCATATCAGAAATTGAATCTAGGTGGTAAATACCAACTGCAGTATCTTTAAGAACTAAAGCCACCACTCCTCTGTTACCTCTTTTGACTGCATTAGCTGCAATACCTTTAAATATTACACTTACTTTTGGGAATGCCATTATAAGTACCTCCATTATTTTAAATTTTACTATACGTGTATTTAATGTTAAGTTCTTGCATTAAGCTATATAATTCTGAAGAACTTAAATTATTATTTTCAATAGATTGTCCAAACTCTAATCTTAAAGTCATGTATAATACATCATCTTTTATAAATAACTCAGTAGATGTAATTTTCTTATACTCTTTTTTACTAACCTCTAATGTCCTGTAAAAGTTTCTTTCTAAAATGCTCCATGTAGAATATAATTCTAATGTTGATACATTATTAAAATCATCCTTCTCTCCAAAATACATTATTTGAAATGTCATTTGTCTGTTTTGTGTTGTTGTATTCCAATCAATGTCCTTACTATTTACTAACTCTATATAAAAACTTGGTCTAACAAATCCTTGAGGTAAATTATCTATATATATTGGATATTTACTAAAATCTTTAGCTATAGTTTCACATATAGCATTTAAAATATTAATCATTTATTTCACCTACTTGAATATTGGTAAGTTCTCCATGAAAGCCTTAGCTTTTCTATCTAATTTTACTTCTGAATTATTCATACCATTCTCAAACATATGAGATCCTTTTATAAATTTTGGTTCAAGCATTTTTTCTAATACAGGAACAAATCTTTCATTCTGCATATGACCATATTCCACATCAACTGCATAATCTTCAGTAGAATCAATAGTAGCTTTGTTACCTAATATAGAAACTCTAATGCTCTTCTTTAATCTACCTGTTTTAACTGGAGTAATAGCTTGAATTTCCTTCTTAGCTATTTCAGCCATATCATTTAATAATTCTGGAGTTTCTTTTTCTATATAATTAATAGCTTTTTGTAAATCCTTTATCATTGTATCTAAATTACTCATAGCATTAAGCCTCACTTGTTATAGATAAATCAACTTCTATATGATGATTCATTGGACTATATACTAATCCAACTAAATATTTATTTCCATCTACATATATTACATCTCCAGGCTTTATCTCCGCATCAATTTCAAAATATCCTCTAAACCTTGGCGATAATTCATTTTTACTTTCAGTATTATATAAAAATGTTGATTGTTTTCTAGTCACTCTACAAGGATACTCTATTTCTTTTTTTATTGATTCTGGTCGATTATATTTATTTTTATATGATGTTTCAATTTTTATAATTTTAGCTACTTGATATAAAGTAGAAGCAAATATTTTATCCTTATTCATATTTGTCACCTCTTAATAAAATCTCAAATATCTATAATTAACTAATTCTTCATCATATTTATCCAAATGAAAAGTTAATGAATCTGATAAACTTGTAGTTGTATATGCAGTAGATTTACTTTCTGTCGCATATTCTACTTTATAATCTCCTATAGTCACTGATTTAATTGGTCCTCCTGGTTTAATTTCATCCTCTACCACTTCATCATTTATTACTGTATGATTAGGATTATATGATACATATACATCTGCAGCTATTTGAGCTATCAACAATTGAAAATCATACTCTTCTAATACTTGCATATTATCTTCATCTATATTGCATAATGCTTTTACCTTTGCTATTACTAACTCAATTACTAATGATAATAGTTCATCCTTACTATAATCATTTACTTTTATTTGTAATAATCGCTTTAAATTATTCAGTATCATAAGTACAACCTCCTATTTAGGTTATATAAAAGAGGGAACATGTCCCCCTAAATTAAATTTATTTAGTTTTTGTTTTTCCTAATGAAGGCTTTAATACTGCAAATGCTTCTGGTTTTATTACTAAAAACCCAACTCTCATAGTAGCTCTTATTGCAACCATATCTTGCTCAAATAAATTAATATCTCCTACTGTACCTTCTTCTGAAACTTTATATTCAATTTCATCTAAAATACCAACGTAAACTTTATCAAAATCTCCAGCTAATAATTCAGCTTTACTTCTATCAAAATGTTTAGTATAAACAATAGGTTCACCATGCATTCTAGCTGGTTCTCCACTTACTTTATCTTCAACTACATAGTTTAATGCAGCAGTTTTATCATTTCTTATCTTAGCCTTTAATGTTCTTGGAGCAATAAATCCATTTGGTTCTAAATCCTCTGCTTCAATTAATCCCATTAAATTAGAAGCATCTTCAAATACTTGGCCTGTAGCATTTAATGCTGTTCCTTCTGCTAATTCAAATATAGATTTTCCTGGTCCGTAAAAATCACTTGAATCAAATAAAGTACAAGAATCAATCTTTGCTGCAAAAGCATTTGCTATAGAAGTCCTAACCTCTTGAGGAATATTTATAATACCATCTGCTAAAGCTTCTCTTGTAGCTGGTACTATAACAGCAACTTTCTTTGCTTGTAACTCTATATTCTTCCAAGATGCTTTATCTATAGTAATCTTTTGTCCTTCACCAATAACATAAGCTCCTGGCTTATCTAATTCCACAGGAAATTCCATAGTTGGTGCATCCATTTCTTTTACTTGTGCTAATTGAAGCATTACTGATCCTTCAGCAACATCCTTTATAATTTCTGTTGTTAACTCTGCTGGTATTAATCCTTGAAGTTCTTGTGTTGAAATATTCTTTGTAGCCATCTTTGTCTACCTCCGTATAAAATTTTGTTATCTTACTCTTTTAGATTTTATAGCTTCCATTAAGTTTTCTCTTTTTTTATTTTGAAAACTGCCTGTCCCACTTCTAGGAGCTGGTGTAGCAATTCTTTCATTTACTGCCTTATTAACAGCCTTATCAAATAACTCTTTTAAACTATTGATATTATTATTTATTTCTTCAGCTGTATTAGCTATAACATACTTTGCAAAACTAGAGCTAAGACCCTTTAATACAAGTTCTTTTTCAGTTTGACTTAAAAGCCTTTCCTCTTCCATCCTTGCTTTCTCTGCTAAAAATTCTGCCTTTTCTTTCTCAAATTCAGCTTTTTCTCTTTCTGCTGCAGACATTTTTGCTAATTTTGTAGCTTCTTCTTTTTCAGCCTTTATAATTGCATCTTGTTTCTCTTGCCATTTCTTTTGAGCTTGAGATACTCTTCTATCTGCTTCTCTTTGTAATAATGCTTGTAATTCTTCTTCTGTTTTAGGTAAATTGATATGATTATCTTGGTTTTCAATCCCTTCGATTTGAGTTTGCTTAACTACACCCTCTTGTGAAGTTATATTATTTTCCATATTATAATCCTCCATTATTTTAAAATCTTATGTTAAGTGAGAAAAGGAGCTTAAAAATACTCCTTCTCCCTAACTTCTATTTAAATATATACATAGCTTTTTTTAATTCTTTAAACTTATATCTGTATTATTTTCAATCAATAAATCTTTTATATCTGTAGCCGCTTTCTTTGGTTCTTGAATTATACTTATCTTACTTAATATATCTGTTAAGGCTTCTTCGCCACTTTTCTCTGCTGTTATTCCTAATAAATTAAGTATTTCTACATCTTCTTTTACGTTGGTTGGTAAATTTCTTGAAAATCTTAAACTAAATATATTAGATTCATATTCCTTATTATTTTGAATATTTAAAGCCCTTAATACTAATCTTAGCCTTTGGAATAAACCCTGCTCTAGTTTCCTCTCTTTTGCTCCAATTAGCTGTTCAAATCCCCATGTTCTTTGCTTAATGGCTACTCCACTATCATTTGTATTAGCTTTTGAATCTACAAAATTGGGAACTTGTGAGAATTTATGAATATTATCAATAAGCTTATCTAGATGTGTATGAACTGAATCTGTATTTAAATCTTTAGTTATAAATTCAACTCCTGCATCCATTGATTGAGTTGTTGGTAGTATAAAAGCTCCAGTTTGTCTAAATTTAGAAAGTGTTTTATCATCTATCTTTCCCATACCTTTTAAGACTAGATATGCATTTCTAAAATATTCAATTTCATCTGAATCTGCTGATATAACTTTATCAAAGTCATCTATAAGGGTTAATATCTTCTCAAAATCACCTGTCATCTCTTCATTATTTTTATAATGAACTATTGGAACTTGCCCAAAAATATGTGTATATTCTTCCTCTAATTCGTATGAATCCTTAGCTTTTTGACTATAGTATTGAATATTTGTATCTGTATATACTTCAGCCTTTCTAATTACATTATTGAATATATCTACTGTGTCATAGTACCTTATACACATTATTGATTTTGGCTTTAACCCATTATCATAAACCAAAATTGTTTCTTCAACTGGTAATTGAACAAATTCTATGCTTTTATTCTCATTTATATAGACATATTCAAAAGCTTCTCCACATACACTCATAGTTTTTAGAATCTCAGAGTTTAAATCTTCTTCATCATTGTTATAATAAACATCCAATACTTTATCTAATGCCTCTTCATTTTCACATATATATTTAACTGGTTGTCCAAGCAAATATCCTTGAACTGTATTAACTATTAAAGCTGGAAAAGGATTTACTACTTTATTGTTCGGTTTATATTTATCAGATTTTTTGTTCAATATATCATGCTTACCATTGTAATACCTTTTTAGTTTTTCTAACCTACCTTTATATATTTGTTCATGATGAAATATTAATTGATTAATTACTTCTTTTCTATCTTCATCTAAAATCGATCTATCAAATTGAAATATCATATATTACCTCCATATTATGTTAAAACCCTAATTCACTTACATCCAACACATAGGCTCTATTATCAAAATCAAGAAATGTCTTACATGCATATCTAAGTGCATCACAGCAGTCATCATTTAACTTGATAACTACATCTTTACCCTGTGACTGTGATTTTTTATCATCCCAACTATATGTGTAAAACTCCTTAATTAAATTCTTACAACTTTTATGAACAAATAACCTCTTCTCTCCTATTAATTGAGTTACTAATGTAATTCCATCAATTACATCCTTATTACAATCTGTTGTATAAATACCTCTTTTATTAAATTCAAGTATTAAAGATGCTGCAGCACTATCTACTGTAATTCCATCTACTGAATATCCATCTATAAAGTTAATAAACTCATCTGCAAGTTCAGAGTTAGTCATATTAGACTTACAAAACTCTTTAATTACATAAACTTCCTCACATTTAACTCCAATCATAATAAAAGTAGCAGGATGAGTTACCCCATGGTCTACTCCTACATATATCTCATCAAATTCTTCTGGTAAGTCATCTACTATGCATTCATCAGTGAAATTATCATAAACTATGCCTTCTGCTAAAGCCCATTCTCCTCTTACATTTCTTTTGTAGAATACTCCTGTATATGTAGTTTCAGCTTGTTTTATATACTCTGGATTTGTTTTTACAAGATAAGGATTGTCATACATTAAAAATCGCCAATGTTTAACGAGATGCTTCATTTTAGGATTATCTATATATTCTTGTTTAATGAAATGATAAGGACTATCTGGGTTACAATTCCAAAATAATTGGCTTCCTGCTACTGAACAACGTCCTATGAGCTGTTCTACGAAAGACTTAGGAAATAAAGTAACTTCATCACATAATGCTCCTGCTAAAGTCATACCTCTTATCTTGTTTTCACTTCTTTCATCAGAAGCTCCTATACATATAATCTTTCTACCTGCTATCTCTAATTCTCCTGTAGAACCATTATATTTATAATTACCTTCGCCTACTAAATCAAATAATCCATTTTCAGCTTTTAACACGTTACGTTCTAATGTTCTTATTGTTTTTCCTGCCATAAGTAAAATTCCTCTCGGACCGTTTACTATATAATCTAACCATCTAAGATTAAATACAAATGTTTTACCACTTCTGATAGCCCCATCTGCTATATTAATTCTTGCATCAGATGTTAATAGGAAGTGTAACTGCTTTTTGCTTAATTCTGGTTCCATACATATTCCTCCTATTATCCAAGAAGTGAATCTGCATCTACTGACTCTTTGAGTTTTTTAATCATATCTGTATATGCAGTTAATTGAGTAAATTGTTTGTCATCTTTAATAGAACCTTGATGACCTTTTTGAATTCTTTCTACTACTTGTGAAATATCGACTAAGGATTTAGTCTTAGGTTTGCCCTCATGGGTAAAGAAATTTTCTGGTTCATTTAACATTCTCATTACTATAATTGATAATTTATCATACATATTCGTATGAAGCTCATTTCTATCCTCTGGAATCTCTATTATTAAATCTGAATGTATAGAATTTTCTTCTGATAAATCAGATACAAATTCTTTCTCATTTTTCCATTTAGCTGCTCGTTTTCTCATATATCCATATTCAACACCATATGCATCAGCTAATCCTCGTAAAGTTGGATATTTGTTAGCCATATAATCAGACTTTATATTTTGCCAATTATATTTTTTTGTTGCCATAAGTTTACCTCCTATCTTAGAGAAGGACTAACATAGAAACTACTTAAAGCTGATTTAACTGTATATCCTTCTTTTGTTGTTACTATAACTTGATAATCATAATTTCCTGGATAACATAAATCTTCTTCATCTAAATAACACATAGCTATATTTTCATCTACGTTAGCTATTACTGCTACTTTTGTTACTTCATGATTTCTTCTTTTTATCTTTACTGATACTTGTGCTCCATCTAAGATTTTATCTCCACCAATTTCACTTGTATCAATTTGTATTCTTAAATTTCCACTTGAGTTTTGAATAAACATACTTACCTCCGCCATTAACAAGGGGGAATTCCCCCCCATTGCTATAACTCATAATTTACTTCTTCATAATGATTATCTATTTCATACAACAATCCTTTTCTCAATACGAAATTTGTAAATAATGTTGTTGATGCTTCTTTATTTCTGACCATTCTATTTACATCTACATATAAATTAATAGAAGTTATTACATTTTTCTCTGTATCTGTATCAGTTATTACACCAATTGTATTTATCCTTTTTGTACTACTTAAATATATACTCTCTTTAGCAACTTTTTTAAAAGTATCTATATTATTATTAAAATTCTTAATAATTTTTCTTGATGTTCCTACCTTATTTATTGTTTTATTTTGAATAACTTTTTTAGTATCATTATTCTTTATATATTCTTTTGCTAATAATCTCTTAGTTACTGAATTACTTTCTAAAATTTTAGCTATTAATCTATTTATTTTTATTGCAGCAACTTTTCTGAATACAATTAATCTAGCCAAATCATTTCTAAACCATGTATAATCAACTATTTTTCTATTTATATCTATATTTGATTCATTATTAATAACTATCATTTTATTTATATCAATATTTTTAACTTTATCGTTACATACTTTTCTTATTGAAAAAATATATCCTGATTCATATTTAGATATTATTATCCGTTCAACAATAGCTTTAACAATTATAGTATTAACAGCTTTTCTACCAGTAAAAATACTATTATCATCATTAATAACAATTCTTCTTCTAGTAATTGTATTGGTACATATTGAATTATTGAATATAATTCTTCTAATCGTTTCTAGCGAATTAAAATAAATACCTATTATTTCTCGATTAGATTTAAGTTTTATATTTTTTTCAATTATTACTTTTCTTTTAGATAAAATACTAGACTCATCATTTATTGAAATTCTTCTGATTGAAGATATGATAAAAGATATGTTTGTAATAAGTTGACGCTCTAAAGATGCATCTGGAGCAAAATGCTTTACTTTAATCCTAATAGTATTTATATTAGAATTAAAGCTATTAGCAATAAATCTATATGTTTTAATAGTGGTTTCATAATTAAATATCCTGTCAATTCTTCTTAATGTCATTATTTTTTTGTTTATTGATTTATGAACTATTCTTCCAGAATCTAAATATATAGGTTTTCCGTCATTATCTTTATATATCCATACTACTGGTCTTAATATATTAGGAATAGTCGCATTAGCATTAATAGCTACTTTTCTTAGAAGAGGGCCTCTACTTCTCATAAAGTTAGTTATTACAAGCTTTGTATCTATCCATCTCCATATAGCTTCTCTTCCTGCTACTACTTGTCTCCTTGTATTTATAACCTTCTCTACTTTTACAATAGTTTTTCTTCTTGTTTTAGCTTTTCTTATTAATCTCTCATAAAATAATAATTTAGCATCAAGCTTAAATATTCTCTGTCTTACTACTTTTCTTAGAATATTATTAACTTTAGCTTCACCAGTTATAACTATCTTTCTAAATACTCTTCTGCATCTAGTTTCACATGGCATGATTACTTTTCTTAAAGTATCAACTTCAATTTTTTTAGATACAGTCTTTTTAACTTTTCTTTCAGTATCTAACTTAATAGTAACTGGAATAGAATCTACTTTTTCTAATACAAATAATGTAGTAAATAATTCTATTCCAGGACTATAATTACCAGTATTCATAACAATACTATCAGTAGTAGAGAAATTATTATAAAAAGGTGTATTATCAGATATATTATATAAATTAATAGCATCTGGAATTGCATTTTCTATTGAAGATATCCCCCAAGACATAATCCTTTTTTTATATAATCCTTTTGATCCTTTAAATATAACTTCGTTATTTATATTTAAACATTCTTCTCCATAACCATTAATATTGAAAAAAGATTTCCCACGTAACTCAACCATTTCTTTAGTAAGGTGTTCTGTTGTTTTAGGGATAGAAATATCTATATATTCATATACACTTAAATTTCTGTTTGACATTGTTACTGTATAAGCTGTAGCACTTACTGAATTGTATATATAGTTTCCACCTGTAATAACATCATCAGTTCTTGGTGATAAGAACTGCCTTTTTGCTTGTACTGAATAGTCAGTTGCAGCCAATACAGTAAAAATTTCACTTTGAGCAATGATTGGTTGTATAGAAGACGCTATGTTCTTTGAACCTAAAAACAATGTATTACTTTGAAAATCATAATAAACTCTAGGCCCTGGTCCTTCTTCTTTTAATATAGCTATACCTTTTGTACTCTTAGAAAAGTTAAAAGTAGGTTTTCCTAAATCTATAGTGGCTGAATAATAAGCATCAAGATTTGCACCATATAATTGTCCACTTACAAAACAGATATTAATATTTTTACCTTGTGAATCTACAGATGTTACTATTGGTATTGCATCATAACTACTCATGTCACCATTTTGAGTCATTGTATATGAGTCATACATTGTAAAACCATTAGAATTACTATAGCTTACTAAGTCATAAGTAACTGTACGGTAATTATCATAATACTTAATACCTATGAATAAATTATTAGGTAAAGCTGTTAAATAAGTATATTCAGTAGAAGATTCAATAGTTAATGTCTTATCAGCATTAATCCTATAAATGTCTCCACCAAACATTTCTCCATAGAATACTTTAGAAGCTGTTAACATTTTAGGAGCTAAATAAGGTACTGTAATGAAGTCATGTTTAGCTACTGTTACTCTTTCATCACCATTTATTTTAAATATTTCTTTAGCAGTTGCATCAAACCAATATTCATTACTATTTATATTACCTATATGATATACCTTATTATTAGCTGTTATAGCAAACTCTATAGTAGCATTTATATCAGCCTCTTCATCAAGTTTAATTAAAACTGTTTCATCTTCATAAGATGCATTATATCCAATATTAGTTCCATCTACAGAAGTAATTCTAGGTGTAATTATAGCTGTTAAATTATCATTTTCATAAACAAATAAATCTTTACGCCTTGTGTCTACTGTAGCTTCTATATCCCCTTCTTTATAAACCTTTATAGCTATTTCATCTGTATAACCATTAAATCTTATAATGTTATCTGTTTCTTCTACAACACAGTTAATTATATCTTTTGTTTTATTTAGCAGTGAAAATTTAAGATTATTGATTCTTATATCATTAATCATAAGATTTCTCCTTTCATATGAATTTAGATAGGGAAAACCTCTCCCTATCTAAATATATATACGAGATCTTAGAATTTTTGGTTTGTTAATATCAATTTGCCTTTAGATAATTCAAAGTTAGCTTTAAGTTCTGGTACATATATTGCTCCAACTTCATATAATAATCTTTTTGTATCAACTCGTTTTTTAACTTGAATACATCTTCTTATAATTCTTCTTGAATCCAACTTCCAAATATGTTTAATAAATATCTCTCTAACACTTAAAACTTTAAACTTTTTGTTATCACATATTCTCCTAACAGATTCTGAATCTACATATAAATTTTTAATTACTTTTCTATTTGTCAATGTATAAACTGATATAGTCTTTATTACTTCTCTTAATGTATTAACATTAGTTAACTCTACTTCTCCTACAGTAATTACTTTACGCATAGTATCTGGTAAAGCAATTATATCTTTAATAACTTGACTCTTAGTATCTATTATACTTATATAATTTTTTGAAACTTTTCTACATGAATCATTTGAAGTAGTGGCAACCTTAGTAACATTTCTAACTACATCTGCATATACAATTACATCAGTTCCTTGTGGAGCTTCTGAATATCTCTTTTCATCTAAGATATATAATGCATCTAAATCAAAGGCTTGACTTCTTCCAGACATTATTCTTGTTTTATATGGAACATTACCATTATGTGGCTCAAATCTATGACCACTTGATTCAATATAGCTTCCATATGAATAAATAGCTCTATAAGTCCTTGTTTTTCCAGGTTTAATAACTATTTCTGCCCCATTGCTTATAGTTAACCTATTATTTGCTATAGTATAGCTTCCTACAAGTTCTATATCTTCTAATTCAAGTTTTACTAAGTTTAAATCTTCTTGATAGAAAAAGTTAGTCTTATTTGATGTATTCATTTGAACTATAATTCCATTAGGTTGATACACTAAGCGATATCCTAAATCAATAGATGCTATCTTATATCCATCATCAGTTAATATAGCAATATAAGCTGTTAAACTTACTAATTGTTCTGTATTAACAGATACAAACATAAAGTTTTCTCCATCTCTACTTAATACTTTTACGCTATTAGCTAATAAAGTTGTGCTTGATATACTCACTGGTTCAACTGAACCATTCTTTATGATGTTAATTACTGAATTAGTTATATCTTTAATTACTTCAAATTCTTCATCTTTATACAATAATGTTTTAGTTAATGTGTCTTGATAAGTCTTTTGAATTTCTTCAAACTTCTTAGTTATAGTATTAACATAAATGTCAGCAGCTTTATTATAAGTTGTATTTTGTTGAGTAAGATTTAAAAGTATCTTATCTTCATATCTTTGCATAATCATAGGAGTATATGCATTCTTTAATGCTGACATAGAAGAAGCTCCTATTGTAATATTTGTAGAGAAACTATGTGTATCTAATACTGTTACTTCTATATCTTCAGTTATACTTAATAAGTCATAGTAAACTATTCCCTCTTCTAAGTAATAACCTATCCATAAGCTATCGTCTATTCTGTCAACTCTTCTATATTTATTTAAAGCACTTGATGTAATTCCTTCATAAGTTCCATCTTTAAATAATCTAAATAAGTAACCATTATTTCGTATTACATCATCAAATATCATAGAAGAACAGTTTACATAACCTGTAGATATATTTTGTCCAGAGATGTTATATGCTCTATAAGAAGTTCCATCTTCTCTTACTGCATCAATAAATAATCCACCATTATTTTTCGCCCAAAGATGTTCTCCAAATGGTGCTCCTAAGTATATTGGGCAAGTTCCTTCAGAGAAAGATATATTAGAAGAGAATGTATATGGATTAGGAAGAGGATAAAGCTTTTCTACTCTTCTATCAGTATCTGAACTTATCTCTATATCTTTCACAATTCTTCTTACTAAATCCTGTTGAGTTACTACATCAAATCTCTTAGGTTTTACTATACGCTCTGTATCTGCATAAGAAGTTACTTCAAACTCTCCAGGCATTACTACAACTGAATTAAATCTAACGTAAGCTTCATCTTCTATATTAGGCTTAGTAAATACAGCTTTTAATGTAATACCATCTACATTCGGTAAGAGATTCTTAAATTCTAACCATGTTGCTCCATTATCTATAGAATAGTACATAGATTTAGTTACATTAGAAGAGGTTTCTAAACCATCAAACATTACATTAAATCCTTGAGGAGCTAAATACATGCCTAAGTCAAAAGAATTAAAATAAATAGTTGCATTCTTATCTGGAACAGGTGCATTAGCTGTTAAATTATCTATAAAGAATCCTTTATCATTAGATGGTTCTACTGTTGAATCCTCAAAGAATATCCTTATTGTATGCTTTTTGTTAGGAGCTAAGTTTATAGAAGCTGTTTTCCATGTAGTAGAGTTATATGAGTCACTAAACTTTTCTACGTTATCTACATATACTTTTAAGTATTGATTATATTGAGTAAAGCTATTGTAATAACTAAACTCTATTTTTTCGCCTATTGTTTCAAACTCTGAATAATAATCTGGGACATTTGAACCACCTTTAGTATCTCTACCCATATATCCTGCATAAGAACCTTCATATGCTCTTATATTGCTTCTTGTAAGCCCCTCTTCTGTATAAGTAGAATTAGTCCATTTAATTAACTTAGGTGAATCATCTTCAAAAGTTTCAGTATATTCGCCCCAATGAGCAAAGTCTAAGTTGTATTTATCATCTGCTTTATTAAAGATTGTAGCAGCTTCATTTATAGCTAAGTTAAATATGTTATTACTTGCTATTCTTCTTGTATCAGTTATAGAAGTAAATAGATTATAGTCTTTTTCTTCTTCTATAATAAAGTTATTGTCAAAGTAAAAGTTAAATGAGCTAAAAGGTTTAATTTCTACATCTGTATTTTCTGTTACTGTTATACCAGCAGATATTACATTACCTCTTTGTAGTGATTGGAAATAAGTATATCCATATCCAATTAAGAACTTCTTATTTTGAACAACTTCTTTTTTAATATATAAAGGACTCAAGTCAGTTATAGTAACATATGAAGAAGAGGTAGTTTCTGTAGTTAATATAAAATCATCTTTAGTAGTGCTTCTAACCCTTCTCTTATTTAAATCGCAGTCTTTAAACATATCCCATGAATCTGCTACTGATTTAAGATCTATAGATTTTCTACCTGCATAACATCCATTGCTCCACATTTTATCTAAAACTGATAAAGTTTTTAATATTTTAGCATTTACTAAATCTATTGATACTAAATCAACTGCTCCTGCATTGTAAGTTATGCTATAGCAATACATTATTCCATCATTTATTAATGTAAATGGCTTTGATGGATAAGAATAAGAAGTTCCAGTTAATGCTTTATTATTTAAATAGTATTTTCTATCTGCCCATTTAAATACTAATTTATATTCTTCATCTTCATAAATTAATAAAGTAAGAGGTTCTATACCTGTAAAGTCAAATCTTTTTGCTTCTTTATCTATTCTTGCACATATATATTGATCTGTAGATGGAATATAACTATTATGTTGATATGAATAAAAATAGATATGAAGCTTGTTATCATAATCATAAGACTTTAAAGGTGAATAACAGTATTCTGATGCTGATTTACTTAATTTTATGCTATGAGTATCTAATACTTCATAAGTAGCTGCTTCTATATTAGTAAATTCTACAAGAGTAAAGTCATATGCATTACTATTCTTAAATGAAGTTATATATACATCATCATATAAATGCATAAGCATAAAGAAATTTGTTTCATCTTTTATTTTAGTGACTGTTGATCCATCTATCTTAAAGAAGCATTTCTTATAATTACTAAAGAAAACAGTTTCTGAAATCATAGATGGAACAGCATAAGCATAACTACTTGAAGATATATGAGATGCTGTTAACTTAATATATAATTTCTTATTTTTTTCTGCATCAACTGTATATATTTCTCTATTTGAAATATCATACCAGTATTCAAGCTCTCCAAAACTTCTTAAAAAGATTGCATTTTCTGATTTAAAATCAAGATATGAAGAAAATTCTAAAGTTACAGTAGCTTTATCTACTTCCTCTTCTATAATAAGCTCTACACCATCTTCTTTAGCTTGTATTGAGCTTCTAAGTTCATTACCCTCTTTATCTATAACCTTAATATCTGTAATTAAAGATACAGGTTCTCCATCTGCGTAAACAGCCATTCTATTAACCTCTTCAGATATAAGACTCATATTATCAGCTTCTACAGATAAAAATAATCTATTAGTATAAGTAATAGCTTCTATTATAGCTTTATCATCAAAAGAATATGCCTTAATTAATTCCTCTTCTATAAAATCTTTAGTAAGCAAATTAGTATTAAGTACAGAGAATGATACATTTTTATTTAATTCTTTGTTAAATAAATGAATATGACATGAAGAGGCAGTCTTATCTATATTAACGTTTATATTATTTCTCATGTGTTTTCTCCCTTCTTATATTAAAAAATGCCCAGAAGCCCATATTATAAAGGCTCTGAGCAATAATAGCTATTAAACCGCTTGAATAACAGTTGCTATTTTAATTGACACAGATGTATCATTTTTTGGCATTTCATCTGCTGTAGCTTGTGCTTTAACATATACTGTTAATCCTGATGATGTTATTAAATCTGATATTGAAAGGCTTGATGTATAATTACCGCTTTCTGTTCTGCATATTGACCATTTAGAAGCAGTAGTTCCTTCAAAAGAAATGCTTGTACTCCCTAATGTCTTATAACCTTCATCACATTTTAATTCTATAGCTATTGGATTTGATACTTCATTATCTGAAGCATTTAAAGGACCTACTACTAATGGATTTGATAAATCTCCTTCAGAAATTAATTGACCGTTATAATAAGCATGAATCATATTATCGTCCTCCTATTGTATAATTAAAGTTTTGATTTTCATATAATCTACTTAAATATATACAAAAAAAATGCTAAGTCTTTCACCTAGCATCCAACATTTTCACTTAACTTAATTCCTTTCTCAGTATTTCTTTTGAATTTTTAACCCATTTATACATAGTTGTCATGCTAACTCCAAATTCTTTTGATAATCTACTCAATGATTCACCTTGCATTACATGCTTTAGTGTTGCTTCTTTTTGAGAATTTGGTAAACTATCTAATGCTTCTTTTGTTGCAACTATTAAAGCTGCATATGAAATATTGTTTTTATTATCTGCAAAGTCTTTTTCTTCATCTTTAAATATAGATATAACGTTTTTCTCTAACTCTTTTCTATCATTATACTTTTTTACTTGAGTAAGCATTGAATTTCTTATTACATAATGTGCATATGTTAAAAACTTAGTTTTCTTTTCTGGATTATAAGTTTTGGCCGCTCTTGATAATGATTCTAATGCAAAACTTTGCAACTCTTCTCTATCCATTCCACTTTTTCTGCTCCATTGATTAGCAATATCTATTGCAAATCCTAAGTTATCTTCCACTAATTTTTCTTGTTGTTTATTTAAAAATAAATTTTTCATATAATTTACCTCTCGTTACTTTATAATTTATCTAACTAAAGCATCTTTAAATCCAGATACCTTCTCTTATTACAAAATGAATTTTTCCCTCTTGATACTTATCTACATATTTTCTAGTAGAACATCTCATTATTTGGACATACTTATCGTCTACCCCATAATAACTACATATTTTATCAATAAATGTTTTATGAAAATTTGCTACATCATATTTAGCTTGATGTTCAAATTCAAGCCAGATGTAAATAGGATTATTAAAATTGAATTGATTTTCTGGGATTTGATTAATAGGAAAGTTTTTCTTCCAATTCTTATATGCTGGTGTTGCAACTGCTTCTTCTCCAACTACCATAGTACAACAGTTAACAGTAAAGGGATGATAATCTATTGTTTTCCACTCTTCTTCAAGTGGTTCTAGTTGATATAATCTATCTTTAAGACTTAATATTTCTTTATTCGCTTTACCTATTTTGGCTCCATTAGATTTATTTGAAGAACTAGTTATATCTCTTTGAATGCTTTTTATTTCCTCGGCAATAAGTAATGCTAAAGGAGCTGAGCCATTATTAATAGCTGCTTCTTTTCTACTTTCTAATACCTTAACTATTTCTTTTTTAATCTTTATTTTATCTTTAGCCGATTTTCTTTTATGATATTTTAGGCAATTCTTATATGTTTCTTGGAGGTGTTCAACTGGGCATGTTAAAAAAGTTTCTTTTCTAAATCTTGGTGCTGAAAATGCTTTTAAAGCTTCTTCCTGTTCATTTGTTATATTATCAGCAACATACCCTCCATTTTGTCGTATGCTTGGTAATACTTCTTCTGTTACCCAATCCATAAATTTATCTGCAGCTTCTGTATTAGACTTCATTATAAATTTATATAGCTGAGATTCTCTTAAATATGTGTGACCAGCATCGGTCACAACCATTATATTGTTATTTTTCACTATTTCATCTATTCTTGATTTTCTAGGATATCTTTTTCCTGTTGCATTTGCTCTTTCATATCCAAGAGCTTGTCCTACTGAATATAATTCAAATAAAATATCCTCTTCATGCATAATTATTTTTACATTGTTATTCTCAAATTTAACCAAATTATTCATATCCTTGTACCTCTAATATCTTTATTTTTATTATTACGCAACCATCTTTGAAGTCAAACTTAATATTTTAGCTATATTTACCCGCTCTAATACCTTGCCTCTTAATAAGTTGAAACTATAAACGGTTAATGCACCAACTAACTCTTCCTCTGTAAGCATCACTCTATATAATTCTTCATTAATATATAATCCGTAAGATAATTCAATTTTTAATCTTGCTTTAACTGCTTCTTCTCTACTATTAAATGTTTCACAGTATAAATTAGTTTGACCTTTTCTTAATCTAACTTGAAAAGTTCCATTTCTAAGTATTGTTATTCCTGCTATATCTGCTACATTTGAATCAATTCTATTCATTCTATTTTCTGTACCTGTAACAACTCTTAAATTACTTCTTCTATTATCCAAACTATTACCATTAATATGATCTACAACTAATCCTTCACCTGGATTCATTAAAAATCTATGTAACAAACCTAGCTTTTTATTTTTCATATATGTTTTACCTTGTTTAGTTGTGGTTGGATTCCATTTAAATTTAGCTATATTATTAACATCCTCTAATGATATAAATGTTTCTGTTAATTGTCCTTTTTTGCTTAAATATTGCATTACTGCATAGTCTTTACCTATATTTATTCTTAAATTGTTACTTATGTTTATTGTTTTTATTGTTATCATTGCTAATCTCTCCTAAATATCATTTAATTCTCATTATCATATAGTGTTTTAAAAAGAAGAGGGATAAGCTCCCTCTAAGTTGTTAAAACTCTAAATGTTCTAAAGCTTGATTGCATTCCTTTTATTAAAATGAAATTTCTACTATGTCAACTTTTAATACTCCTTTTAGTGTCTCTATTACCTTTGTTGTATTCCTCTCTATAAAATTTCCTAAGGAATTACATAATACACCATAAAAATTAATTTCATACACGTTGCCTGAATTAGTATCCCTGAAGTTTAGAGCTATACTATTACCAATTCTATGAGCTTGTACTAATATTAATTCTGCACAATTTAAAATATCAATCTTTATATATAGATGCTTTAAAGCTAATTCCTTTAAATATTCTATAGCCTCTTCAACATCAGTTTCATTCTTAACCGCTATAAGTAAATCCTCTTCATAGTAAAATTCAACTGTATAAGTTCCATCAGCTTCTTCTATAATCTCAATATCTCTTGTATCTATTAAAGTTATCTCTCTCATATATTTTACCTCTTCTTTCTCTTTGTTATATCTGCTTAACGCTCCTACTGTATTTCTCATATTTTACTTCTCCTATATTTCATAAGCTTTTTTAAGAAATTCTTCTATTAATTCTTTATCTCTTTTTGCAGCTAATTCTTTTAAAGCCATAATTGCTAATCTCTGTTCAATTATTTCTGCATCCCTTAATGCTAAATCACATGCATCTATAGCTCCCTGGAAATAGTTGCACTCCAAACATCTTAATGCACGTGTTATTCTTTTTGATGTAACTTCTTCATTTTTTAAAGTTTCCTTAATTTTTTCAATTACTCTCTCATTCATTTGCTTAATCCTCAACTTTCTGTCGTTATGCTTTCATATTAATATTGGGTTGTCATAATTTTAATTTACATTTTTTTATCCTTTCAACATTTTTGAAAAATTCTTCTAAAAACTTACTCTCTGTTTTATAAGTTCCTATGATTCCCATTTCTTATATACAGGTTGTCCTATTGCTTTCATCCATAGATTTAAATATGCTGTCATTACTCTTCTGTTAATAACAATTAGTTTCAATATTGGGTTAAGTTCTTTCATAAGATATTTCCTCCTGTCCTTGGAGCTCTATTTATTTAATACCTACTTTTATATTTCTTTTACACATTAAAAAACAAAAAAATTAAAATATTTTTGAAAAATTTTAAGATACTGCTTCATTATGTTCCATTAATCTAATCTCATTAGAGAACTCATGAAACGTTTGTGCTGATATGTTGTTCCTATATTTGAAGTGATATTGCTTATGAAGATTATGCGTTATTGGAACACCTAACCCATATTTAAAATGTAATCTTAGTATTTCTTCTTTAAGCAATGTAAGCTGTACTAATGAATAATTAGTTAATGTTCTATGTTGTTGAATATTTAAATTAACATGTGCTTCTGTCATGATATCCTGAAATGTTACATTGATATGATGTACTTCTAAATTATTTTTAGAATGTGTAATGATGCATTCATTGTTATATTCTTCTAAAGAAGCTTGTCTCCACTCTGCTAGATGTCGCCTAAAGTAATTGTTTATCACAGCATCACCTGTAGATGAAGTGAATTTAATGTTGAAATTCTTTCTATATTTTGCTTTAAGTTGTTTATTTGCATTTTTATTATTTCGGCCCATTTCTAAGCCCTCCTTTGTAATATTATTTTTCTGTGCTGGCTGTATACCCTAATATTACGTAGGCAAATAATGTATTTAAACAATAAATTACACATAAAAATCAAAAAAAAAAAGAGATATTAATCTCTTCTTTATCCTAATCTTTGTAACATAAAATAAGGTGTTCTTGTTGAACTATTATAATCTGCATCTAATTGGTTAAAATCTTTTAACCAACTTGGATATTCTGGATCAATTTTCTCATTTGTCCTTAATCCATTTGTAATTAAATCATTTATTAATTCTACCATAAGATCTTCAATCGCAGAACATCCACCTGTATTAAAAATGCATTCCATATTCTTTTTCATTCTTTTATAGAATTCTTTATTATATTTCCATATTCCAAATATAAGTATTTTAATATCATCTTTATGATATGTTCTTGAAGTTCTTTCCACATATAACATAGCTTTATAAACCTCACTAATAATTTGATTTAATTCCCTATCCTCTTCTGGATGATTCCATCTTCTCTTTTTTATCATTCCTGCATGATCAGTTGTTTCTCCTGGTATTAATGTTCTAACAAAAAAAACTAATGGCTCTGCATCTCTTTTCTCTACCATATCAATATAATGTTTTACAAAATTATACATAATATCCCCCTATAGAATCTTATTATATTTATGCATAAATTTTATTATACTGACAACATTTTGTAAATAAATTCTACATTTTTCTCCTAAATATATATTTTATTTCTTTT
>OGYI01000325.1_pt1 | contig 61409 bp, 59 predicted proteins | sample 1576521 | NCBI WGS metagenome assembly OGYI01 (sample SAMEA3541484, study PRJEB24748) | human gut metagenome | biome: human gut; feature: human-associated habitat; material: faeces | place: China | collected 2012
ATGGAAACTAACTGCCACGTCCTACTTTTGAATTAATGTGTTTTGCTCATCTCTACACACTTTTATAATTCCGAGCTAGTTGTTACACCAAAAACAATTAAACTTATAATAACTGGCATCATAAACGTAAGTGACTGTGCTGTTGGTACACTTGAAGCAGAAACTTGAATAATGACAATTGGAATCAAATCATCCACTGAATATCTTTTACACTTTTGTTTCATCCAGTTCCAATAACTAATCCCCAACAAAAGCATCAACATAGCACCGACAATGCCCAGTCCAAAAAAATACTGCATTTGCATAAAATGCACATTACAGTCAAACAGTCCTATTCCAAATAACATAGTGATAACTGAAGACTCCCATTGTTTTTCTATTTTTTCAAAAATAACGGTTCTACCATTTCCTGTTTGCATATCATTACTAGCAAAACGTTCTATTATCGCTTGCACAGTATTGGGCAATAAATAGCAGGCAATTCCTATACAAACAATACCTATAATAACAACCTTCATTTTTAAAGACAATTTCTTTTCAAAAAGAACAGATAAAACAATCCATATTGCAAAACACAATATAAAAGCACGCGACAATCCGATCAAAGCTACTGCTATTGAAATTCCTGAAAATATAAGCGCTATTGCTTTTTGCTTTTTTGAATATTTGTTCTTTGTAATCATTTGCCAGTTACATGATAGAGCAGTAATTGCAAACAATCCATAATAATTCGGATCAATAATAACTGTCATTTCTGTTGTTCGACCAACATATCCTAATCTTGTAGCAACACTTAACAAATCACTAAAGCTATAGGTCTGCAAGGTTGCAACCAACATAATAATTCCTGTCATTGCAATTCCAAAACTATATGACAACATAATTGCAGGAAAATAATTGTTACAATCCGTTGTAATAAAAAAATAAACAACAAACAATTCTACAACAAAAATCATATAATAAGCACCTATATACTCATGTACAATGTTTTGTGTAAATATAAACATCGCTAGCAAAACAGTAAGTATAAAAGGGCATTTATAGATTTTTAACTTTCCGCCATTAATTACTTGAACAAGAAATCTTAATAATATAATTAATGTTATGTAATTTCCAGGCAAACCAACAAATAATGGCATAAGAAACATCCATAAAATGAGTACATATTTTTCCCTTAAAAACAATAATGCCGGTGCTAATATCAGAAGGAATATATATTTATTTATTGCAATTCCAAAAGCATCACGCGCCAATAACAAACATGCGATAACAATAATTATTCCTAAACAAACGCCATTACTTGTCTTTTCTCCCATTTTGCTTTTATGATTTCTTGGTCTTATATAAATATCTCGTTGCACTTTGAACCCCTTTATCTAATATCTATTTTCTACTGTTCAATCATTGATACAAATTGATGCAGCGGTGTATTATCTTGTATCTTATCTTGTAAAGCACTTGAAAAAGCATCCAAATCAAGTAATACACTTTTTAATTGCTGCAAGAGACTGCTATCATCTGTCTTGCAGACCCAACCTGCACCTTGTTTTTCAACCATTTCTATCGCAGACGTTGTTTCTGTTGACAAGATTGGTATTCCCAAACAACTCGCTTCGCCAAAAACCATTGGTGCTGCTTCGTGATAAGAAGGAAGTAAAAATAATTTTGCATTTTTTAAATATCTATATGGATTCTTTTGTTCTCCATGTAATATTACGAATCCTTCTGCTTTGCATTGAACTATTTCATTTTTTATTTTCTGTTCTTCAGGTCCTGCCCCAATAATATGCCACTTAACATCAAAACCTTCTGCTTTCATTTTTGCAATCATAGATACACATCGTACTAAACCTTTTTCTTCACTTAATCGAGAAACGGTAACAATAGGATATTTTTCCTTGTAAAAAACCGTTTCTTCATTAGCTAGTGAAATAATATGATCGCAATCACAACAATTTCTTACCGTAACAACTTTACCTTCAACTTCTGGTATCTGTTCAATCAAACATTTGCCAACACTTTCTGAAACCGCAGCAATCTTATCCATTTTCTTATATATTTCCCTATTAACTGCATCATTCCCACCATAATTTGCAAAATCACAATGAATAAAAGATATCTTTTTTTGTGCTCGACATGAATTTAAAACCACTTCATTGCTCAAATTGAATAATTTTTTGCATCCTATTGGTTGTGTATATGAAATTGCCACATCAAATTCCCCAAAACTTTTTTGTAGATATTTCGTAATCAAATAAGCTGGTAATTTTCTATTTACTAATTTAGACCATAACGCTGCAAACATTCTTATCCAATAGGCTGACCAACTCAATTGCCTTGCTTCTTCCTTGGCCAATTCCGTAGCAAGAAGAACATTGGATGCTTTTAAAATATGTACACTAGATGGAATATCATTCATTAAAACGCCATCGGATCTTATAGATAATAAATAAATATCATATTTCCCATCTATGCTTTTTAATAGTTCAACTAATGCTTTCTGAATTCCCCCTATATTCATATGATTTATAACAAATAGAATTTTTTTCATTAGTTTTATTCGCTTTCTTTTAATTTATTTTTTCCACGGAATTTTCTGAAAAAATTGAGCTATCTCACCAATATACTTTTCTGTATTATAATAAGTATCAAACACTTCTTTGCATTTTTCACTAAGAATATTTACGTTTTGCTCCCTTTCCATATTTTTTAATATGTCTTCAACTGACTGTTCTATATTATTTATATTGCAAACTATACCTATTTCGTGTTTTTTATGTGTCGAATAAAAACTTTTTAAACAATCACTAAAAATAGGTATAATTCCGTTTGCCAAGTAATTTGAAAACTTTGTAGGTGTAGCCACACGATTGATAACAGAATTCTCTCTTAATACAAAACCATATCTACAACTCTTTATTCTATTTGCTAATTCACTCGCATCAACATAGTCAACTAAATATGATTTTATATTTAAATGATCAATTATTTTTTTTGCTTTCTCCTTTTCTCTTGTGTATACGCAAAATTTAGTAGGTATCACTGCTTTTTGTTCAATATGAGCATATAATTCCGCTGTTTGTCTAAAACACTGCCACTCATTTAGCGAACCAGCGTATAAAAATTCACATGGTGAACTTTTGCTTTCATTTTGAAATGCTTCTTTATTTAATCCAATTTCATTAAAACAAGGCATAATATAACTTTTACATTTCAATGACATGTGATATTTTTGTTCATAGTGTTGGAGCATCTCATCAGACACAAAAAAACACGCTTTTGCCGATTTTAAACCTATTAATTCTATAATAGACAATACACTTGATCTTATTTTAGATTTATTTCTCAAATAAGACTCTTCCGGTACAACTCCTTGATACCAAATCACAATATTCTTATATCCTCTCAAAAAATAATGTAACGCTACCAGTGCAGAATCACATACCATCACATCTTTTTTATTATGCTTGCACTTATATTGAACATTCTTCGTTTCACCACCTGCTTTTTCACCTGCCATCAACAGAATATTCATATAATGTTCCACAACTGGATCTTCCGTACTCCTCACAACATTATATTTCATATTGCATACCTCCATAAGCTTTTTCGTAAACATTCTTAATTCTTTTTTTGTACTTTTCAATGTCCATAAGTTCTCTAGCTCTTTCTATAGAAGCATTCGACATATCTTCTCTCCTTGATGGATTTGTAAGAATCTCCTTACAATAATTAATTATTTCTTTATCTGTTTCTCCTAAAAAACCTGTCACATTATTTTCAACAACAACTTTCACTCCATCCGTTGGCGTACTAACAACTGGAACACCCAAGCTCATTGCCTCTAATACACACATCGGAGTTCCTTCCCACAAGGATGTCATTATCATAAGTTTTGAATCATGTAAAATTTTATATGGATTACTCTGGAATCCTAAAAACTCAACATTAGAATTTAAGTTAAGTCGTTCTGCTTCTTTGTGAACCTCATTTTCTAATTCACCAGTACCAATTACCGCAATTTTAACATCAGGCAATTCATCAACAAGCCCTCTAAATACTCTCAATAGTCTATTTGGATTTTTTTGTTCTGTCAGTCTGCCCAAATACACCACATCATAAGTATATATATTCTTATCAAGTGACATTTTTGAATATAATGCATCAATATTAATTATATTATATAAAACTTCACTTTTTTGCTTTAATGCATTATGAAAAGCATAACCATTAAAAGAACTGTCAGAAACCCAAAATATTTTCTTTGCTTTTAAGCCTGCATATAAATATGCTATTGCTTTTGCGGAAATTCCTCTCGAATCAAAATTATTGTTATGAACATGAGAAACAAGCGGAATCCTGCCACAAGCCAATGAGGCAATAAAACTTGCTCTCATATCATGAGCGTGAATTATATCTGGATTGTACTCTTTAATTACCCTTTTTACTTCTTTTACGGTAAGATTACTTATCGGAAGAAATCTTATATTTCTTTCAGACAACGCTTCTCGAATCTGTCCATCACGACTACAATATGCCATTTCTATATCATCATAACTTCCCATCATATTAATAATCTGACACACCACATTCTCTGCTCCCGAAAAACGATCACTTTGAAGTAAATGCATAATTTTTGTTTTTGACATTAATCTTCTCCCAAAACTTCTTTATAAATCTGTTCTATTTCCTTTTTAACAACTTTTACATCAAATCTTTTTATTGTTTTCAAATTGTATTCACTCATTTTTTTTCGCAAATTACTGTCTTCTGCCAAGCATCTGAGACACTGTGCCATTTCCTCCGAATCAGATGCTTCCCTAAGATATCCGCCTTTTCCTTCTACTAAGAGATCAACATTTCCTCTTATTTTAGACGCAACACAAGGAAGACCACAAGCCATGGCTTCCATCATAGATCGAGGCATTCCTTCTTGAAGAGTTGTGAATAGAAATATATCTGATATTTTCATCAATTCTTTAACATCCGATCTGAATCCCAAGAAATGTACTCTATCTGACACTCCATACTCAACTGCAAGTTTTTCAAGTTTTTCTTTTTCAGGTCCAACACCACAAATCAAATAGTGTAAGTTATTATTTTTCACTTTTGCTAGCGCTTTTATAGCTATCGAATAATTCTTTCTTGCAACCAAATCTCCTGCTGAAATGCAAACAATGTCTGTACTTTTCAATCCTAATTCATTTCTCTTAGTTCTTTTATCAACGTGAATATTGTTAAATTCATCTAAGGTAATACCTACTCCATGAACTTTGTATACTTTTCCACCTTTTCGAAGTCTAAATTTTAATGCTGACTGATAGTCTTCTTCATTCATAGTTATAATTGCATCTGTCCAGTGCGCCATAACTTGCTCAGCCCATTTAAACACTGTACGATTTATTAAAGGAGCACCCTTATAAAAATGAAATCCATGAGCGGTATAAATAACCTTTTTCACATGATATCTTTTCCCTGCTAAACGTCCTATCATTCCACCTACCGGTGTATTACAATGTATAACGTCAACATCTCCCTCTTTAATTACTTTTGCTAAATTTTGATATGCTACTCTATTATCAGAAAAAGCTGTAATGCTTCTATATGTATGCGAGTCATAGAGATGTACTGGTAACTCACAATCTATATTTTGGGGGTTTTCTCTATTAACACCAAAATAAACATCATAATCCATTTCTAGCGCTGTTTGTAAACAAGGTCTATTAACATTTTCCAATTTTATTGGTTCTCTACTTTTCTGTTTTTCTTCTGTCGGTTTTGTACTATTCGAAACAAACACGTATCCTGACATGGTTACCACCTCACTTTCGGTTTTATTCATATTATCGAACGAAGCATACCTTTATTTTTCTAATGAGAAGTGACTAATAATTAATTCTTCTCCTTGTTTTGAAACTACCGATATACTGTCCTGAATTAATTCTATCGCTTTTGATAAATCCACATGATTTTTTGCCACAAGATTAACTCTTAATAGAATTCTCGAATAATCTCCTCTATTTTCAACTTTTTCATTTTCTCTGTAAGTTACAATACTCGATTTTACTTCATCCAAGTTTTCTAGAATATCTAATCCCTTTATTTGAGCAATTTCACCAGGTTTTAACAATATTGCTAGATTTGCAGAAGGTTTAATAAAATTATCCGAATCAATTGCTTCTGTATCGTATTCCGAAATATCCTCATTCATACAAAGCTTAATCATCATTTTAGCCAAATCTATTTCTCTCTGTTCTTCAACAAGCTGATAATGCTGTTCTCCAGTCAATCGATAAGCCATTTCATATGGATAAAACTTATCTGCATCATTTAACATTTGAATAAGAACAAGTCCATTATTTATCTTTAAATCCGAAATAAGTTTTCTGAATTTTTTATCTAAATTATTTAATTCAGTTCCACTATATTTCGTCGGGAATACTTCTGCAATCGGCAATGGCACACTTATATCATCTATTTTATATGTATATCTGTCAGCAGTAGCTGTCAAATGTATACTTCCATTAACAATTGTATAAAATAATTCTGTCCCACAATCTGAATCTACAAACTGTTCAATCACTATGCTATTAGTCTTTGATGATCCTTTTGCTTTTTTCTCTGCCCTAAGAAACTCTTCTTCACTATAGCATATGCTTATTCCTCTACTTCCATAACTGTCAGCTGGTTTAACAATATATGGATACTCTTTATATTTTATGGCTTCATCCATTGTAAACTGTTTTACCACTTCAATACCATGTCTTATACATTCTTTTTTAAATTTATCTTTATCTGTTACTATTTCTAGTTGCTGTTCGCTTGCATAAAAAGGTAATGACAGTTTTTCACACAACTTTCTTGCAACATGAATATTAAAATCCTCAAATCCATTAAAAACACCATTAACTTTATTTTCGTTACATATTTCCACCAAACGATCAATTTCATTTGTACTTATATCATAACTTTTATTGGATACTTTTTTAGCTGGTGATTTTGGATCCATATCAACCACTATCGTATATAATCCCATATCTTTTGCTTTTTTAACTATATCTATCATTTGAGGAAAGCCACCCAAGAAAAGAATTCTTTTTCTACTATCAATACTATTCACTTCATTCATCATACTATTTCCTTTTCTTCTTGCTATTGCCCACTAACATAAATATTATCTTTTTTTATTACTGTAATGATTGTTTTAATCAAAATTTTAATATCTAATCCCAAAGAAATATGTTCTCCATAATAACAATCTATTTTAAATTTCTCTTCTTCACCAATTGCATTTCTGTAGTAGGCTTGTGCATATCCAGTTATTCCCGGACGAATTTTTAATCTTTCTTTCGCTAAGGCGCTTAATGTCTCGTATGATTCTGTCGCTAAAATTGGTCTCGGACCTATTAAACTCATATCTCCAAATAACACATTAAACATCTGTGGCAATTCATCAATACTTGTTTTTCGCATAAATTTACCCACTTTTGTTACCCTGTTATCCTCTGAACTATTAAAAGTAGATCCGTCTTCATTTCTTACATCTGGTGCGTTAACATACATAGATCTAAGCTTATACATTTTAAATACTTTTCCGTCTTTTCCTCGGCGTTTTGCATTATAAAATATAGGACCCGGATCATTGGCGTAAATGATTGGTGCCATAATTACAATTACTATGCAAACAAACGGACTTGCAACTAAAGCTATACAAAAATCAATTGCTCTCTTTATACATTTTTTATACATCTAAATCTTCCTTCATTACCTATATACGTTTTACATTATTCTATTTCTACATGTATTTTTTCTAAGGCTTTTTCGCATATTAAAACCGCTTCTTCCGGAGTATCTGCTTGTGCAATTACACATGCAATTCGATCATTACTGCTGGCAATATCTTCGACTAAATCTCCTATTTTTTTCGCGAATATAATTTCTTTGACACCTGTAATATTCTTTGCTTCATTAGCACCTGTGATATTTACTATTCTTCCCTTCGAAGCTTGAATAAAACGAATGGCACTTGCTTTGTTTATTTTCTTATGTATATCTGGCTTCTCACCACAAGCTATCTGAATCATAGCCTTAGTCATGTCGATTCCTGTTGATAATGGCACAAGATGGGTCGTTATATTATCTCCACCCATTCTAACGCCAATTTCAACCATTTTAGGTCCCTCATCTGTTATGATTATTTCTGCATGTGCCGGTCCATTTTCAAGACCTACAGCTTTACATGCTTTTGCAGCAAGCATTCTTATTTCTTCCTGTTTTTTTTCTGATAGTCCGCTTGGTTGCGAATGACCCATTTCAACAAAATGTGGCGCGCCTGTTGTTAATTTATCTGTAATCTGTAGAACATATGCTTCTCCATCAAGCACAATAACTTCTACACTTACCTCTGGACCCACCATATATTCCTCAAGAATAATATTTCCTTCTCGACTTTCTTTAGTACTATATGAAATAGCAGCATATAATTCTTCTTTATTGTGAACTAAAACAACTCCACGACTTCCAGAGTTATCTGTTGGTTTTATAATTAAAGGATACTTTATTTCATCTGCTAAACTTTCAATGCTATTCCCATCCTCAAGAATATGATACCAAGGATGTGCAACATCATATTTCTCAAAAGCTCTAATCATTTCACCTTTATCCGTCGCTTTAACCGCAGTATCGTAATTAATTCCAATTAAATTCAATTTTTCACAAGCATACGCTAAGGAACGCATTGGCATATCAGTCGCTAATGTAACAATACCATTTGCGCCAAAATCTTTCGCAGCTTCATAAACACCCTCTTTATCAATAGTACTTACGTTGTAATATCTGTCTGCGTATTTAATTCCTACCGCTTTAGGATCAAAATCCACTACCGCAGTCTCAAATCCCATTTCTTTAGCTTTTATAATTCCAGGTACTTGTAAACTAGATGCACCAATAATTAAAATCTTTTTCATCTATTATATACTTCCTTTAAATTCTTTCATCAGTACTTAAACAATTATATATTCCCCAACCACTTCTTTATAATTCTCAATCACATATTCCACATCTTCATCGCTCAGCTTTGTATGAAGTGGCAATGTGATCAAATTCTCATAATACGCATATGCATTTGGGAAGTCCTTAATATCCCATCCCATTTCTTTATATGCACTCATCATCGGAAGTGGTTTATAATGAACATTTGTGTTTACGCCTCGTTCAGCAAGCTTAATGATGATTTCTCTTCTTATTTCATCACTGATTCCCGGAATACGTGTCAGGTACAGATGATGAGAAGAGTTAAAGGTTTCTCCACTGTGAATCAAATGTTTTACTCCAAGTTCATCGCACATTGCATCGTATTTTGCAACAATTTCTTTTCTTCGCTCAAGCATTCCCGGATAGCGGTCTAACTGGCGAAGTCCGATGGCTGCCATGATATCTGTCATATTGCATTTGTACCATGGTCCGATCACATCATACTCCCATGCACCAAGCTGTGTTTTTGCAAGTGCATCTTTGCTCTGTCCATGTAAGCTGTATAACTGGAACTGTTTATAAATCTCTTCATTGTCAATGCCTGGAATATCACGCCATGTACTTGCTCCACCTTCTGCAGTCGTAAAGTTCTTCACTGCATGGAAGGAAAAGCTTGTGAAATCTGCCCATTCTCCGGCCTTCTTTCCTTCTTTGCTTGCTCCCAATGCATGGGCACAATCAGCAAATACCATTATTCGACCAATTGCCTGCTGAATTCTTGCTCCAAGGCTATCGCCTTCTTTTGCTTTGAATAAATGTTTTTTGCTTTCAATTGTAGCATATAATTTATCATAATCACAGATAATACCACCAAGATCAACTGCTACAACTGCTTTTGTTTTTTCTGTAATCGCTTCTGCAACTTTGTCATAATCCATTTCGCAGTTATCTTTCTGGCTGTCTACGAATACTACTTTTGCTCCACAGTGAATAACCGGAGAGGCGGAAGCAGTATAAGTATATGCTGGCACTATCACTTCATCCTCAGGCCCAATGCCACAGATTCTAAGATTCAGCTCTTCTGCCGCTGTTGCCGAATTTAAGCAGACAGTTTTGGAAGTGTGGCAGTACTCTGCCAGTCTTCGTTCTAATTCTTTCGTTCTTGGTCCGGTTGTGATCCATCCGGAGCGAAGTGCCTCTGCTACTTCTGCGATTTCTAATTCACTTATGTCCGGAGGACTAAACGGAATTACTCTATTCTGTAATTGTTTTTCTGTTTCTACGTTAGACATTGTTCTTCACTCTCCATTCTCTTCTCACACATCCGCGTACGCAAACGTAGCGCTGCCGTATTCTACGACAACGCGACCTCTTATTCTACGCACGAATGCGTCCATCATTCTTTTTTTCTATCTTTCCCGCTGTCTTTGCTTCTGCTGTCTCATCCGTCTTCTTGGCATTCTTATCTCCTTCCGGATGATAAGTCGATACCATATCTGCTACCAGCTCGCGAATATTCTTCTTATTCTTATAAGCCTTCTCCATCAGGTTGTCAAGTTTACTTAAGAAGATATCGATATCGAATGGAATTGGCATTCCGATATGGATCAGTTTATTTGCCGTTTTCTTAAGGCCTTCTTCTGCCATCAGTTTCTCTTCAAAGAGTTTCTCTCCCGGGCGAAGCCCTGTATATTCAATCTTGATGTCGCCATCCGGTGTATGCCCAGAAAGGCGGATTAAGTTTCTCGCAAGTGTATCGATCTTCACCGGTTCTCCCATATCGAGAACGAAGATTTCTCCACCCTTTGCATAGGTGCCGGCCTGCATAACAAGACTGACCGCTTCCGGAATCGTCATGAAGTAGCGGATGATTTCCGGATGTGTTACCGTTACCGGACCACCTGCTTCAATTTGCTTCTTGAAAAGCGGAATTACAGAACCATTACTTCCCAATACGTTACCGAAACGTACGGCTACAAATTCTGTTTTTGCATTTTTCAGATTCTCCATTACTTCCATGCTCTGAACTTTGCTGTCCATCCAGTGTGTGAAGAGCTGTGGAATCTGTTCTGCTTCTCCTGCTTTGATCTTCGCATCGAATGCCTGGATGACCATCTCACACAATCTCTTGGATGCACCCATGATGTTCGTTGGATTTACCGCTTTATCTGTACTGATTAGTACGAATTTCTTACAGCCATAGGCAAGTGCCGCATAAGCTGTCTTATAAGTACCGATTGCATTGTTCTTCACTGCCTCGCATGGACTGTCTTCCATCAATGGAACATGTTTGTGCGCAGCTGCATGATAGACAATCTCCGGCTTGTATGTTTCAAATACTTTGAAGATTTTTCTTGAATCACGGACGGAGCCGATCAAAGTTACCAGATCCATATCCGGATATTTTTTCTTCAACTCTAATTGAATCGAATAAGCGTTATTCTCATATACATCAAAGATAATCAACTGCTTTGGCTGATGTGCTGCGATCTGTCGGCAAAGTTCAGATCCGATGGAACCGCCTCCACCGGTTACCATGATAACCTTTCCCTGTATGTAATTGAAAATCTCATCCATATTTACACGGATTGGGGCACGTCCAAGCAAATCTTCTACTTTCACATCCTTCATCTTACTGATTGCGACTTCTCCGTTTGCCAGCTGATACATACCCGGCAGACGTTTTAATTCGCATCCAGTCTCATTACAGATATTAAGGATCTCTCTGCGTTCTTGTATCGTACAAGATGGAATTGCAAACAGGATCTGATCAATATGATGCTTTTCTACCATTGCCTTGATTTCACCCCGCCCCCCTTCAATCGGTACTCCATCCAGGAAGCGTCTCCATTTATTCGGGTTATCATCGATGATGCAGCAAGGCTTTGCTCCTGTCTCATCAGAATTTTTCAATTCATTGACAATTGCCTGTCCGGCTGCCCCTGCTCCAATGATCATCACGTTCTTCGTCTTCTTAGCCATCATTTCTCTTCTAGCTCTCTCCATATTAATATAACGGTAAGAAAAACGGATGCCCACCGTCAGGATAAACTGTAAGATCGGCCCGATCATATAATATGAAATTGGCATTCTCTGGAATAATACTGTAATTCCCACAATCTGGAATACAGTTGTGATGATTGTTCCCACCGCCAGTCGGTTCAGCTCACTGAAACTTGCGAACCGCCACAAACTGTTATACAAATGCAATACTTCAAATACAACAAGTATTGCTACCGTATAGATCGGTGCAAACTTTAAGAATGGTGTCAGATACATCTGTGGTATCTGCGAAAAATGCAGATCAAATCGAAGTAATAATCCTGCGAAGTATGAGACATTTACTGCAATTACATCAAATAGTACTAAATACAATGACACTACCTGCCAATGCTCGATGCGTTTCTTTCTCATAATTTTGTCCTCTTGTTCCTCTTTTATTTCTTTTTCCTTAATTATAAATAACTCTATTTTCCCTAGAGAGTCCATCCGCGTATATGTAGTTTTGGTCTTGCTTATATCATTTCTTTCATGTTGGGTAATACTAGTAATTGTTATGATGTATCTTAAGACTTGTGTTAATATAACTCATATCGACATTGTCGTTTAGATTGTACTCTGTTTTCTTCAAAATAGCAACTAATACATAAAGGCTCCTCCATGTCTGACAGAACACTTCCGGAACCTTAACCCGGTCCGACAGTAACTGTAACTTTTGCTTTTGGATCTATTTGTTTTATTATTAACGGCATCATCCGGGCGTAAATGCCTGATTACCTGCACCCCCGGGTAAAAATACCCCCCCCGCTTTTTTCTGACAACTTAGCGAGGAGGGCTTATAATTCAGTCTACTTTTTCGATACCTTCGTTATGTATTAGCCTTACCGTTTATGTATGATAGCACTTTACTATACGAAAGTCAACTGTCGTATTCTTTTTCATTCATTGATTTAACCTATATATCATATAGATTTTATATATTATTTGCACAGTTCTTCTGCCATTGCTTCAATCTGTGCTTCGTTCTCTTCGCTCATGGAAGACATGATGCTAACAGTTGTGTCAACCCATGTTAAATCCTTGCTCTTCTCGAAAAGTCCGCGGATTACTTTACCTGCTGTAATCGCCCAGGAACCATTTTCAATAATACCCATCGTACGGTTCTGGTAACCGCGCTCAGTCAGGGCTTCGATAAATGTTCTCATGAACGGGAAGATATCTCCATTGTATGTTGTAGTTGCAAGCACTAATTTACCATGACGGAATGCGTCTTCGACTGCCTCTGCCATGTCTTCTCTTGCCAGATCGCAGAGTACGACTTTCGGGCAGCCTTTGGCTTCCAGTGCAGACGCGAGTGTCTCGGCTGCTTTCTTTGTGTTTCCATATACGGATGTGTATGCGATCATGACACCTTCGGTCTCTACACCATAAGAAGACCATGTCTTGTACTGTCCGATGTAATGCTCCAGATTCTCTTTAAGGATCGGACCGTGCAGTGCACAGATTGTCTGAATATCCAGACCTTCGGCTGCTTTTAAGAGATTCTCTACCTGCTTGCCGTATTTACCAACGATTCCGAAATAATAGCGGCGAGCTTCACAGTCCCAATCTTCTTCTACGTCCAGGGCGCCGAATTTACCAAATGCGTCTGCGGAAAAGAGGACTTTATCTGTACTGTCATATGTGACCATAACTTCCGGCCAGTGTACCATCGGTGCGAAGACAAATGTCAGCTCATGTTTACCGAGTGACAGTGTCTCCTGATTCTTGACTTCAACTTTCTTGTCTCCAAGGTTCATTCCGCGGAAGAAGTTGCTCATCATCTGGAATGCTTTGGCATTTGCTACGACTTTGGCTTCTGGATATTTCTCAATGAATTTTGCGATATTCGCGGAGTGATCCGGCTCCATGTGCTGCACGATCAGGTAATCCGGTGCCGCGCCGCCCAGTGCTGTGTCGATGTTGCCAAGCCATTCTTCTGCAAAGTTAGCGTCTACGGTGTCCATGACAGCTGTTTTCTCGTCTTTGATCACGTATGAGTTGTATGCCATGCCGTTTGGCACGATGTATTGACCCTCGAACAGGTCGATGTCGTGGTCGTTCACTCCCACGTAGATAATGTCGTCTGTGATTTTCATTGCTAAGATCTCCCTTCTGGTGATTTGCTTTGTTTGCTCTTTTTTACTCTGTTGGTAGTATAACGCATTCGGAGTGGAGTGGCAATAGGGAAGTGAGATGTATAAAGAGCAGATTTCTCACTGACGATCAACGAGATCAGATGCGGCAGATGGTTTGTTTCTATTACGTAGTCCTGTTGCTCATACAACCGGTTGGATACGATGACTTCGCATGGATTTTCCTGTGCATCGATTGTTTTCTGCTGTAATCCAATATACACTTCGCTAAAATTCATCGGTGTCGGATTCCTTCTACCAGAATCCCCCAAAGGTCTTTGATTTGAATACTTTTATATAGGAAGAAACTGATAAATAATGCATAAAATACGGAGATGACTGCTGCCTCTGTAGGGGATGCCACACCGGTATAAATACATCCGAGGATAACAAGATAAGTTCCACGGTATGATTGACAACTTTAAACATTGCTTTTCCTCTTCGCGGGAATGCTGCAACGAATTGTTCGATTTTTATCGAAATACATCGTTTTGTACAGTAACTGACGCTCAAGAAACCTGCTAATTACTCTAACCATTTACTTTTTTCAGCTGACACCCTGCGGTAATTACATACCTTCTGTCAGTTCTATTACAGACTCTTGTGCAGTAACTCCAGTACAGTCTTCAGGTCTTCTACTCCCATCTGCCCCGGTGCGGATGCTTTTCCTGCTGCACCGAATGTCAGTGCTGAACCGAACACTTCACCGCAGAGACGGCTGATTACGCCAGTTCCTGCCATAGACATGGTGATGATCGGACGATCTGCATGCTCTTCTGACATTTCTCTTGTTGCTGATAAAAGTGTCAGTACATCTTTTTTATTCTGCGGCATCACTGCAATCTTCGGAATATCTGCCCCCAGTTCCTGCATTTTGCAGAGACGGGATACAATCTCTTCCTGCGCCGGTGTCTTGTGGAAGTCATGATTGGATGCAACTACTTTCACACCTGTGGCATGCGCAGTTTCGATGATCTGCTTTACAGCCGTCTCTCCGGTAAATGCTTCTACATCTACAAGATCTACCTGTCCGCTCTTTACTGCTCTTTCATTTAATGCCACGTAAACATCTGTCTCAATTGCTTTTTCGCCACCTTCTTTTGCGGTACGGAAGGTAAATAACAGTGCAGTCTCTCCGATTACATTTCTCAATTCTTTTGCAGTCTCTTCTACCTGGTCGAAATCGAAGACATTTTCATACCAGTCTACACGCCACTCGATGACGTCTGCTCCGATTGTGCAGATATTTTTTCCTGCTTCCAGAATCTCTTCTTTTGTTACTCCGACAATCGGAACACAGATCTTTGGTGTTCCTTCGCCAATGATTATATTTCTTACTTTTACTGGATTCATTTTTTGTTCCTCCTGTTTTCCGATAACTGCTGCTTCTTTCGTGTACACATTACCTGTTTTATTTTTCAGTACGTGCTAATAGTTTACCATATCTCAGATTGACAAACAAAGCCAAAACCACACCGATCACAGTGATTACAACATTCATTAAAATAACGGCTGTCGCGCTCATTTTCGCAGCGGCACTTAAGATCGTGTAGTTACAGAGGCTGGATGCGATCATGACAAGGCTGGTGATCGTTCCTTTAATAGGAAGGAAGCCGTCTGCACAATCTCTCGAGACTGCAGGCGGCTTTCCTGCTTTTGCATTTTGTTCTGATTGATTGGTCTTTTTTTCACACATCTCTTTACCTTCCTTTCTATTCGTGTTATATTCAATGTTGATTAATCAACATTGAGGTGTTTTTATGGATGATCGTTTTGAAAAATTAACAACAAATGTTGCGCAGATTCATAAGAGTATTCAGAAAATCAAGAAGATTTATATGCAGTCACAGGGACTCAAGAGTACTCATGTCATGTGTCTTTACTATCTGTCTGATCATCCGGACGGCTTAACTGCTGCCGGATTATGTGAACTATGCAAAGAGGATAAAGCCGGTATTTCCCGCATCTTAAATGATCTGGAGAACCGGAACTTCATTGCTTATGAAGCGACCGGAGCAGCGCACCGATATCGTTCCCGTGCCCATCTGACAGATGCCGGAATGGCATGTGCCAGAGAAATGCGCTCCTTTATTTCCCATGCGTTAGAAGAAGCAAGCAAAGATATTGCCGAACCGCAGCGGAAGATTTTTTATAAGACATTATTTACCATAGCTGATAACCTGGAGCATTTAAGTAAGGAACTCTGTAAATAAGAATCATTTTTATTAATCAAAAGCTTTCCAGAAAGCAAACTGCAGCTGGAATACTATTTTTTAAGAAAGGATACACTCATGCATACTTTAAGAAAAATTTACTGCCGTACATTTCAGACGGTATTTAAGATTGCACTTCCCTTTCTCCCGTACCGCACGCCGGAGATTGTCCCAAGTGTGAAGAAACTCCCGGAGATCATCCGGGCAAATGGCTCTTCCCGCGTCCTCATTATTACAGATGCCGGGATCCGCTCTCTCGGATTGACGAAAAGATTGGAAAATGCCTTAACAGCGGCAGATATTCCATACACAATCTACGACAAAACCGTTGCCAATCCAACAACAACCAACGTACAGGAAGCACTGGCTCTCTACAAAAAGAATAACTGTGATGCCCTGATCGGATTTGGCGGTGGCTCCAGTATGGACTGCGCCAAAGCTGTCGGTGCCCGCATTGCAAAGCCGAAGCAGTCACTTGCGAAGATGAAAGGAATCCTGAAAGTACATAAGAAACTTCCACTCTTGATTGCTGTTCCAACAACAGCCGGAACCGGAAGTGAGACAACGCTTGCCGCTGTCATTGTAGATGCACAGACTCGTTACAAATATGCGATCAACGATTTTCCTCTGATTCCTCGCTATGCGGTTCTTGATCCGAAAGTCACCTTGAGTCTTCCGCCATTTATCACTGCAACAACCGGTATGGATGCGCTGACACACGCGGTTGAAGCATTTATCGGAAACTCAACTACTTACGCGACACGGAAAGATGCGCTTATGGCTGTACAGCTTATTTTTGAAAATCTGGATACAGCTTACCACGATGGTAAGAATGTAAATGCAAGAAGAAATATGCTTCACGCCTCTTACTATGCCGGCTGTGCATTTACCAAATCCTACGTCGGTTACGTTCATGCAGTCGCTCACTCGCTGGGTGGTCAGTATAATGTGCCGCATGGACTTGCCAATGCGATCCTGCTTCCTCATGTTCTGGAAGAATACGGAGAATCCATTCACAAAAAGTTGAAAAAACTTGCCATTGCAGCCGGTATTGCAACAAAAGAAACTCCTGCCCCGCAGGCTGCCGCTGCATTTATTGATGCGATCAAAGAAATGAAACGGACTTTTGGAATCGGCAATACAATTGCCGAAATTCAGGAAACAGATATTCCAAAACTTGCCCACTATGCGGACAAAGAGGCGAATCCGCTCTATCCCGTTCCGGTCCTGATGAATGCAAAAGAACTGGAAAAATTTTATTATATGCTCATGCCAGAGGAGGACTGAAATTATGACTGAAACACAGATTCATGAAATTGTTACTGCGCAGCGGGAGTATTTTTACACCGGCGCAACTTTAGATATTGATTTTCGCATCAACGCACTGAAGAAATTAAAAGCTTATGTGCAGTCTCACGAATCTGAGATTGCAAAAGCGATCGCACTTGATCTTGGGAAAAGTTCTTTTGAAAGTTATATGTGCGAAACCGGTATGGTTTTAAGCGAGCTTACACACATGTTGAAACACACACGCTCTTACGCGAAAGAAAAGCGTGTCCTGACTCCACTCGCACAGTTCCATTCCAGAAGCTACAAGAAGCCATCCCCTTACGGTGTGACTCTCATCATGAGCCCATGGAACTACCCATTCATGCTCACGATCGAGCCTCTGATAGACGCTATTGCAGCTGGTAATACTGCCGTTTTAAAACCAAGTGCTTACTCACCGCATACAAGCGAACTCATTAAAAAAATGGTTGCTGACTGCTTTGATCCACAGTTTGTGACTGTCGTAACCGGTGGCCGTACGGAAAACACCTGTCTTCTTGGCGAACATTTTGACTATATTTTCTTCACCGGAAGTCAGGCTGTCGGCAAAGAAGTTATGCGCCAGGCATCTGCAAACCTGACTCCGGTCACACTGGAGCTCGGCGGCAAAAGTCCATGTATTGTTGAAAAAAGTGCAAACCTGAAACTTGCTGCAAAGCGAATTGTCTTCGGAAAGTTCTTAAATTGCGGACAGACCTGTGTTGCTCCGGATTATATTTACTGTGACCGCTCCATCAAGATCGACTTGATCCACGAGATCAAAAAACAAATGCAAAAACAATACAAATCAGATCCTCTTTCCAATAAAAATTATGGAAAGATTATTAATGAGAAACATTTTGACCGTATTCTTGGACTGATTGAACAGAATAAAGTCGTATATGGCGGGCAGAGCGACCGCAGTCGTTTAAAGATTGCACCAACACTTATGGATAATGTTACTTTCGATGATGCAGTCATGTCAGAAGAAATCTTCGGACCGGTACTGCCGATCCTGACTTACGACAACCTTGATATGGTTATCGAAAAAATAAATTCCATGCCTCACCCGCTGGCTCTTTATCTGTTTACATCTGATAAAGCTATCGCAAAAAAAGTGACTTCCCACTGCGGTTTCGGCGGCGGCTGTATCAACGACACGATCATCCACCTTGCCACAAGTAATATGGGATTTGGCGGCTTCGGTGAGAGCGGCATGGGTTCCTATCATGGATTGGATGGATTCCGCACTTTTTCGCATTACAAAAGTATTGTTGATAAGAAAACCTGGTTGGATCTTCCAATGCGCTACCAGCCTTACCGCAAGATTCACGACAAGCTGATCCATATGTTCCTGCGGTAAGTGTTTCCTCCATTTGCAAAATTGATATCTGCATTGTATAATGTGGACACACTCCCAGGCTGAGTTTTTCCGGTTAAACAGGGAGACAGAGGGGACAAATTTATGAAACACAAACACCAGAGAAATAAAATTCAAAGCAATAAAACGCAAAGCACCCATAAACAACACAATCAAAATTATTCACTCAGCAGCTCAGGGCACAGGCGCCATAATAGCAGATCAGCTGTCTCTACACAGGTGCGCCGCCAGAAGCGTCTGCGTTGTGTGCTGACTGTCATTCTTCTGATCCTGCTTGCAGTTCTTGGTGCTGTTATCTTCTATAAACAGAAAGTACAGAAACAGGAACGTGCTCAAATTACAGCCACAAAGCAAGCCAAAGAAAAAAAAGCAGAGGAAGAAAAGGCTAAGGCTGCAGAACAAAAAGCGAAAGCGCAGGAAGCTGCTAAAAAGAAAGCAGAAGAAGCGAAAAACTCACGTCTTAATAAGGATGTGCAGACTGCTGAAAATACAGCGACCGAACAGAATCATAAGACAAACGGTCTGTCAATCTGCATGTATCACTACGTTTATGATAAGAATAATCCACCGAAGGAGCAGTTGAACAACAACTTCATCGAAGTTCATGATCTCGAAGCGGAACTGAAATACCTGACAGAAAATAACTACTACTTTCCTACCTGGGAAGAAGTCCGAAAATATGTCAAAGGCGAACTACTTCTTCCAAAGAAGAGCGTTGTACTCACTTTTGATGATGGTGCGTACAGTTTCTTAAATCTGGGTGTACCGCTTTTCAACAAATATAAGGTCCCGGTAACTTCTTTCCTGATCGGTAATCTGGAAGGCAAGAAGAAGGTGAAGAAATATGCCAGCGAATATATGACATTCCAGTCCCATTCTTACAACATGCACCGGGGTGGCGGTAATATCGGACACGGCGGAATCTTCCCTGTCATGAACCACAATGATGCCGTTGCTGATCTTCAGAAATCGATCCGCATCGGTGGCAATTCCGATGCTTTTGCCTATCCGTACGGTGATTACAATGACAGTTGTATCCAGGCTGTAAAAGATGCCGGTTTCAAATGTGCGGTTACAACCGAATACGGTCGTGCCAAAGTCGGAGATGATCCACTTGTACTTCCTCGTATACGTATGTTAAGAGGTCAGTCTTTAGACAGCTTCAAAAAACTGGTTGAGTAGATTACTCCACCAATAAGCAGAATACCAAGCACTGTTCCTGCGACTTTTCGAAGGAGCAGTGTTTTTGCTTGCTCTCTTTCTTTTTTCTTCTGCTCTTTCTTTATCTGCCTGGAACTGATATCGTCATTATCATCTTTTATAAATGGACGGATCAATGGCTCAACCAGCTTCTCCAGCACAGATTTTTTCTTTTGTACTGTAAAATGAATCATTTTCACTGCCACATTTCCGGTCTGATCTTTTGCCTCTGCGATCACCTCATAATCACCTGCTTTCTTAATCGAAAATCTGGTCCTTGCTTTCCCATGAACATGCTGTTGTTCTTTTCCATTAATCTGCACCTTTCGGAGTATATCTTCTGCATCTTTAACTCCAATTTTAAATGTAAGATGTCCTTCATACTTTTCTCCTTCCTTTACGCCTTCAAACACAATCTCCGGTGCTGTATGATCAATTGTAAATACTGCTTTTGCGTGTGCGGTATTCCCGGCACGGTCTGTCGCATGTACTTCCAGTATGTGCTGTCCTTCTCTTGTCACTCGTTCTCCCATCGAATATAATCTTCCATCCAGCCTTACTTCATAATCGTAACCGGTAAAATCCTGTATGAGTTCTTCTTTTCTGTAATTCCATTCAAAGCTTTTTAGGTTTGCCTGATCCAGCGTATCCACATACCGGATCACCGGATTCTCCTGATCTACAATCACCTGAGCTGTCTGCTTTACTTCGTATCCTGCAGCGTCTTTTGCGTAGATATGCAGCCGGTAAATTCCATCTTCACGCAGTCTGTGAACACTTCTCTTCATCTCTCCATGATCTTCCCACACCAGTAATTCCTGTGACTGCTTCCTGCCCTTTGTATTTTCATATTTTATTTCTGCATGAAATTCATCCAACACATTCTCTTCCTGCACCCTGTACACAGCAGTCAACGGTCTGCTTGTGATCATATATGGCGTCACGCCTCTGATTTCAGCTTTTGGGGACTGATTATCAATATAAAGATTTCTTTCCTGTCTGTTCTGATTACCGGCATGATCTCGCGTCTCAAAAAGAACCCGCACCGGTTTGCCATTTCTTGAAGACTGCCGGATCACAAAATTTCCACCTGCCTTTCCTATCTCTGCCTGCTTCTCTCCATTTACATAGCATGATATGTTTTTTATGCCGCTGTATTCGTCTTTTGCATTTACATGTACTGTCGTTTCATTCCTGTGCCAGCTTTCAAATCCTCCATCTGCCGATACTTGAAATTCCGGAGCAGACAGATCGATTCTGAATGTTTTCTCCCACTGGAAATCCTCTTGTTTTTCACCGTTTTCATCTTCCATCCACACGTCCAGTTCCTGTTCTCCCTGCCGGAACCAGTCTTTCGGAATGGTATATTTCTTATTTTCTTCCGTGAGTTTTCCTTTTCCCAGTACTTTGTCCCCCTGTGTCAGCCGGAAGACTGTCTCCCCCCGTTTACTGACATGATGAAGAGTCACTTTCGGAATAGTCACATAATAACCATTTTCACCATCCGGCTCTGAACATTCTTTTTCAAATTTGATAATCGGCTCCGGTGGTGTCGGCTCTGGTTCCGGCGACGGCTCTGGCGACGGCTCTGGTTCCGGCGACGGCTCTGGCGACGGCTCTGGTTCCGGCGACGGCTCCGATTCTGAACCTATTGCCTCTCCTTCTCTTCTGATCGTGATTTTTCCTACAGCCTTGTCTCCTGCATAAGACAGCATTGCCTGTTGTGCATAGATCATCGTGAGTACAAGTATCAGACATCCGATTGTTTTTATTCTTTTTCGCATACTTTTTCTCCTTTCATCTGAAATCCCTGTTCCTGTAAAAGTTTCCGGAAATCTTCATTTTTCTGTATGTCCGTTCGATTTTTCACAGCTCTTTCTAATGCCTTCCTGCATGCTCCGCGGTTTTTTTCTTTCTCTTTGCATGTCACGCGCAATTTTAATACCTGTAATTCCACGGAATCCGGATACTCTGTCACTCCTTCCCGGATTCTGCGCATAGCATCATCATTTTTCTTATCTGCCAGAAAAAGCTCTGTCACTTTGCGGTACAATTCTTCTCTCTCTGCTCTTTTCCCTTCCACTGCAAGCAGTTCTTCATACATTTTTGCAGCGTCACTCTTTTTTCCATTCTGTTCATATGCCATTGCCATCCACTGCGTGACCTCTTCCTGCCCTTCTTTCTCCCCAAGTGCCCGATATTGTATCCCAAGCCTCAATAATTCTTCCCGCTGTTCTTTCGCATCCAGACAGGTATATCCTTTGAGTACACACCGGTAGTAAATGGCATCTTCTTTCTCTTCCAGCAGAAGTGCCGTCTGTTCAAGAGCCTGTTTTAGTTCTTCCTCCGGAAGTGTCTTCTCTGCAAGGCAGGCAGACACAGCTGCCATCCCTGCGGCGATCCCACTCTCTTTATCTGTCTTCTTTGTTCCGGCACACGCCGCCTCGAAATGCTGTCTGCTCTTCTCATAATCTTCCAGTTTCAAAAAATACAGGCTGCCAAGCTCCATTTCTGTAGTCTGCATCTGTTCTGCGGTTTCTTTTTTACCGGCTGTATATGCAGCAGCCTCTTTTTCATCTATCCCTGTTTTGGTTTCTGCTGCTTTTACATCGTTCCCGGAATTTATAGCATGGGATTTTTCTGAATATGAATTTGTAGAATGGGAATTTCCGGCAAAGATACTTCGCCCAAGTATGATTACAACTACTGCTGCAGCTATATAGAGCCATTTACGAAAATATTTTCCTTTTGATCGTTCTTTTTCTTCTTCGTTTTTGTATGATGGAATCATGCGCTTAATTTCCTGCGCAGACTGACAGGCTTTCTTTGACTGCCGGTTCAGACATCTGGAAATAATTTTTTCCAGTTTCAGAATTTCCTTTTTGTTAAGATCTGGCAAAACTTCTGTCTCTGCCAGTAAATATTGATACGTGCGTGCCAGTCCGTACAAGTCTAATGTAACACTCGCACGCTGATAGTAGGCTTCTTCTTCCGGCAGGAAATGCTCTCTTATAGTCCGCTTCTGCATACGGATCAACATCTCCTGGTTGGATGCCGCCTTCAGATCAAGGAAATACAATTCCTCATCTTCTGCTATGATCATGCTGTATGGATTCACATACTGATAACAAGGTGCACCCCTGCACTTGTGCACACACGCAAGTGTTCCTGCCATCTTACGCATCCATGCAAATAACTGTTCTTTCTCTATCTCTTTTTCTTCCCGTATATAACGGATGAGCGTTCTTCCTCTTACATACTCTGAACTGACATAACAACTCTCGCTGTGTTCGATCAGACGGAGTACATCGTATCCTTGTTCATATGCCATGTTGTTCTCCTTTTTATGAAATTTTATGTTGAGTTTTGTATTGGATTTTAATCTGATTGATTCTTTTAATCTGATTGATTCTTTTGATCTGACTAAATAATTATTTAGAATTTCCTCTGACTCTCTAAGACTTATTGAGTGATTCTTATCATACTGGATTTATTTCTAAAATGCAAGCATTTTTTCTTCCGCAACCATAAATCTACCGACATCTTCCTCCGGATGCTATAGTAACGAAAAGCGCCTTCTCACAAATGCCGGGGAAGACATCTGGAGAAGGTGCTATTGTCAATCACATTCTGTTTGTATTATAGCATTTTCATACAATTTAATAAAATAAGTTATTTTTATATATTCAATTACTTATAGAATACATCTATGCCTAGCGTTGACTCAGTTCTTTTGGTGTATACAAATGACGTGGAATACCATCTACCATGACCGGTGACACATCTCCCTGGATCAACGGTCTTACATAAGAAATAAATTCGCCGGTGACATATGTTCCGTCTTCAGTAACCCACTCTCTCGGAACTAATTTCTCGTCATTGGCAATCTTGTGAACATCTTTGACTTCGGTTCCACACTGATAAGGATCATCGGAAAGTCGCTGTAGAACAACCATTTTACCGGAATCTCCTTCATCTGCTGCTTTCACTGCTGCACCGCCTACCTGATAAGCTTCCAGAATATCTACTCTGGATGAACAGTGGGACGCAGATCTCTGCAAAGTGCTTAACTCAATGGCACGTGTCTTGCATCCGATCTCACCCGCAATATAGCTTGCAAGATAAGAAGCTGTACCGGATAACTGTTTGTGACCGAATGCATCAACAAAATCAACGCTGTTTCCAAGTTCACATACATATTTGCCATCTGCTGTTCGTATTCCTTCCGATACAGCAACAACTACGGATGGCTTCTTCTCGAGCAGTTCACGCACACGTCTGCCAAATTCAGCAATGTCAAACGGCAGCTCCGGCAGATAGATCATATCCGGTCCTTCACAGTCTTCGCCTGCCGCAAGTGCACAAGCACCGGTAAGCCAGCCTGCGTTTCTTCCCATGATCTCTACAATGGATACCAGCCCTTTGCTGTATTCCAGGCAGAAACTGTCACGGATGATCTCTTTCATAGACGTTCCGATATATTTTGCCGCACTTCCAAATCCCGGTGTATGATCCGTCAGCGCCAAGTCATTATCGATAGTCTTCGGGCAGCCTACGAAACGTGTCGGATGTCCGGTAATGATCGCATAATCAGATAATTTTTTGATCGTATCCATGGAATCATTTCCACCGATATAGATAAATGCTTCTATGTCAAGCTTATCCAGGATTGCAAAAATCTTCTCATAGACGCTCTGATCTTCGTGGATTGCAGGAAGTTTATAACGGCAGGATCCTAAAAACGCTGCCGGTGTACGTTTTAACAGCTCCGCATCAAGCTCTGTCTTGATATGATCCGACAGATCAATGTATTTTTCCTGCATTAATCCCTGAATTCCGTGCAGCATTCCATACACTTTCTTTGCTCCACGATCTTTTGCCGTGCGGTAAACCCCCGCCAGACTTGAGTTGATTGCAGCTGTCGGTCCTCCCGACTGTCCTACAATTACATTTCCTTTCATAATTTATCTCTCCTTTCCTTCAGGCAGATGAGACTGTGCATAGGCTAATCCGCGCAGACAACCGTTCCCCGTTACATTAAATACCTGTCCGCCCTCGGCCTCTACAGTCAGACTGCAATGATTTTTACAAACCTCACAATTAAAATGAAATACTTCTACTTTTTTCTCCATATCTTTTCGTTCTACTCCTCATCTCTCGCCCAGTCAAAAGCGTAGCGGACTGCTTTATTCCAGCCTTTTAATCTCTTCTTCCGTTCTTCTTCTGTAATCGCCGGTGTAAATGTATGATCCACTGCCCGATTTTTCCGGACATCTTCTTTGTCTTTCCAGTATCCGACCGCAATTCCTGCCAGATATGCTGCTCCCATTGCAGTTGTCTCCACACATTCCGGCCGTTCTACCGGTGCTCCTGTCAGATCTGCCTCTGCCTGCATAAGGAAATTATTAGCACTTGCGCCGCCGTCTACTTTTAATTTGCTTAGATGAATACCAGAATCTGCCTCCATCGCTTTTAATACGTCATTGACCTGATATGCTATAGATTCCAGTGTGGCACGGATCACATGATATTTGTTCACACCACGTGTCAGTCCTACGATCGTTCCTCTTGCATATTGATCCCAGTGCGGCGCTCCAAGTCCGGTAAATGCCGGTACAACATAGCATCCGCCTGTGTCCGGAACTTTCTGTGCCATATATTCGGAATCTTCGGACGCATCGATAAGACGCATCTCATCGCGTAACCACTGGATTGCCGCACCACCGATAAAAATAGAACCCTCTAATGCGTAATTCACTTTGCCATCCAGTCCCCATGCAATTGTTGTAACAAGCCCATTCTGGGAAAATACGGGTTTCTCTCCTGTATTCATCAGAAGGAAACATCCGGTTCCATATGTATTCTTCGCTTCTCCCGGCTGATAGCAAGTCTGTCCAAAAAGTGCTGACTGCTGGTCACCTGCCGCTCCTGCGATCGGGATCTTCCCACCAAAGAACTGTGAATCCGCATAACCGTAAACACAGCTTGAAGGCTTCACTTCCGGAAGCATAGATGCCGGAATATCAAGTATTTGTAATATTTCCTCATCCCACGACAATGTATTGATGTTAAATAACATCGTCCGGGATGCGTTGGAATAATCGGTTACATGGACTTTTCCTTTTGTCAGTTTCCAGATCAGCCATGTCTCGATCGTACCGAACAGCAATTCCCCATTCTCCGCTTTTTCTCTTGCTCCTTCTACATTTTCTAAGATCCAGCGAATCTTCGTTCCGGAAAAATAGGCATCAATGATCAGTCCTGTCTTCTCTCTGATCTTATCTGTCAGCCCCTGTTCTTTCAATCCGTCACAATATTCGGCAGTTCTTCGGCACTGCCATACGATTGCCGGACAGATCGGTTCTCCGGTTGTCCGGTCCCATACGACAACCGTCTCTCTCTGATTCGTAATTCCAATTGCTGCAATATCTTCCGCTTCGGCACCGATCTTGCTCATTGCCTCTACCGCAACTCCAAGCTGTGTGGACCATATCTCGTTCGCATCGTGCTCCACCCAGCCCGGTTTTGGAAAATACTGTGTAAATTCCTTCTGTGCAAGACTCTTGATCTCGCCCTTTTCATTAAATAAAATGCACCGGTTACTTGTTGTCCCCGCATCCAGTGCCATGACATATTTCTTTCCGTTACTCATCTTCTCTGCCTCTCGTTATTTTCCGCTCCTGCTGTTAACAGAACTCTCCAATATTAATACAACTACAATACCAGTTCTAATTCCATAAAGACTTTGTACCTTAGATGTATGTACTTTAAATATATGCTATGGTGATATTATACCATAGCACAAAGCCTTTATACAATTATCAATGTGCGTTTCCATTGTATCTGTTCATTTATTACTCTTAGGAAATACCGGCGAAGAATCCACCTGTGATGTTTCTGATGAAATAGAACAAAGAATGTGCCTTGGCACATTCTAGCGCCTGCGGCGTTGCTGAGCGCCTGTGACGCTCGTTTAGCAACGACCGAAGTGGAACGTAGACCGCTTGCGACATCATCATTGTACGCCGCAGTGCGCATCCTGCCAGAGGCTTTTTATATAATAGGAAATGCAATTTCCTATTATATAAAAAAAGCACTTCTATCTGAAGTGCTTTTAAACGTGGGCGAGAGGATTCGAACCCCCGACCTTTTGGTCCGTAGCCAAACGCTCTATCCAGCTGAGCTACGCCCACATTTGCTACTTTGTAACTGTGTTACTGTCTCACAGCAAAATTTATTATATTGCATATGCTTTCATATGTCAATACTTTTTTGATATTTTTTCAAATTTATTTTTCAAATTTTCTTTTTGATTTTTTCAAAGCTTCTCATTCTGGCTTTTTATAAACTATTATAAGCCCTTTAAAGACAGCTTTTATATGCTATAATAATGCCTTCTTGAACAGTTTTTTGTAAATATTGTAATCTTCTTCTTTGAATACATTAAATACAACACGCTCCAGCTTCGAACCGGTCAGGAAACGGTCTGCTGTATCGACTGCGATCTCTGCTGCCAGTTTATTCGGAAAATGGAATTCTCCGGTTGATATACAGCAAAATACAATATTTTTCAGTCCTTCTTTTTCTGCCAGTTTCAGACAGCTTACATAGCAGGATTTTAATTCTTCTTTTTGTTTTTCTGTTACCTTGAGTCCGACGATCGGTCCGACTGTATGGATGACATGCGCCGCCGGGAGATTATAGCCCGGTGTGATCTTTGCTTTGCCGGTCGGCTCTTCGTGTCCCTGTTCTTCCATCAGCTCTGCACAGGCATTACGGAGCTGGATTCCTGCTGCCGAATGGATCGCATTATCTATGCAACCATGACATGGAACAAAACATCCGAGAAGCTGACTGTTTGCTGCATTAACGATTGCATCTGCCTGAAGTCTCGTAATATCACCGCGCCACAGGCTCATCCGATCTGCATTACGCACCTGCCCGATTCCGAATTCTTCTGCCGCCGTCGGCAGTTCTTCGACCTTTACAAGGCCTTTTTCCTGTGCTTCTTCTGTAAGCAGTTCATTCTGTAATTCCATATAACCATTTAAAGCCGGTCCCGGAAAACGGACATTCATCAGACTTCTTAAGAGTCTGCGTTTTCCCACAGAATCCACCGGTTCTGCAAGGGTATCGTAGCTTCTGTTTTCATTTTTTAAATATTGAATTAAACGGCTGACTTTTTCTTCTTTTGTCATAAATATCACTCCGTAAATATAGTCGTATCCCGGCGTATGCTTCATACAGCTGTTCATAGCTCGTCCTGCAATTTGCCGGGCTGGTGGACGGAAGCTGTATGATTTCCATTCCTGTCTGCGCTTCACAGTAGCGTCTGTATAACTGCGCTGCCTTTGTTCCGGTTGCATAAATCTGTTCGATTGGTGCATAATCCAGTATCCGGTGCATATCGTTTGGTGTCGGATTTTTTATAGAGGCATCATCCGCGCCGTGGATCTCGCATCCTGCCAGCACATCCCATATGGCAATTCCGTGCTTCAACGCAAGTGCTTTCTTCTCTTCGATCGTCTCCGGCATCGGCTCTTTACATACATCCGCAATGACTTTCCAGAATCGATTGCGCGGATGTCCGTAATAAAATCCATTTTCCCGCGATTTTGGAGACGGCATCGTCCCAAGCATTAATATTTTTGAATGGCTGTCAAATACCGGTTCAAACGCATGTGTAATGTATTCCGTTTCTTTTTTTGCTACCATGATTGCTTCCCCTTTCGTACATTTACCACGGGGTCTTATCTTTTTTCTGCTAAAGCCCGGCTCTATTACCACCGATTTCTTATCTTATTCCACAAGCTGCCCTGTACATATTCATAAGCTCTGTCATACAGGAAAAACGCAATCTGTCCTGCTGCCACAACACCCGCAAACATCCATACCGGAAGCGTTCTTGCAAATAATAATTTCTGAAAAAAACAGATACCCGGAAGATACATAACATTAAATACCAGATACTTGACAATCCAGAAAGCCACTGACTGTCTGCGTATATTTTCTTTTTTGCGGATTTTGAAATATGCCCACTCGTTAAATAAAATATACAATCCCATTGCCGCGTAAGTAAGGATGTAAAATTTATTCGGTGTCACAAAAAAGCCAAGAATGAGTGCGCCCACATAAAATGCCAAACTCATCTTCGCTCCTGCCTCCCGATATACAATTCCAACAAAATACGATGCCCCGGCAAGAAGGAACAGCGTATTGCTTTCTATGATATTGCCCAGATACAGGCACACAATGGTCACTGCAAGCATCAGGCCTGCAAATGCCAGTTTCCGCGTTCTTACATGCATGTGCAAAGATCGCCTCCCATACATTCACACATAGTATCCGCAAGCCAGAGATCACAGCAAAAATTTCCGGTACTGCAAGTCCCTGCCGAACCATAACCGCCACCGTACGGATTTGACTGATACTGTCTGCCGGCATAGCTTAACTGGTTCATAAGCTGACGATACTGTAAATTATTTGGTTCCATATTTACTGCTTTTGCTGCATGCTCCTGCGCAAGGACATTGTTTCCCATACCCGCATTCGCTGCCGCACTCAAATAATACCATTCTGCATTTCGATCTTCCATACGGTTCAGCAGGTTCAGTGCCTCCTGATAACGACGATTATTGATAAAATTATAAACTGCCTGACGCTCTACATTAGTCGTACCGCCCGCACCGCCATAACCACTATTTCCATAGCTACCGCTTCCTGTAGTATAACTTCCGGTATTCCCATATCCGTAATGATAACCGCCACCATTTTCACGTTCTTTTACAATCGTGTCATACGCTTCCTGCACTTCTTTGAATTTCTCTTCTGCAAGATCCTTGAGCGGATTGTCTACATTCGCATCCGGATGGTACTTTCTTGAAAGTTCTCTGTATGCTTTTTTTATTTCGTCATCCGTGGCTTCCGGTGATACACCGAGTACGTCATATGGATTTTTGTTCATTTTCTAACCTCTTATTCTTTCCTGTCTTTTTGATCTTCTGTTGTCTTCTCTTCTTTTTGCTCCTGAAGCTTTCTGTAACGCTTCCACACTCCATCATATAATATATTTCGTAAAATGTCTATGTCTACGAGCAGCGGGAGCTGTTCAAATGCCACACTTGCTTCACCGAGCATCATGCAAAGCATATTCCGGCAGCGTTCTTCATAATCCGGCTCCCTGCAGATATTTTTCAGTGGATTATAGCTGCCTTCTTTCAAATCATTATCCAGATCGTCATAAGCATCCATAATATAAATATATTTACCAAGGTAAAATCCCATGCATCTTAATTTTTCTGTCCAGTGATCTTCTCTATAGATAAAGATTTCTGCCATAAGCCTGCCAAAACATCCGGCCGGCTCATCAATCATTGTCGATCCGTTCTTCTCATAAATGCTTAAGTTCTGCAATTCTTCTCTGATCACCCGGCACTGCCTTGGATATTTTTGAATTGCTTTTTGCACACGGCGTTTTAATGCCTTGCTTCCGATCAACGCAGAAGCTTTGTGCTCGTCCTCCCAGTCATCAACCAGGTGATAATATGCCAGGATCAGATTCATATCTGCTGCATATTCAGTAAATTCATTATTTAAAAATAATTGCTTTTTAAATGGATGAACCTTGCATCTGCCTCTGGTTACATCCGGCTCTTTCTCATACAAAGAAGTCAGTATAATGATCAAAAATGTCATATCGTAGGTCAGCGTAAGCTGTCCGAGATGCCCATAATTTCTCTTCAATTGCTGACAGAGTCCGCAGTAATACCCTTTATATTTATGAAATTCTTTTACTTTCAGCTCTGGTTCGTGAGCCGTTACATATCCAAACATTTCTTTTCTCCTACTTATGCTGACTGGTATTATAACAGATTTTGTGGAAAGTGACTATATTTTCATTGTGAAAGTTTTATGTTCATGGTATAATCACAATACATTCGTACTAATTGCAAAGGAGTAACCCTGCGCAAAAAGGCGTTCAGAACGTAAGTGCATTTTCAATGCCGTTTAAAGAAAGGAGTCTTGTAACCCCTTTTTAAGCTAACTCTGCCTGACGCCATGTGCGTCAGGTTTTTTAGTGTAAAATTATGGAACATTTGAAAATGCTGATCGACAAACTGAAAAAAGAACAGGCGCTTACGAAAGAGGAATGGGTAGAGCTGATTGAGGGGCGAAATGCCGAACTTGCCGAATATCTCTTCGCACTTGCCCGCGAAGAACGGCACCACTATTACGATCACGATGTATACGTCCGGGGACTGATCGAATTTACTAATTATTGCAAAAACGACTGCCTTTACTGCGGTATACGAAAGAGTAATTCTAACGCAAAACGGTACCGTTTAAGCGAAGAGGACATTCTCTCCTGCTGCAAGACCGGTTATGAGCTTGGTTTCCGCACCTTTGTCCTGCAGGGCGGTGAGGATGGATTTTACACAGATGAGAAGCTGGTACACATCATTTCACGGATCAAGGAATTATACCCTGACTGCGCACTGACGCTTTCCATCGGTGAGAAATCCCGTGAAAGCTATCAGGCTTATTATGACGCAGGTGCTGACCGCTACCTGCTCCGTCACGAGACTGCAAATGCTGCTCATTATGCAAAGTTGCATCCTGCTTCGCTAAGTGCCGCGAACCGTCAGCAATGTCTGTGGGATTTAAAAGACATTGGTTATCAGGTGGGAACCGGTTTTATGGTCGGTTCGCCGTATCAGACAGCGGAACATCTGGCTGAGGATCTTCTATTTATTAAGAAGCTGAATCCACATATGATCGGCATCGGACCATTTATTCCACACCACGATACGCCATTTGCCGATGAAAAAGCCGGAACGCTGGAACTGACACTTTTTATGCTGGGACTTTTGAGACTGATGCTCCCGAAAGTGCTGCTTCCTGCCACAACAGCGCTTGGCACGATCCATCCGAAGGGACGGGAACTGGGGATCCAGGCAGGCGCCAATGTCGTAATGCCAAATCTGTCGCCGGTGAGTGTCCGCAAGGATTATTCCCTGTACGATAACAAAATCTGTACCGGAGATGAAGCCGCGGAATGTCGTTTCTGTCTGGAACGTCGCATGAAATCTATCGGTTACAATATTGTCACTTCGAGAGGTGACTCGTTGAACATTTAACAACTTATTTTATGGAGGAACATATCATGTATGATGTAAATTCAAAATGCGCGGATGATTTTATCAACCACGAGGAAATCTTAGAAACACTTGCTTATGCAGATGAAAACAAAAACAACAAAGAACTGATCGAATCATTGATCAAAAAAGCTTCTTTAAGAAAGGGCTTATCTCACAAAGAAGCTTCTGTTCTGTTAGCCTGTCAGGATGACGAGCTGAATGAGAAAATCTTCCGGCTCGCCGAACAGATCAAAAAAGATTTTTACGGAAACCGTATTGTACTTTTTGCACCGTTATATTTATCCAACTACTGTATCAACGGCTGTACTTACTGTCCGTACCATATGAAAAATAAACACATTGCCAGAAAGCAGTTAACACAGGAAGAAATTCGCAGAGAGGTTATCGCACTGCAGGATATGGGGCACAAACGTTTGGCACTGGAAGCGGGTGAAGATCCTGTGCACAATACAATGGATTATTATCTGGAATCCATCAAAACGATTTACGATATCAAGCATAAAAACGGTGCAATCCGCCGTGTCAATATTAATATTGCCGCAACGACAGTCGATAACTACCGTCTGTTAAAAGAAGCCGGAATCGGTACTTACATTCTTTTCCAGGAGACTTATCACAAAGAAAGTTATCTGCAGTTACATCCGACAGGACCGAAACACGATTACAACTATCATACAGAAGCTATGGATCGTGCCATGGAAGGCGGTGTAGATGATGTTGGTATCGGTGTGCTCTTCGGACTGGACAAATACCGCTATGAATTTGCCGGACTTCTGATGCATGCAGAACATCTGGAAGCTGCATTCGGCGTTGGTCCGCACACGATCAGCGTGCCGCGACTGCGTGATGCAGATGATATTGATTCCAGCTCATTTACAAATGGAATCGATGATGATACATTTGCAAAAATTGTTGCATGTATCCGTATCTCGGTTCCATACACAGGCATGATCATTTCCACACGTGAAGGAATGAACACCCGTGAACGTGTTCTTCACCTTGGTATTTCCCAGATCAGTGGTGGTTCCAAGACCAGCGTTGGTGGATATTGTGAACCGGAACCGGAAGATGCAAAATCCGAACAGTTTGATGTCGTTGACAACCGTACGCTGGACGAAGTCGTACAGTGGCTGATGCAGATGGATTATATCCCAAGTTTCTGCACTGCCTGTTACCGTGCCGGAAGAACCGGCGACCGCTTCATGTCTCTGTGTAAGAGTGGACAGATCCAGAACTGCTGCCACCCAAATGCACTTATGACACTGGAAGAGTACTTAATGGACTACGCTTCACCGGCAACGAAAGCGATCGGCGACAAGCTGATCGATAAGGAAGTGCTGAATGTTCCGAATGAGCAGGTACGCAAGACGGTACTGGAGAATTTAAAACTTATCCGCGAAGATAACCGCCGCGATTTTAGATTCTAAAAAAGGGGACGGGGCTTTTCTAGAAAATCCCCGTCCCCTTTTTTACCTTTTGTTTATCCACAACTCATCCACACAATTTATCCACAGAAGGAGGATTTCTTTATGAGTATGAACAATACACCTTCCGCAGAGCGTGTACACATCGGAATATTCGGGCGCAGGAATGCCGGGAAATCCAGTGTGATCAATGCCTTGACCGGGCAGAATCTGGCGATTGTATCAGATGTAAAGGGAACGACCACTGATCCGGTTTTAAAGGCGATGGAGCTTCTTCCGCTTGGTCCGGTTGTCATGATTGACACACCGGGGCTTGATGACGAGGGCGAACTTGGGGCGCTCCGTGTGCAGAAGGCTTATCAGATATTGAATAAAACAGATATTGCTGTTCTTGTTATGGATGCCACTCTTGGTATGACACCGGAAGATGAGGCTATCTTAAAACGAATCCATGCGAAAGAGATTCCATTTCTGCTTGTGTTTAATAAGACGGATCTGCTTACCAGTGATACGCAGATCCAAAATACAGACGGTTACAGAGTCACTTCCGCACCAAATACTTCCATAACAGCACTTCGAAGACAAACTGCTGAAAAATGCGGTATCCAGGAAGATCTGATTTTTTTTGTCAGTGCCTCTGATATGGATCACATTTATGAGTTGAAAGAAAAGATTGCTTCCCTTGCCCCGTCCGATGACAATGACCACCGGATCGTAGCAGATCTGATCCGCCCCGGAGATTTTGTTGTGCTTGTCGTTCCGATCGATAAGGCCGCGCCAAAAGGCAGACTGATTCTCCCACAACAACAGACAATCCGGGATATTTTAGACTGTGGTGCTACGGCAATTGTTACAAGGGATTCCGAACTGGAAGAAACCCTAAAAAAGCTCGGAACAAAGCCTTCACTTGTCATCACTGACAGCCAGGCATTTGCAAAAGTCTCCAAGCTGACACCTGCCGATATACCGCTTACTTCTTTTTCAATCTTATTTGCAAGATATAAAGGAAATCTGGATACGGTTGTACGCGGTGCCCGTGCACTTGATAAACTTTCAGACGGTGACCGTATCCTCATCTGTGAGGGCTGTACACACCACCGTCAGTGTGAAGATATCGGAACGGTAAAGCTTCCGAACTGGATTCGTGAATACACGGGGGAAAATGTGGAATTTGATTTCAAGAGCGGAACAGAATTTCCACCGGATGTGGATAAGTATCAATTAATTATTCACTGTGGTGGATGCACACTGAATGAGCGTGAAATGAAATACCGTCTGAAATGTGCAGAAGATGCCGGTGTACCGATCACAAACTACGGAACTGCAATTGCATATATGAAAGGAATTCTGAAGCGGAGTACGGCGATATTTTCTGAAAATATGTAGTTTACATGATGTAAAAAATAATATTTTCGAAACCGTATGAACTATACTAATACATAATTTTCAAATTCCTCAGCATACTACCAACGGTTATATAGGTTATATTAATATTGCATACTACAAGAGCCTGAACTTTCTTAAGCTATTTCCATTATTTTATGGATTATCACTTTGAAGTCAGGCTCTTATTCCTTTTCTCAGTCCATTCCTTAATCCGAGAATCTCTATTCACTTATTACCTGCAGCAATCTTTCCCATTGCCAATACTTACATATATTGGATGTGCAAAAAAACTATCTACTTATTACTTGCTGCAATCTTCACTTTGCTCCACAGATTGCTGATGATCTTCTTCGTCTTTTCATTATATTCAAATACTTCATCTTTTTTATTATCCGTTCTCGGAATATATGCGTCGATTCCTTCGAACTCGCCACCTTTGCCGTGTAAATCCTCCATAACCTTTTTGTTGGCAGATGTATAGCCAACATAGCTGGAGTTATCATATGCGCCGTCGTAATCACTTGCATAATTGATAAATGCATGCGCAAGGTCAACGTTTTTGGCATTTTTTGGAATAACCATCGCATCGGACCACTGGTTTGTTCCGCTGTCTGGAAGATAGTATCCCATTTTCGGATTTTCCGCCATGACATAAGTTGCATCTCCGGAATAGATAAGTCCCAGCGCTTTTCTCGCCTGTGCCATATTATCGATAATCTCATCCGTCACGATCTCCGGCTTCATCGTTCCCACGCATTTCAGAAGCCACTGGTAAGCCTTATCAATCTCTCCCTGATCACTGGTATTCATCGAATATCCAAGTGACTTTAACGCCATCATGAAAGAATCTCTCTCTGAATCATACAGGTAAATATCTCCTTTGTATTTCTGATCCAGGAAAATGTTATAACCTTCTTTTTTCAAATCTTCTTCGGATACCTTTGTCTTGTCATAGACAATCCCGACAGTTCCCCAGAAATACGGAACCGAATATTCATTTTTCGGATCATACGGCAGTCCTTTGACCGCTTTATTCAGCTTATCCATACAGGTCAGCTTTGATTTATCCAGTTTTTGTAAATATCCTTCGGAAATCAGACGCTCAATCATATAATCACTCGGAACGAGAATATCATACGCTTCTTTATTTGCGACTTTGATGTACATCTGTTCATTGGAATCAAAGTTCTCCAGCATAACTTTCGCACCGGTTTCTTTTTCAAAGTCCTGAATGATATGTTCACCGACATATTCTCCCCAGTTATAAATCCTGAGTGTCTGTCCTTCAAACGGACGTTTGTTCTGTGCTCCACCGAACTGCGCAACACATATGACCGCAACCAGCGCCGCACAGACGGCTGTGACCGGTATCCACATTCTCCTTCTTCTGACTACATCTGTCTTCTTTCTTTTGCTTGCCAGCATTGGCATGATATTGATCACCAGAAGTACGATCGTAATAATCACAACAACAAGCGTAGAAATCGCGTTAATGCTCGGATTCACTCGTTTGCTCATTGTATACACCATAATACTTAAGTTCTTTACACCTCGTCCGGTTACGAAATAAGAAATGATAAAATCATCTACGGACATGGTAAATGCAATCAGTGCTCCGGACACGATTCCCGGTGTGATCTGTGGCACAATAACTTTCGTCAGTGCCTGCCACGGTGTTGCCCCAAGGTCCATTGCCGCATCTGCCAGGTTCGGATCCAGTGAGCGGATCTTCGGCATCACGGAAAGCATGACATATGGGATACAGAATGCAATGTGCGCAAGCAGCATCGTCACATAGCCTTTTTCCACACGGAATGTGATAAATAACAGCATAAATCCAATCGCTGTTACAATTTCCGGGTTCATAAGCGGCAGATTATTGACCTGATCCATCAGATCACGCACAACTTTTTTTGACTTACTTATTCCAATTGCAGAAATTGTTCCTACAATTGTGGAAATAATTGTAGCCAGCACCGCCACACTGAATGTTGTAGAGAGCGCCTCCATCATATCGCTGGAATCCAGCATATGCCGGTACCAGCGCAGTGAAAATCCGGTAAAGCTTGTCAGTGATTTTCCATCGTTAAATGAAAAAATAATCATATATAATATCGGAAGGTAGAAAAAGATGACTGAAAGCACCATCAAGATCTTCCCGATCCGTCGTTTCTTTTGTTTCATCTTTTATACCCCCTTTCCGCCCTGATTATGCTGCTCCACTTTCCGTACAGCCATCATCAGAAGCATCATAATAATCGCCATGATCATAGACACCGCACTTCCGAAATTCCACTCTCCGACTGTGATAAACTGGTTTTCGATCATATTTCCGATGAGGAAATACTGACCGCCTCCAAGCAGCTTCGGAATAAAGAACGAGCTGACTGCCGGAAGGAATACGAGAGTAATTCCATTAATTACTCCCGGCATGGAAAGTGGCAAAGTAATTCTGCGGAAAGTCTGTGCGGGACTGGCCCCGAGATCCGCACTCGCTTCGATCAGCGAATAATCCATCTTGCTTAAGGACGTCTGAATCTGCAGGATCATAAACGGAAGGAAGTTATATACCATACCGAGCAGTACGGCGCCCTCTGTATAGAGAAGCTCTACATTTCCAAGTCCGAAAAATCCAAGTATTTTCTGAAAAATACCACCGTTGCTCAGAAGTCCGATCCATGCGTATGTTCGCACAAGCATGTTGATCCACATCGGCAGTGTAATGCATAAAATCAATATATTCTGTACTTTTTCTGTGCTTCTTGCTATATAATATGCGATCGGATAGCCGAGAAGCAAACATAAAACGGTTGTCTTCACCGCAATCAGTATGGAACGCCAGAGGATTAATAAGAAATCCGGATCGGTAAAAAATTTGGCATAATGTTCCAGTGTAAACGAGAAAGAAATGATGCTGTTGCCTTGATTCATTACAGAATACAGTGCGATCAGTGCCATCGGAAGAACAAGCATCATCACTGCCCACACGATATACGGCCATGCAAGCTGCTGAAAACGTTTCATCTAGTACACCACCTTTGACATGACATGAATATCTTCCGGGAAGAATGTCAGGCCGACCTCCTGTCCTTCCTCCGAATAATCAGTTGTATGGATCTTAAATTCGCGACCGGTTGTTGAAAATGTGATCTGATATACACCTTCTGTCACTTCTTCTGGTTCAAAGTCATAATCTACACTGATGTCCACACTCTGATCTTCATCACTTAACTTCCAGCCCTGTGCATTTGCCCATGTTTTCAGATCTGTATCCAATGCCTGTGAATCATTGATTTCATCTACTGTTTTGAAGAAGTTGAACGCCATAACCGCTTCATTTGCCTTTTCATTCTTAACGAACGGCTGGTTGACTACAAAGATCGTTCTCTCGATGCTTGTTCCATCTGCGGTTGTAAATGTAACCGGATACTGTCCTTCTTCTTTCTCCAGTTCGTATTCTACTTTTGCAATGGATATATAATCATCTGTCTCTACTTCCCATGCCTGCGCATTGGAGAACGCGATAATCTCTTTATCATCCATTTCTTCCACATCGTCAACATCAACATAGAAGTTGTTTGCACTGATTTTTTCTTTTCCGTCTTCACTTGTCACTTCGTGGTTGCGGATGACACGCATATTTACCGTAACGCTGGTTCCCGGAACTGTCTCCACCATGATTTCATAATGAACACCTTTGAACAGCACACTCAAAACTTCTCCGGTCATCTTACCGTCTTTTACATCTACAATATCAATATCTTCCGGACGGATGACAACGTCTACTTTTTCATTCTTCTTAAATCCATAATCCACGCAGTCAAATACAATATCATCAAACATGACTTTATAATCATCAATCATCGTTCCTGATAAAATGTTGCTTTCACCGATAAAGTTCGCTACGAAACGGTTTGCCGGTTCATTGTAAATATCCTGCGGCGAACCGATCTGCTGGATCTCACCATTTTTCATAACAACGATCTTATCCGACATCGTAAGTGCCTCTTCCTGATCATGTGTTACGAAAATAAAGGTGATACCGACCTCCTGCTGGATCCGTTTCAACTCATACTGCATCTCTTTTCTGAGTTTCAGGTCAAGCGCAGCAAGCGGCTCATCAAGAAGCAGCACTTTCGGCTCATTGACAAGCGCTCTTGCAATTGCAACACGCTGCTGCTGGCCTCCTGAGAGCAGTGTTGTATTCTTGTTTTCAAATCCTTCCAGTCCGATAAGCTTTAACATCTTCATGACTTTCTGGTCAATGATGTCTTTTCCGACTTTTTTTATCTTAAGCCCAAATGCAATATTTTCATAAACACTCAGATGTGGAAAGAGTGCGTATTTCTGAAACACCGTGTTCAGTTCCCGCTCATACGGCGGCTTATTACTGATCTCCTCGCCATCAAAAATCACACTTCCTTCGTCTGCTTCCAGGAATCCTCCCAGAATCCGAAGAAGTGTTGTCTTACCGCAGCCACTTGGCCCGAGCAGTGTTACAAATTCATTTTCATAAATGTCAAGATTGATTCCTTTTAACACAACCTGGCTGTCAAAACTTTTGACAATGTTGCGGAATTCAATGATCTTATTCTCTTCCATCTCACGTCTCCCTTCTATAATCTGTCAGCCATAACATCTCAGCCTTTTATCGTTCTCGTCTGTTTAAAACATCGGCGGGTTGGTGATCCACAATACTTTTGCTTCCCCGCCCCCATGATTATATAAATAATGGCTTCTGGAACCATCCATATAAAACGTTTCCTTCGCCTTTACTTTATATTTCTTCTTGCCACGCACAATTGTTATGCTGCCTTTTAATACATAGCCAAATTCTTCTCCCTGAAACGCCGACACTTCCCGGCTTTTCTGATGTGGCGCCAATGTTAAAATAATAGGCTCCATCTGGTTCTTTTGTGCATTAGGCACAATCCACTCAATCTGAAAACCTTCCTGTTCATCCACAAAAAAATCCTGCTGTCCGAATACAATCTGATGCTCTTCTTCCTCATGGAAAAAGTCTGACAGATTACTTCCAAGCGCTTCCAGAATATCTTCCAGCGTTGCGATACTCGGCGTTGTCAGATTTCTCTCCACCTGGGACAGAAAGCCTTTTGACAGCTCGCTTCTGGATGCCAGATCATTCAGCGTCAGGTCATTTTGCAAACGCAGTTCTTTCAATTTCTTTCCGATATCCACCCTATCACCTCCGAGATATATTTTCGTTCTGGAGTTTTCTATTACTATACTTTATGTTCAAAATTACCGAACAAAGTTTATTATACACGGTTACGGGAATATTTCAAGAGATTCACAGATTTTTTGAAGCCTGGTTCTAGTTTTTTTGGATATTTTTTCAAAAAAATTAAAACCTGTATTTCCCACCAGATGGCAACTTGCTGAAAACTGCATTATAATACAAGCAAGGACAGAACCCTAAAAATCAAGGCTCTGTCCTTCTTTTTTTCATCATTATCTAATATTTTCTTCTATCTTCCCATATGGAATATCGGGCTGATCTTCTTATAGATCAAAAATACGATCAGCGATACCAGCACACCTTTTAACAGGTTAAATGGCACGATTGCAAAGATGACAAACGTTGTAACGCTTGTAATGTGGCTGTTCACTGCTGTTCCCATGCCAACCAGTGCATCCATCGGCATCTGGAACGCTTTTGCATAAGCCGGTAATAATACGTATGCATTAAGGAAACATCCAAGGATTGTCATAAATAATGTTCCGCTGATCATACCAACGATAGCGCCTGTGCGGTTATGCTTTTTCTTGTAGATCAGACCTGCCGGTACCACAAATGCGCATCCGATCAGAAAGTTAGCAATCTCACCTACCCCTGCTGTCATGGTTCCATTTACCGCAAAGTTCAGAATGATCTTGATGAATTCAATCGTTGCTCCTGCCAGTGGTCCCATTGCAAAACATCCGACTAATACCGGAACTTCACTGAAATCGATCTCGTAAAAAGATGGTGCAAACGGAAGCGGAATCTCGAAAAGCATTAATACTAATGCGATTGCGGATAACATTCCGACCTGTGCCATTACACGGATCTTTGTCCTGTTCTTTGTCTGTGCTGCTGCCATTGTTTTTGTACTTGTACTCATATGTTGGTCTCCTTTAAAATACTTATATTTAGAAAGAAAACTTCTGGAACTATGCATTACATCTGCTGAAGTTTTTATATAGTAAGAAAATCAATTTCCTATTGCAACAATAAAGCCCCGGTATCAAACAAAATACCGGGGTAATAATATTGCTTTTTCTATGCATAACTCTTCTCTCATCCAGACTTTACTGTCGGTATCGGAATTACACCGATTCAGCCGGTACACATCATACCGGGTCGCGGACTATACCGCCGGTTGGGACTTTCACCCGACCCCGAAGAATCTTTCTCTTTGTTTTTTATTATAGTGCTGTACTTCTTAAATTGCAAGTGAAATTTTGCCGAAGTCTTATCTCACACAAACATCCATTATGTCTGACTTTCAAAAATCTAAGACTGTCTGTCACCTGCCGACTTCCGGTCTTCCGGAAGTTCCTGATAACGGATACGTTCGAAAGTAAATCCCTGACCTCGCACTTCATTGATCTGTGTGATCGTAATAAATGCGTACGGATCGATGCTGTGGATCATTTCTTTTGTGGAATACAGTTTCCGGTTCGGAATGATGCACATAACACCTTTCTGTTTTTCATGACGATAACCGTTTTCAATATAGATCATCGTTGTTCCAAGATCGAGCTTGGATAATAAATCTTCCCGGATCTCTTCGTATTTCTCAGATATGATAAACAACTGTATCTGTGAAGTTCCAAGCAGCATCACCTTATTTAGTAGTACCGTTGTCAGAACCAGATTCAAAATACCGTACATCACCTGTTCTGAATTAGAAAAGAAGATCTGTGAAGAAAGCACAATAAAATCAACCACATACATAAGCGGTGCCAGTGGAATATGTGCCACTTTGTTCAGGATCAGTGCTATGATGTCGGTTCCGCCTGTAGAAGCACCAACTCTTACAATGATACCAACTCCAATTCCCATAAGCACTCCCGCATAAATTGCGGACAGCAGCTGATTATCTGTCAGCGTTGTAATTCCCGGTATCTTCTGGACAACTGACAGGCAAAGCGGATATAAAAATGTACTTACAATCGTTGTAACTGCAAATTTTTTTCCGAGTATAAAAGCTCCTGACAGGAACAATATGACGTTTACACCTAATAATACAACCGATAGGGACATCGGCACATAATGTGTGATCGTAAGTGCAATACCGGTTGCGCCTCCCATGACAATACCTGTTGGTACGATAAATGCTGCAACTGCAAATGCCAGAATGATATTCCCCAATAATACTCCGGCAAGTGTAATCAATGTTTTTCCCCAATTTTTCTGCATACTAAACACCTCTCGCTTTTTTGTATTTTTTATTAAATTACTTTTGTTAAATTATTTTATTGAATACCTTTCATTGTCAGCTGGATTCTCTTTTTCTTAAGATCCACACTTAAAACTTTGACATCTACGATATCACCAACGCTTACTACTTCCAGTGGATGTTTTACAAATTTCTTATCGCTTAATTCTGAAATGTGTACCAGTCCGTCCTGATGGACACCGATGTCAACAAAGGCTCCAAAATCGATGACATTTCTCACTGTTCCTTTTAATACCATGCCTTCTGTCAGGTCTTTCATTTCCAGAACATCCGTGCGGAGGATCGGTTTTGGCATCTCATCTCGCGGATCTCTTCCCGGTTTCTCCAATTCTTTTACAATATCTTCCAGTGTGATCTCACCGATTCCAAGCTCTTCTGCCAGACGTTTTTTATCACGGATCGTAAGTGATAATCCTGTCAGTTTTCCTCCTTTGATATCATCTACGGAAAATCCCTGCTTCTTCAACAGTTCTTCTGCTGCCGCATAGGACTCCGGATGCACGCTGGTAGCATCTAACGGATTATCTCCGTCCTGGATACGCATAAAACCTGCACACTGTTCAAATGCTTTCGGTCCCAGCTTTGCTACTTTTAATAATTGTTTCCGGTTTGTAAATTTGCCATTTTCTTCACGATATACAACGATATTTTTGGCAATCGCAGAAGAAATACCGGAGATATAGGAAAGCAACGGTGCGGATGCTGTATTCAGATCGACACCGACTTTATTTACGCAATCTTCTACAACACCGGAAAGTGCTTCGCTTAATTTCTTCTGGTTCATGTCATGCTGATACTGTCCGACTCCGATCGATTTCGGATCGATCTTCACAAGCTCAGCAAGCGGATCCTGCAGTCGTCTTGCAATGGACGCTGCACTTCTCTGCCCGACATCAAAATTCGGGAACTCTTCTGAAGCAAGTTTACTTGCCGAATATACAGAAGCTCCTGCTTCATTTACAATGATATACTCTACTTTTTCCGGAATCTCTTTTAATAACTCTACGATAAACTGCTCAGATTCTCTGGATGCAGTTCCATTTCCTACTGAGATCAGTGATACGTGATACTTCGGAATGATCTTCTTTAATAAATCTTTGGACGCCTGGATCTTCTTCGGTGTTGTCGGTGCAGTAGGATAGATGACTGTTGTACCGATAACTTTTCCGGTCGGATCTACAACTGCAAGTTTACATCCGGTTCGGAATGCCGGATCCCAGCCAAGCACGGTTCTTCCTGTGATTGGAGGCTGCATGAGAAGCTGCTCTAAGTTCTTTCCGAACACTTCGATTGCTCCATCCTCTGCTTTTTCCGTCAGTTCACTCCGGATCTCCCGCTCGATTGCCGGTGCGATCAGACGTTTATAACTGTCCTCTGCTACTTCTTGAAGTACCGGAGTCGTATACGGATTATCTGTGCGGATGATCTGTTTTTCCAGATATCGTAAGATATCATCCTGCGGTGCTTCTACTTTTACAGTCAGGAACTTCTCTTTCTCTCCACGGTTCAGCGCAAGGATGCGGTGTCCCGCCAGCTTGCTGAGTGCTTCTTCAAATTCGTAATACATCTCATAAACCGACTCCTGTTTTTCGTCCTTTGCAGTGGAAATAAGAGTTCCTTTCTGCATGGTTCTCTTACGGATCCAGCTTCTGTATGCCGCTTCATCAGACACTGCTTCTGCGAGAATATCCTTCGCGCCGTCCAGCGCATCTTTGACTGTCTCTACACCTTTTTCTTTATTAACATAGTCTTCTGCCAGCTTCTCCAGCGGCTCTTTTGCTTTCTGTAAAGTAATCAGTGCTGCCAGTGGCTCCAGTCCCTTTTCCTTCGCAATCGTCGCACGGGTTCTTCGTTTCGGGCGATACGGACGGTAGAGATCTTCGACCACGACCAGTGTCTGTGCCGCAACGATCTTTGCTTTCAGCTCTTCTGTCAGTTTTCCCTGTTCTTCTATACTTGCCAGTACCTGTTCTTTCTTCTCCTCTAGATTCCGTAAATAGGTCAGTCTTTCATATAATTTACGAAGTTGTTCGTCGTCCAGTGTACCAGTTGCTTCTTTTCTGTATCTGGCGATAAATGGAATTGTATTACCTTCATCGATCAATTTTACAGCCGCTTCTACCTGCCACTTTTTTACGCCTAATTCTTCTGTAATCTTCTGATTGATATCCATAATTATATCCTTTCTGAATGTTACTTTCTGTGGCTTTCCACAATCTTTTTTATTATAGCGAAAATGTCTCTTTCTTGCAATGGAACAGTAAATACAGAGTTCACTCTGTTTTATTGAAAACAGCTATTTATTATGTTATACTTAAGGTTATCATAAAAGAAAAAGGAGATTCTTGATCATCATGAATCAAACAGTACAAACAAAACCATTGTCCAAGCAGCAGCAGAAGTCTATGGAAACGAAAGCTCGGATTTTCGCCGCTGCAAAAAATATTTTACAAAAAGACGGATATGAAGCATTGTCGATTAAAAATATCTGTGACGAAGCTGGGGTTTCCAACGGAAGTTTTTATCATCATTTCAAAACAAAAGACGATCTTCTTTCTTATTATATAGAAGAGCAGCCGAGCATCAATCCGGATTTTCTTGATCTTCCGGCTTCTCCGGCTGAAGCTAAAGAAGCGATCATCTACGTCTATCTGAATTATGTACATTACTGCCAGGATCTGGGCGTAGAATTTATGTCGAATTACTATACACCAAAGAACCAGTCTCTGAACCCGCTCATCCGTACGGAGCGTCCTTATCCGATCGTTACGGTCCACAATTATCTGCAGAAATGCATGGATGCCGGAATTTTACAGATATCCGGAGATCTGGAAGCTCTTACAACCGATATCCGTATGATCGTGATCGGTAACGTTTTTGAATGGTGTCTGAAAGAAGGACATGCGGATTTTGAAGGAAATATGAAGCGAAGTCTGGAGACTTATCTGAACGGAGCATTTTAAATCATGTACACTTTTCTTGTAAATCCCGGTTCCAGAAGCGGCCTCGGTCAGACTGTCTGGAACACACTGGAACAATATCTGAAAGAGAACGAGATCTCTTATCAGGTCTTTTTCACTAAATATCAGCGGCATGCCTCGAAGCTTGCCGCTCATTTGTGTGCCGATCCATCTTTGGAAACACTGATTGTTCTTGGCGGTGACGGCACTTTAAATGAAGTCATTGACGGCATCAGCGATCTGTCCGGCATCACACTTGGATACATTCCGATTGGGTCCAGCAATGATTTTGCAAGGAGCATGGGACTTTCCCGGGATCCACTCACAGCACTTAAACATATCCTTAAGCCTTCCCGTTTTGCATACTTAAATATCGGAGTGACAGAATATGAAACAGACAGCAAGCCTTATTGCCGGCGCCGTTTTGCTGTCAGTTCCGGTCTTGGATTTGATGCCGCTGTCTGCCATCAGGTAATCGTCTCTCCGCTGAAACGATTTCTTAATAAGCTGCATCTTGGAAAACTATCCTACGTTGGCGTTGCACTTTCCCAGATTTTCACCATGACACCCTGTGATATGCACATTCGGCTTACGGATCTGTCCGGTGATACAGAAGAAATACTTTTTCACAAAGTTTATTTCGCTGCGGCTATGAATCAGCGCACAGAGGGCGGTGGATTCCGTTTCTGTCCAAAAGCAGATCCTTCTGATGATATTCTGGATGTTATTGTAGTAGAAGGATTCCCGAAAGCTGTCATTCTTATGCTTTTGCCAACCGCTTTTAAAGGATGGCATGTATTTTTCAAAGGAATCCATACATATCAATGTAAAAAAGCAACTTTTACCAGCCCGAAACCACTTGCGGTCCATACAGACGGAGAACCGGTATATTTAAAACGAGAAATTACCTGTTCTCTGGAACCTGAGAAAATTCGTCTGATTTTAAGTTAAGGAGATGTATTTTATGTATCACGGAATACTCATTTTTATTGTTTGTCTGTGTTTATTTGTTCTCTTTTTACTTTTCCCCCGGACAGGCAAACGGCAGGAACTTTTAAAATTGTATCGTGGAACCTGTTTTGCTCATCGTGGATATCACAGTATTGAAAATGGAATTCCAGAAAATTCTATGCCCGCGTTCCGGCAGGCGCTTTCCCACGGTTATGGCATTGAGCTGGATGTTCATCTCACCAAAGATGGCAGACTGGTTGTTTTCCACGATGATACTCTGAACCGTGTCTGTAAAAAATCCGGCACGATCGAAGATTTGACAATTCCGGAGCTGAAAACATGCCGTCTCCAGGATACAGAAGAACAGATTCCTCTGTTTGAAGATGTTCTGTCACTGGTAAACGGACAGGTACCTCTTCTGATCGAATTGAAAATTCCCGGTCGTTCCACCGCTATCTGTCAGCATGTTCATAAGGCCCTTTCCTGTTATCATGGAAATTATATGATTCAGTCTTTTAATACGATGGGACTTTTCTGGTATCGCAGGCATGCTCCGGAAGTTCTGCGTGGACAGCTTTCTTCCAGACTTACGAAGGATCCTCTGAAAGAACTCTGGTTTTTACGTTTTCTTGCCGAAAACCTGCTTCTTAATTTTCTTGGCAGACCGGATTTTATTTCTTATAAACTGAAAAACCTTCCTAAATTTACTGTTTCTTTCTTACGGAAATTCTTTGGAACACCTACAGCTGTCTGGACACTTCGTACACCTGAGGCATTGCTGGAAGGCAAACGCTGTTATGATATGCAGATTTTCGAAAAACATGGTGAAAATTATTAAGAATAGATGAACATTGTTGTTGATTCTATCTTTTCATGTTATAATCCGTTGAGAAACTTAGCTAATCTTTAGATAAGACTTGTTATATAAAGGGGCGTAATTATGCAATCCATTACGAAAATCAAACAATTTATCCTGCGGTATCGTCATGCATGGGTTTTATTATATAGCTTTATCTACATGCCTTGGTTCTGTTATCTGGAGAAGCACAGATTCAGCCATTACTATCTGATCCACTCACCACTTGACGATTATATCCCGTTTGTAGAATATTTTATTGTTCCGTATCTGTTATGGTTTTTATTTATTGCTGTAACGATCGCATATTTCTTCTTTACGGATAAGAAAGGATATTATCAGCTTACAGCATTTTTATTCACCGGAATGACGATCTTCCTGATCATCTGCACAGTATTTCCAAATGAATTAAACCTGCGTCCGCACACATTTGCGAACGATACTGTTTTTACAAGACTGGTACAACAGCTTTACAGCACCGATACACCAACGAATGTACTGCCAAGTATTCATGTATATAATTCACTTGGCGCTGCTATCGCCATCGGACACAGCCAGGCACTGAAAAAACACCGCGGTATCCAGTTTGTTTCTTACGGACTTGCCGGACTGATTGTTCTGTCTACCATGTTCTTAAAGCAGCACTCTGTAACGGATGTGATCGCAGCAGTGGCACTTACCTTTATGATTTATCCGCTGATCTATGTAACACAGACAAAGCGGGCACCGAAGCTGTCACAGCAACCGATCTAGGATAAAATATAATATTAAAATAAAAAGAATCGCAGTTGACTGATCTCTATAAACCAATCTGTCAATTGCGATTCTTTTTTATTTTCGTGGAGTGTAATCTTCTAATCACACTCCTCTTCTTTTTCTGATACCCGCGTATTGTTCCGTGCCGAACTTGGTATTCTGGTATCATATAATGTCCTTCGTATATGCTGCAAATGCAGATGGGATGGAATACTTCTCCCGGATCTCTCCCGGATGTATGAACAAAAATCCTTTCTCGTTTGTCTTCTCCAATTCATCCACCTGAATCTGATAACCTTTCATCTGCCACTCCACATGGCTGAAAATGTGCTTTGCATCCGGTAATTTTTTAATTCTTACCGGCATAAGTCCAATAGAACGGCAATAGTTTTCTGCCTCTTTTCTTGTCAGATGCCCTTCTACATTCGGCAGTTCATAGAGTCCGGCAAGCAATCCTTTTGCCGGCCTTTTGCGGATAGCAATCTCCTGCAGATCTTCAAACAGAAAAACGGTCTTTTTTTCAATCCGCCTTGCTTTTGCCTTTTTCTTCACCGGTAACTTATCTGTCAGCCCCTCTTTTTCTGCACGGCATATATTCTTAAGTGGACATTCCCCGCATTTTGGTTCGCCATTTGGCACACAGACAATCGCTCCCAGCTCGATCAGTCCCTGATTAAAATCACTGGCCGCATCTGCCGGAATGACTTCTTCGATCGCTTTCTCCAGCCTCTTCTTCGTGCTCTGCTTCATAATATCTGCATCATCTGCCAGAACTCTTGTTACTACACGCAACACATTGCCGTCTACTGCCGGTTTCGGAATTCCAAACGCAAATGAACTGATTGCTCCTGCCGTATAGCTTCCGATCCCTTTCAGTTCAAGGATTTTCTCATAATCTGCCGGAAATTCACCGCCATACTCTTCCATGATCTGGATTGCTGCTTTCTGCATGTTGCGTACCCGGTTGTAATACCCTAAACCTTCCCACAATTTGAGCAGCTTGTCTTCCGGCGCCTCTGCCAGATCCTTCACTGTCGGCAACGCTTGTAAAAAGCGATCATAATATCCCTTCACCGCTTCTACCCTTGTCTGCTGCAGCATAATCTCTGATATCCATATTCTGTACGGATCCGGGTGATGTCTCCACGGAAGGTCACGGTGGTATTTCCTATACCATCCGGTTAATGGTTCTGCCATCTCATGAAGCTCAGGCTGTCCAAGCACAACCGGGACTTCATCCGCAAGCGTCATGCTGTCTGTCGTCACTACACAGTCTCTTGCCAGGATCTTTACTCCTGCATCCGCGGCTTCCTGTAAGGCTTCCGCAAATTCCGGATGTGTCTGCCTGTTTGGCGTAAAATAGCGTACACCTTTCATCTGTATCACAAACAAGACGTACGCTTCGTACCCCGCTTTTCTTGCTTTCTTTAATTCCTGTACATGCTTTACGGCACGTTCACTCGGCGCATCCGGAAACCGGACTACACCGTCTTCTTCCAATGTAACTCCTTTAACTTCCACCAGAATCTTCTGATTCTTCGTCTCCACATAGAAATCAAATCTGGAATTCTCGTATGTGTACTCCGGCTTTACAAGTACCGGATCCGGCACCAGTCCACCGGCGCAGATCCATTCCTGCGCTACCTTATTCGGCGCCTGGGAATCCATATTGATAAGTCTGTCGCCTTTCTCTACCGCGATAAGATCCCATCCTGTCTTACGCTCAGGGTTATCGCTTTTCTGTATATACACCGGTACCTCCGGCTGCAAAAGTTCCGCACAGCGTCCTGTATTTTTCACATGAACAGTCTCTGTACGACCGGCACATTCCACATAAGCAATAAACCGATTCGGTCTGTCTATAAAACTGCCCGGATAAATATTAGGATACTTCACTTTTCTTCCGTCCTTTTAATTCTTCCTGTTCTTCTACATACGCCTGGATCGCCTCATTTAACGACAGCATCTTCTCATCCAGTGTTGACACCATATCTGCACACTCTCTGAGATCCCGGCTGATATATTCCGGCGCATTTCCCTCAAATTTGTAATAAATCTTATGCTCCAGACTTGCCCAGAAATCCATCGCGATCGTCCGGATCTGGATCTCTACCTTTGTATCTACAACACTGTCTGACAGGAAAATCGGAACCGATACAAGCATGTGATAGCTCTTGTAGCCGCTTGCTTTCGGATTCTTAATATAATCTTTGATCGATAATACCTTTAAATCACTCTGGTTTCCAATCATCTCTGCCAATCTGTATATATCAGAAGTAAATGAACAGATCAATCTTACTCCTGCAATATCATTGATGTACTTTACCATATTCTCTATGGATGTCTCATAACCGTATCTTTTTAACTTCTTCACAATACTCTCCGGTGTCTTCACACGTGTCTTAATGTGCTCGATCGGATTGTACTGATGTACATGCTGGAATTCGTCATTTAGAATCTCCAGTTTCGTTCCTACTTCCTTTAACGCGGAATTATAAAGAAACATAATGGTCTTCCAGCTGTCCACATCTTCGTAATTCTTAATTGCATTCTCCACGATTGCCTCTCTCCTTCCGTCCTTCGAAGTCTTCTTGCGGCACCCGAAGAGTATAACATAAGCGGCCAGAAATTGTTCCTGTTTTAATAGATTTTTAAGGATTAATATTCGATTCCTTCTCTTGCTGACTGTCCCTTGTCATATGGATGTTTTACTTTTTTCATCTCCGTCACATAATCGGAAGCACGGATGATCCGGTCTGACACTTCATGTCCGGTCATAATGATCTCCAGTCCTCTCGGCTTATGCTCCAGAAAACTCATCAGTTTATCTTCATTCAGAAGATTCAGAGAAACTGCGCACAGTATCTCATCTAAAAATAATACGTCAAACGGACTACAGAATTTGATTATCTCATCTAATGCTTTCGTGTTATAATGCTTTAATTCTGCCCGTTCATCAGAATTCATCTGATTGTAAAATTTGATCTTATCCCTGCCCGGAAGGCACGTTACATTCGGAATCTGCTCCAGGATTGCACGCTCACTGGAAGAATTGTTCTTCATGAATTGAAACATCAGAACCTTAAGTCCGCTCCCCGCTGCCCGGATCACCTGTCCTACTGCCGCTGTTGTCTTGCCTTTTCCTGTTCCGTAATATACATGAATTCTTCCGGTTCCTATCATTGCTAACATCCCCGCTTTCTGTTTTCTCTTCTTTCGTTACCTCTTAACAGTATACCATGAATTCATGTCCTGTGCATTTAGAAATCCAATTTCATGTCTCCGAATTGAATCCATCCTTTTTTTCGCATCCATTCACTGATTCCCAGTGTTACGACTGCCGGAAGCACAATCTGTATCAGCAGAATCTTCAACAATACAACCGCTCCTGTCTCACTTGCGATCATCGTCTGCCAGGTCATGATCTGCCCTACCAATCCTGCCGTTCCCATTCCTGATCCGGTTGCATTACCTGTCATATGCAGAAGAACTGTGCCTGTCGGTCCTAAAACCGCGCTGGACAGGATCACCGGAAGCCAGATTATCGGTTTTCTTACAATATTCGGGACTTGCAGCATAGAAGTTCCAATTCCCTGTGCAAGCAGTCCTCCAATCTTATTCTCTCTGTAGCTTGCCACGGCAAATCCAACCATATTACAACAGCAGCCTATCGTCGCCGCTCCTGCTGCCAGACCGGATAAATTCAAAATAATTCCCAGTGCCGCCGAACTGATCGGCAATGTCAGTATCATTCCCATCAGTACAGAAACAATGATTCCCATCAAAAATGGCTGCTGTTCTGTTCCCCAGTTAATAACCGAACCAAGCCACACCATAAATCCGGAAATCGGCGGTCCAAGGATCAGCCCTACAGCAGAACCTGTTCCGATGCTTATAATTGGTGTTACAAGAATATCCACTTTCGTTTTTCCGGAAACAAGATGTCCGAAATAAATCCCTACATACGCTGCAAGGAATGCACCTAATGGTTCTCCCGGACCTGAATAAACCATTGCTCCGTCAACCAGAACTGTTCCTGCCAGCAATTTACTTGCAAATGCGCCTGTCATACCTGCTGTTGCCGCAGATACAACAACCAGCGGGCTTTCATTAAATTTGTAAGCAACTGCAACACCAATTCCTGCTCCTGTCAGAGACGCAGCTACTTTGCCAATTACAAACAGTATCGTTCCTGCCTGACCGGGAATAAAACTTCCGATCTGCTGAATGATCGTGCCGATGATCAGCGTTGCAAACAAGCCCTGCGCCATCGCACTTAACCCTTCAATAAAAATCCGATCCAACACTTTCTTTACTTTTTCCATTTTCTCACCTCATAATTACACCCAATACATCATCTGTATTGTTATGTGTCTTGTCATTTAGAAAAATCCTATCATAGCTTCTGCCAAAAAGCAACTTCCATAAAAAGTTTACTCTCTAAAAGTGTTTACTTTTTCTCAGAAAACGACTATACTCATTTCATTATCAGGAAAGCGAGGGAACACTTATGTTTCGTTTATGGGGCAAAGAATTTAAAGACAATCATATGCTTCGGGACACTGTGATCTGTGATGATTCAGATGATACAAGAACCCATAAGATCTTTCACGCACTGGAAGAGATCTGCTATGAATTTGATCTCAGCAAACCAATCTGGCTGGAATCTACGATAGATGAATTTAAACGCCACGATAAGACAAGATTTTATCAGGATAATTTTGTAGATTCTATTGATTTTGATTATCTGGAAATCCATATTATAGAAGAATAAAAAGGAGTTTTATCATGCTGGAACCAATCGGATTATCTTTACAATTTTTAAAGAAAGAAGTCTATACCGGTTCTCATCACGGTATGCGCTATTTATTGCAAAAAGATGAGGATACATTAAAAGCATGTATCTATCCGGAACCATATTGTTTTGAGAAGACTGCTGATGAGAAGAAAGAATGGAAGGAATTTGAATTTTCCGCAGATGGACTTACGCAGGCCTTGGAATGGCTGTCGGAAGTTCACGAAAAGTCTTATAATGATTAAAATTCGATATTCATGAAAATGTAAACAAAGACACAAAAAATGTCATGTACCGGTTCTTGCTGATACATGACATTTTTTACCCAATTTTTTTATTCGAGTCCGGATGTCTTACTCACAACGGATAAAATACACTTTGCGAGTTTTATCCGCTGATTACTCTTCGAGTACTTCTTCTGCGATATTTCTTGCATGGTCAGAAATACGTTCCATACAAACCAGCGTATCTAAGAATACAATACCCGCTTCTGTATTACATTCATTATTAGACAGTCTCTTAATATGACGACTCCGCAGTTTCACCTCAAGGTCATCCACTTTTGTCTCTTTTTCAATAACACGCAGTGCCTTCTCATGGCTCTGCTCTTTAAATGCATCCAGTGCATAGAAATAGCTTTTCGCAGTTTCCTCAATCATTTCTTTTAACTGCTTCTTTGCTGTCTCAGAGAAGGATGCTTTCTTATCTCGGAGTGTCTCTGCAAACTCAGAGATATTTTCACAGTAATCACTGACACGTTCCATATCGGAAAGCACCTGTAACAGATGTGCTGCTTCCTGATGCTCTTTCTCACTGATCTGTAAGGAAGATAATTTGATCGTATAATTGGTAATTCCCGCACAAAGTCTGTCAACATCACTCTCATCATTTTTCAAAATATCAATTGCTTCCTGATCCTGTGTATACAATACATCTTTTGCAACTTCAATGGATCTCCTTACGATCTCGCCCATACGAACGGTTTCTTTTATCACAGACTGCAGAGCAATACTTGGTGTCTGTAACATACGTTCATCGAGAAGTACTGTTCCCGGATCATTGGCATCTTCATCCACACGGCCGATCTTCTTGGCAATTTTCACGATCAGATTAGATGCCGGGAATAACATAACTGTCGTTGCAATGTTGAAGAATGTATGCACCATACTGATCTCTGTCTGTGTAATATTTCCTGTTCCTGCCTGTGGATTCAGCACAGTAAAGTAAACGATTGCAATGATACTGAAAATAATCGTTCCGATGATATTAAAGATCAGGTGCATAAGTGCTGCTGCCTTCGCATTCTTTTTCGCACCTACACTGGATAAAATTGCTGTAATACAAGTACCGATATTCTGTCCCATGATAATATAAATAGCTGCACTGAATGGTACCAATCCCGCTGCCGCAAGACTCTGCAGAATACCAACCGATGCGGAAGAACTCTGAATCACTGCCGTTACAAGCGCTCCAGCCAGAATACCGAGGATCGGATTCTTTCCTAATGTAACAAACATCTGTACAAATCCGTTAAATTCTTTCAGCGGCTCTACTGCTGATGACATCGTAGAAATACCGATAAAAAGTAAACCAAAGCCAACAATAATATTGGCGATCTCTTTGGATGTACGTCTCTTGCCTGTCAACATGATAACCACACCGATAATCACTGCGATCGGTGCTAGCTTCTCCGGGCTTAAAAATTCTGCCCACTCTACGGAAGATACGAGCCATCCGGTAACGGTTGTACCAACGTTGGCACCCATGATCACTCCCATTGCCTGGGTCAGGTTCATGATTCCGGCATTAACAAAACCAACGACCATGACGGTTGTCGCTGAAGAGCTCTGAATGACTGCTGTGATAGCAGCTCCTAGTAACACTCCCATCACTTTGTTCTTCGTCAGCACTTCCAGCAGTGATTTCATCTTGCTTCCCGCTGCATTCTCCAGTCCCTGTGCCATGATCTGCATACCATAAATAAACATTCCAAGACCACCGACAAAAGGTATCAGTATATCTACATAATTCATTGTCTTCCTCCTACAAATATGTCCCTTATGCTGTTTTTTAAACTTATTTTTTTACAATTTCTTAATTTATTCTTAATAAGCTCACTGTTTTTACAATACCATTTGTTATAGAAGAACACAATCTTTTTTTCGATTTTTTTATATCTTTTTGGTATCTCTTTTTCAATTACTCCTTCATTTTCGGCTCAAATATAAGCGAAGCCAGATATCCAAATATTAAAGCACCGGCAATTCCCGCCGCACTCGCCTGGAAACCTCCCAGAAAAATTCCGATCACGCCTTCTTCGTCAACCGCCTTTCTGACACCTTGCCATAGGAGATTTCCAAATCCTGTAAGGGGAACGCTCGCACCGGCGCCCGCATATTCCTGAATTGGTTCATAGATTCCAAGTATGCCAAGTACTGCCCCGGTACACACCAGAAGAACCATGATCCGCCCGGGCATCAGTTTCGTCCGGTCTAACAGAATCTGCACCAACGCACAGATTAAACCGCCCACCCAGAATGCATTGATATATTCCATCTTATTTCCTGCCTTTCTTTTTTGTAAAATTGCAGGAGAAATACTCTCTCCTGCCAAAGCGTTCATTTATATCACATGCTATGCATGTTCCAGTACGATCGCATGTGCGATCCCCGGCACACTCGCTCCCTCGTTGTAACTAACCGTAGACATAAGAGCCCCGGTCGGCACAAACAATACACGCTTCCATTCACCGCTTTCTATTTTCGGCAGAATATAAGCACTGAGCGTTGTCGCAGCACAGCCACATCCACTGCCCCCGGCATGTGTATCCTGCGTACTCTGATCAAAAATCTGCATGCCGCAGTCCATATGCATCTTTTTAATATCTATATCTTTTTTTCTCATCAGGTCAAATAGAATACTCTGTCCGACATAGCCAAGATCTCCGGTTATGATCCGGTCATAATCTTCAGGCTGTCTTCCAAAATCTTTAAGATGCTGCCAGATCGTATCACATGCCGCCGGCGCCATACAAGCCCCCATATTCTGGGAATCTTTTAAGCCGTAATCAATGATCTTTCCTGTTGTAATTCCAGTAATCTTCACACGACTTTTCTTCTGTGCTCCATCCGCACCGATGATGAATGCACCACTTCCGGTCACAGTCCACTGCGCGCTCAAGGGGCGCTGGCTGGCATAACCGAGCGGAAAGCGGAATTCTTTTTCCGCACAGGCAAAATGACTGGATGTTACAGCAAGCATATACTCGCCATAGCCTGCCCCCACGCACATAGCTCCCAGTGCAAGCGCTTCACCAGAAGTAGAACAGGCGCCATACAGACCGAACAGTGGAATTTCAAATTGTCTTGCTCCCATAGATGTGACGATTCCCTGCCGTAGCAGATCCCCTCCAAATGTCAGCCGGATGTCCTCCGGTTTAAGACCTGCTTTTCCGAGCGCAATCTGGCATGCTTCCTTCTGCATTGTACTCTCTGCCTCTTCCCAGCTGTCTTCTCCGAAAAGATCAGTTTCTTCTATAATATCAAATAACTCCCCAAGCGGACCTTCTCCTTCTTTTTTTCCAACAACAGATGCACTGCTTATAAGATATGGTCCTTCTTTAAAAATAATACTCTGTTTTCCTCTTTGCATCTTCAGACTCCTTTCCCGAAAATACAGTAAACAATACCCAGTACCCAGCTGGTGAAGATTCCATATAAAATCACCGGTCCTGCGATTGTAAAGATCTTGCAGCCAATACCCATGACCTGTCCTTCTTTTTTATATTCAATTGCCGGTGCTGCTACCGAATTGGCAAATCCGGTAATCGGAACAAGTGCCCCTGCGCCTCCCCATTTTGCAATCTTCGAGTAAATATTGAATCCTGTCAGCAGAACACTTAAAAATACCAGTATCAATGAACACCAGCTTCCACCGATTTCTTTGGTCATTCCCATATTTTCACACCAGTTCAGTAAAAATTCCCCGATCGTACAGACGATTCCGCCGGTCAGGAATGCGCGGAACATATTTGTTCCAAGTGCATGCACCGGTGTTTTCTGTTTTACATATTTTTTGTAGTTTTCTTTTTTCATTTCCTGCGCTTTTTTGTCATTTATCTCATTATTTAACATTCTGTCATTTCGCCTCCTGTAAAAGCATCCATATACATCCGAGTGTTTTCCCGGCTGCGATTCCTAAAATAATACCTGCAAGGCAGTTCACCAGATTAAAACGCCGCATAAATACTGGGAACAGATTCAGGATCTCTGCCAGCGCCATTGCCCAGCAGCCGACAAACATCCCTGAAAATATCCCCACTGCCGCCAGCAGTATCACACCGCCATGAAGCGGTATCTGATAGAGCCAGAACAGATTGCCCAAAATACCGCCAAGCATTACGCATGTTTCGTACCACTGGATCTTATCTCCTGTGTGTGTCCGGTCTGCAAAATCCGAGATTACGCCAAGTTCTGCGATAAATGCAAACAGACCACCTGCTGCCACCGCACCTGCACTACTTCCTGTGACCGCAAGAAGAATCTGTCTGATCCACATGAAGCTCCCTCTCCTTTCTCGAATATGTTTCAATCAGGGTTGTCTGAATATCATTTTCATACAGCCGCATCTCTACTTCCATCGGTGTCGGATCAACGGTAAATTTCTTCTTTCCAAAATGATTGAAGAAGATCAATATTCCAACTGCAAGCCCTAGACTGTATGTCAGTTCCAGTATGGTAAAGCCATCCGGTTTATTCCCCATGATCTGTGTGTATATCTGGTCGAAAAGTTTGGGTGCATCCACATCGTTATTAAATGCCATGATGGAAAATGCCGCACCAAAAAAACTCAGCACGGACACAAACACGACTTTTATACTCTGCATGAATCTGCTACCTTTCCCCGGCTCTTCATAAGTTACAATAAAATCAGGCTCTCCGATACTCTGCACGTCTGCGTTCGGATACACTTCCTGTATCATAGAAACAACTTTCAGCACCGATACCGCTACACGACCGTTGATTCCTTTTAACAGGCGAAGAGACCGGACTTTTGCTTCCATTGATGGATTCACGCATGTAATCTCCAGCACTTCTCCCAATGTTATGTCCGGTTTCTTTACTTCTGTATTACGACCTGCCTTAATATAGATTGTTTCACTGTTCGATGCCACTTTCTGCCTCCCACCTTCTATCTACCAGCGTTCCTTCCGTCTCTCTTTCCGCCGCATTACACTCTGCAAAATAATAGATCATACCGGTCAGAACCGCTGCCGCCACAACGCAGATCAGGCATATCCGGAACTTCTTTCTGGTTTCATCCATACTTTCACCTTCTTTCTGTGATTAGTATGGATGGTTCCAGAAAAAATATTCATGGATATGCCTGTCAGATCTGTTCCCGCATACTTTTTAATATTTTTTTCTCCATCCGGGATACCTGTACCTGCGAAATACCAAGTTCTTCTCCCACCTGAGACTGTGTACGTTCTGCAAAATATCTCAGATAGATCAGTCTTCGTTCTTCTTTATTAAGACTTGCCAGCAATTCTTTCAAAAACATGTGATTCAGCACTTCTTCCGTCTCTTCTGCCGGACTTGCCAGTTTATCTGCCAGTGTCAGCTCCTGTCCGTCTTTTCTGTAGATTGGTTTATGCAGAGATTCCAATTCTCCGGTCGCTTCAAACGCCTGTACCAGTTCTTCCGGTTCTACCTGCATCTCTGCAGCAACTTCTGTAATACATGGCTCGCGTCCCAGTTTTTTACCAAGTGCTTCCTGACAGAGATACCCACGGTATGCCAGTTCTTTCAGCGATCTGCTCACTTTGATCATTCCATCGTCCCGCAGAAAGCGTTTGATTTCACCGACGATCATCGGGACTGCATAAGTTGAAAATTTCACTTCATATTTCAGATCGAATTTGTCAATCGCTTTCAAAAGCCCGATCGTTCCGATCTGAAACAAATCTTCTGCTTCCACACCCCGGTTAAAATACCGTTTCACAATACACCAGACAAGTCCTGTATTTTCTTCCACAAGCTGCGCTCTTGCCGTACGGTTGCCCGCATGTGATTTTCTGATCAAAGCGATTGTGTGATCCATAATTTACGTCCTTTACCAATAGTTTTTGCCATCTTTACCGTCGTTCCTTTCCCGACTTCCGACTCCACTTCCAAAAGATCCATAAATGCTTCCATAAAGGAAAATCCCATTCCCGACCGATCCAGTTCCGGTCTTGTTGTAAAGAGCGGTTCCATTGCCTGCTTTACATCTTCAATTCCTTTTCCCTGATCAGAGATTTCTACATATAAAGTCTGTCCTTTTGTTTTACAGTGGATGCGGATGTTATGTACTTCATTTTCATATCCATGTATAATGGCATTTGTCACAGCTTCTGAAACTGCCGTTTTCACATCCGACACTTCTTCCAGTGTCGGATTCAGTGACGTCATAAAGGATGCAACAGTTACTCTGGCAAAAGATTCATTTGCCGAGCGGCTGTCAAAAATAAGTTCCATTTCATTCGTATTTTCCATCTACCTGTCCTCCTCATAAATCTGCATGATCCTGGTTACTCCTGACATTGTCAGTATTTTTTTCATTCTTTCACTTGTATGCACGGCACACACCTCTCCTCCCAGCATATAAATTCGTTTATATCTCCCCATAATGACACCGATTCCGGAGCTGTCCATAAATGTCGTATCCGTAAAATCAAAGATCACATACCGGATATGATTCTGGTCGATCAGATAATCGGAACGTTTCCGGATTTCTTCTGCATTGTGATGATCCAGTTCTCCGGGGAGAAAAATAGTAAGACAGTTCTCCTGCACTTCATATTTCATTGTGTGTCCTCCTTTTTTGAGTAAAGAAAAAGGACATGCTTCTTCGCATATCCTTTTCTTTCGTAATTACATTCATATATTTATTTAGTTTTGTTTATTCTGTTTATTCAATGCCTCTTGTGCTGTTGTAGCCGCTTCTTTTCCGCTGTACTTATCGACAATCTTCTGATAGTATGTATTAGCCTTGTCTGTCTTATTCTGTTTTTCATAGCATTGTGCAAGAAGGAGCATTGCTTTTCCATCATTGTAACCCTGGTCCATCTGCATGATCTGATCCAGATTACTGATCGCGGTATCATAATTTGCTACATCATAATTTGCTGTCGCAGTAGCAAACAATTTCTGGCACATTGTCGGATAAAGTGATGATGTAATCTGCTCAAATTGTTTCTTTCCCTGTGTGCCAAGTGTGCTCTTATTTACTTTCAGAAGCTCTGCCAGCATATCCGCATTACTCATATCACCGGCTTTGTAATGATCAGCAATGTTCATCACCGCCTCATAGCTTTCCTGTGTTGTAGCTGCGGTTGCTTTTGATTTCTTATTCTTCTTATCGGAAGAGCGGTAAGTTTCCAGTTCTTTCTTAAGTGCACTAATCTGCGCATCCTGCGTTGCGATCTGGTCACTGAACGAAGCCGTCTGTTTGTTGACAGTCTTCTGTCTTGAATTAGATACCGCCGGAAGGATCAGAAACCACATAACCGCAACACCGACTGCAAGTCCGATCAAAATATTCAGAACTGTATGCAGCCCCAGATTTTCTTTAAAATTACCGGATGCCGGCTGAATGATCGTCTCATTTCCCAGATTGTAAGAAACAAAATCTTCTTTTTTCTTATCTTTTATTCTGACAGTTCTGCTCTTTCGGATCTGATTCAGTTCATGCATATATCGAAGTGTCACCGGATCTGTCGTATCTAGCCTGTGCGCTGCACGAATCTCCTGTCTCGCCATAGAATACTGTTCATTCTTCAGATACAGAAGTGCCAGAAGCTGGCGTGCTTTTACATAACCCGGATGCGCGGCAACTGCTTTCTTAAGCTGCATGATCGCAATATCATCGCCACCCTGTCTGGCATATTCAATACTCTGGTTATATTTTTTGACTGCTTGGTTCACCTGCTCCAGCTCTCCCGGAACTTCCTGTACCTTTTTAATAAAATAATTGGCAATATTATCTTTGGATTGGAAATTCTTACTGAGAATCCATTCTACAAGCGCTTCTACCACTTCTCCTCTGCCATAATAAACAAGACCGAGAAGGTTTCTGGCTGCTACATTCGCATTATTATATTGTAAACTACGTCTGAGCGATAGAATTGCTCCGGACAGATCCCGGATATTCGCACGCTTCAGACCATCATTATACCAGTAGTTGGACTGGTACACGAGTTTCGTTGAATAATCCATATAATCCCCTTTATTTCGTCTGTTCCATCATCTCTCGTATAATGTCTGTCATATCACTTAAGTCTTCCTGATACACCGCGCCCTCGATATCTTCTACTTCCAGACTCGGCTGAAACTTCTTCACTTCTTCATCGTAATTCAGCATGATTG